>Ga0075026_100000442_pt1 | contig 16384 bp, 15 predicted proteins | sample Str012_2_FD_71392 | JGI IMG/M metagenome (GOLD analysis project Ga0075026, IMG submission 71392) | Freshwater sediment microbial communities in response to fracking from Pennsylvania, USA - Straight Creek_MetaG_SC_2012 | ecosystem: Environmental > Aquatic > Freshwater > Creek > Sediment... | reverse complement strand
GCGCTCGCGGCCGTCAGCATCCTGGCGTTCGCGGCGTGCAGCACCAGCGGTGCGACGACTGCACCGAGCGTCGCGATGAGCGACCATCCCGCGATGAGCGCGTCCCCGAGTGCGGCACCGAGTGTGGCGGCGTCGGCGGCTGCGTCGGATGAACTCGGCACGGTCGTGATCCCGGCCGGCGAGGCGCTTCACATCGCCTATTGGGGCGTCCTGTCGGGCGTCAATGCATCACTCGGCCAGGACTCGGTCCAGGGCGTGACGATCGCCCTCAACGATCTTGGCAACAAGTTCCACGGGCACGACATCAAGCTCACCACGGAAGACGCGCTGTGCAGCCCGGACGGCGGCTCGGCGGCGGCTGCGAAGCTCGCGGCCGATAGCACCCTCGTCGGCCTCATCGGCTCGTCCTGCTCGGACGAGACGGTCGGCGGCATCGCGGCGATCACAGCTGCGGGCCTCACGACGATCTCCCCGTCCAACACGCGCCCGGCACTGACGGCCGACAATCGCGACGCGACCTATGCGGGTTATCTCCGCACGGCGCACAGCGATGCGGTCCAGGGCAAGGTCGCTGCGGAGTACGTCTTCAACCAGTTGCACCTGACCAAGGTTGCCACCATCCACGATGGCAGCAGCTACGCGCAGGCCCTGCAGCAGGTGTTCGCCGATAACTTCAAGCTACTCGGCGGCACCATCGTCGGCCAGGAGGCCGTCACCGCCGACACGACCGACATGAGCGCGGTCCTCAAGAAGATCGCTGCGGAAGGTCCGGAGCTGATCTACATGCCGGTCTTCGTCGGCCCGGCCGGCTACCTGAGCGCGCAGATCCCGACCGTCAAGGGCCTCGAGACGGTCAAGACGATGGGCGCTGACGGCCACTTCACCGCCGATTACCTGAAGGCGGCCGGCCCGGCCTCCGTCGGCCACTACCTGTCGAGCCCGAACTTCTCGGCCTTCGGCGATGGCTACAAGGCATTCCTCGTCAAGCGCAAGGCCGCATTCGGGGGCGACACCCTCTCCGTCTTCCACGCCCACGCCTACGACGCCACGAACATCCTGTTCCAGGCGCTCAACAAGGTCGTCGTGGAGAACGCCGACGGATCCCTCACGGTCCCGAAGGGCGCACTCCGTGCGGCCATCTACGCGACCAAGGACTTCGTCGGCCTCACCGGGACGCTGACCTGCACCCCCACCGGGGACTGCGGCGCACCCGTCATCGCGGTCTATCAGATCACCCAGGCCAACTACGACGCCAAGAAGATGCCGGACGCTCCGATCTGGGCGCCGGCCCCGTAACTCATCCCGCACCCTCACGCTGAGGGTGCCGACCGATCCACGGGGACGAGCGGGCATCGCCCGCTCGTCCCCGTCTACCTCCCGTCACTCGACGGAGACCGCCCGTTGAACCAACGCAGGCTGGACCGGCTGACGGACGTCGCGATCGACGTCTTCATGTGGGCATTCCGCGCGATCATCATCCTGGTGGTCGTGGTCGGGTCGGCCCTCACGCTGCTCGGCGGCAAGTACACCGTCGACGACTGGTTCGAACTGGTCGGACGGGGGATCTCCCTGGGCAGCATCTACGCCCTGATCGCCCTCGGCTACACGATGGTCTACGGCATCCTGCGCATGATCAACTTCGCCCACGGCGAGATCTTCATGGGCGGGGCCTTCGGCGGCTACTTCGCGGCCACCGCGCTCGCTTCCGCCGGCGCCCTCTCCGACGTGATAAGCGGCTTGATCGCGATCGGCATCATGATCATGGTCGCCATGGCCGTTTCCGTGGGCCTCGCGATGGGCGTGGAGCGGGTCGCCTATCGACCGCTGCGCAACGCGCCGCCGCTGGTCCCGCTGATCAGTGCCATCGGCGCATCCCTCTTCCTGCAGTACACCGCCCGGGGCTTCTTCGGATCGGGCATCTATGCCTACCCCACCGTGCCGTTCCTGCAGGCGACCGCCCCGATCCCCCTGCTGAACCTGCGCTGGGTAGACGTCCTGGTCATCGTCACCGCGTTCACGATGATGGGCGGCCTGTACCTGTTCGTCATGCGATCCAGGGTCGGGACCGCCATCCGGGCAGTCTCCGAGGACAAGGGCACCTCGGCCCTGATGGGCATCGACGCCAACCGGGCGATCGTGCTCACCTTCATCATCGGGGCCGCCCTGGCGGGCGCTGCCGGCGTCCTGTACGGCCTCACCTTCCGACAAGTCTTCTTCGGGATGGGCATCTACCTCGGCATCAAGGCCTTCACCGCGGCCGTCCTTGGCGGCATCGGCAACGTGCCGGGGGCCCTGCTCGGTGGTCTTTTCCTGGGACTCATTGAGGCGATCGGGCCCACCCTGTTCCTGAGTGGATTCGGCGTGCCGTCGGTGACGCAGCTGGCACCGGTCGTGGCGTTCACGATGCTGGTCCTGGTCCTGGTCTTCCGACCGTCGGGCATCCTGGGTGAGCGAGTCACCCGGAGCCGGGTGTGAGCGCCGCCGCGCAGCCGATCGACCAGGCAGCCCCGGCGCTCGCGGGCTGGCCGTTGCGTCGGCTCCTGCGCCTCGGTGTGATCGGGGGCGCCATCGCCGTCTACCTGTGCCTCGTCGGCATCGTCCCGGTCTTCGCCCAGCGGGCCCTCATCGTACATGTCGTGTCCATCGGACAGGCCGCCCTGTTGATGACGTATGGCGTCTTCGGCTACCTGGCTGGACGGCCGATGGCCGAGGGGTCCAGGCCCCGCGCTGCCGCGGCCGGCGTATTCGTCGGCGCGATGACGGGCGCGTTCCTGACCGGCCTCGCCCTGGTGGGATCCGTCGTGGACCTGCGGGCGGTCTTCCTGAATGCCTCGCCGGAGCTGTACGACCTCTTGACGGACGGCCTCGGGACGTCAGGGGCGTGGGTACCGATCGCCACCGGAGCGGTCGCCGGCGGCCTCGGCGGTGTCCTCGTCGGACTGCCGGTCGGTGCCCGGAATCCCCTGCTGGTGGGCATCGGGTCCCTGATCCTGTTCAGCCTGTTCGGTGGGCTGCTGCGGACCCCGATGCTGGTGACCCCGCTCGCAGGGCTGGCCCGGTTCCTCTTCGGATCCGACGGCCTCACGGTGGCCGGGGCGATCATCGTCTTCGTGTCCAGCGTCGCCATCGCCTTGATCGATCGCCGTGTCAAGCCGCGCCAACGAGTGAACGCGATGCCCGCGACCCGACGCCGCGCGCTCGTCGCGCCTCTCGTGATCCTGCTGCTGGTCGTCGTGCTCCTGTTCCCCCTCGCGATGGGCGACTTCTTCGCCCAGGTCATCGCGACCATCGCGCTCTTCATCCTGCTTGGGCTCGGACTGAACATCACCTTGGGCCTGGCCGGCCTGCTGGACCTCGGGTTCGTGGCCTTCTACGCGGTCGGCGCGTACACGGTCGCCCTGCTGACGTCGAATTCGGTCCTCGGACTCGCTCACCTGGGGTTCTGGGAAGCCGTCCCCTTCGCGATCATCTTCGCGATGCTGTTCGCCCTCTTCCTCGGTCTGCCGATCCTGCGCATCCGCGGCGACTACCTCGCCATCGCCACCCTGGGCTTCGGCGAGATCATCCGGCTCCTTGCCGGGTCGGACCTGTTGAAAGGCATCCTCGGCGGACCGCAGGGCATCGTCAACATCCCGAAGCCCATCCCTGTGGGTCCCAATCACTGGCTCGCCGGACCGGTCCAGATCTACTACATAGCACTGGCCTTCGCGGCCGTCGTCGCCTTCGTATCGTGGCGTCTCCGCGCGTCCCGTTTGGGCCGGTCGTGGATGGCCATCCGCGAGGACGAGGACGTCGCCGAGGGCATGGGCATCAACCTGGTCCAGACCAAGCTGCTCGCATACATGCTGGGCGGCGGCTTCGCCGGTCTCGCCGGCGCGATCTCCGTGGGCCTGGTCGGCTCCGTCTTCCCCACCAGCATCCAGCTACAACTGTCCATCAACGTCGTCGCGATCGTCATCGTGGGCGGCATGGGCAGCATCCCGGGTGTCATCCTGGGCGCCGTCGTCCTGGTCGGCCTGCCGGAGATGTTCCGCGAATTCACCGACTACCGGCTCCTGTTCTACGGCGTCGCCCTGATGGCCGTGATGATCTACCGGCCGGAAGGACTCCTGCCCTCCCGAGTCGCCCGACGTGAACTCCACACGGCGGATGAGTTGCTGGACATGGACGATGCGGACCTGCTGGCACCCGAGGAGCTGGCGTCACCGCACGGGGAGGAGGGATCCTCGGCATGATCCTCCTGCAAGCCGACAAGGTGACCAAGCGCTTCGGCGGCCTGACGGCGGTCAGCGACCTCGACTTCGAGCTCGAGGACGGGTCGATCGCGAGCGTCATCGGGCCGAACGGCGCCGGCAAGACGACCTTCTTCAACTGCCTGTCCGGGTTCTTCCAGGTCGACGAGGGCAGCATCACGTTCGGCGGCGACCCGATCCACCACCTTCGCCCGGACGAGGTCGCCCACTACGGCATCTCGCGGACGTACCAGAACATCCGGCTCTTCAAGAGCATGACCGCCCTGGAGAACATCCTCGTCGGACAACACAATCACCTGCATGCCACCTGGTTGGGGGCGATCATCCGAACGCGCGGGCAGCGCCGCGAAGAAGCCGAGGCGGAGACTGAGGCGTTGCGTCTGCTCGAATTCGTGGGCCTGAAGGGCCGCGGCGACGACCTTGCGGTGAAGCTGCCGTACGGCGACCAGCGGCGACTCGAGATCGCGCGGGCGCTCGCCAACAAGCCGCGACTGCTGCTGCTCGATGAACCGACCGCCGGCATGAACCCGTCCGAGTCCCTGGGCATGACCGACTTCTTCCGCAAGCTTCGCGGTGAACTCGGGATCACGATCCTGCTGATCGAGCACGAGATGCGCGTCGTCATGGGCATCTCGGAGAAGATCACCGTCCTCGACTACGGCCAGAAGATCGCCGAAGGGACGCCCAAGGAGATCCAGCAGAACCCCCGGGTCATCGAGGCGTACCTCGGACGCGATGGGGCCGAGGCGGAGGCCACCCGAACGGCCGAGGACGTCGCCGACCCCGTGGCGGGCGCGTGATGGACAGCCCGGTCCTCTCGGTCAAGGACGTCGACACCTTCTACGGCAGCATCCATGCCCTTCGGGGGGTCTCCCTCGAGGTGCAGCAGGGCGAGATCGTCGCGCTGATCGGCGGCAACGGCGCCGGCAAGAGCACGACGCTCAACTCCATCAGCGGCCTCGTCCGGCCGCGGAACGGCGAGATCCGCCTGAACGGCGAGGACCTGGGCACTTCCAAGCCGCACGAGATCATGGCCAAGGGGGTGGTCCAGGTCCCGGAAGGGCGGCGCATATTCGCCCGACTCACGGTGACGGAGAACCTCAGGATGGGCGCCTACATCGTGTCGGACAAGGCGATCGTGACCCAGCGGATCGACCGATCCTTCGAGATGTTCCCCCGCCTCAAGCAGCGCGAGAACCAGGTCGCCGGCACGTTGAGCGGCGGCGAACAGCAGATGCTGGCGATCAGCCGGGCGCTCATGTCGGACCCCAAGGTGCTGCTCCTCGATGAGCCGTCGATGGGCCTCGCGCCCCTCCTCGTGGACCTGATCTTCGACACGATCAGCGAATTGCACGCGCGTGGGACGACAATCCTGCTGGTCGAGCAGAATGCCCGCAAGGCGCTCCAGATCGCGGATCGTGGCTACGTCATCGAGACCGGCGCGATCGTCCTCGCTGATCGGGCGGACGTGCTGCGTGAGAGCGAGATGGTCCAGAAGGCCTACCTCGGCATCGAGTAGTCGTCAGGGCTTGGCGGCAAGCGGCGCGGTCACGGCCGCGGCCAGCGGACCCGCGAAGGGGAACGTCACCGGTCCCCCCGCACCGATGTCACCGATACGCAGGATCGGGCGACCGGTGAGGGCGTCATGGATCGTCACGGACGTCCCCCAGTCGGCGGGTCCACCGCTGGCGGTGACGCCCGGGCGTCCGATCGCGGCAAGCCAGCGGCCATCCTGGAACAGGGCGATGGACTCGTAGCTCGCGAGCGCCGACCAGCGGTCGACGACCTCCCCTGTCCGAGCGTCGAAGAGCCAGAGGCCCGAGGTGCTGTCAGGGCTGGAGCCCATGCCGACGGCGTACAGGAGTCGGCCGTCGGGCGAGCCCGCCAGGGTGCGCGGGATCGGCGCGGCGGTCGCGGCACGTCCGTCGGTCCAGGTCGTGACCGGGCCCGGCGAGGTTCGAGCATCCGGGAACAGCTGGCCCGAATCCCCGAAGGCGGCGAGCGGCGGGCTGACCCGTCGCCAGCCCCCGGTGACGAGGTTCGCCGCGAGGAGCACGCGGTTCGCCGGATCCCAGGCATAGGCGATCCCCGAGCCGATGTCGATGAGCGCCTGGTCGGCACCGGGTCCCGACGGATCGTTCGAAGTCGAGCTCAGGTAGACGGGCGCGGCCGTGACCGAGCCGCCGGTCAGTTCGTAGCGTCGGATCTCGAAGTCGGTCGTCGACCCGTCCAGCGAGTGATAGCGACACCCGTCTGCGACGATGGTGGGCCTGACGAAGGCGACCCAGGAGCACGACGCAGGCGGGTCGCTGGACCCTGCGATGTCGTCCACTGGGGTCACCCGTCCGAGCTTGGCGCCCTGGAACTGCACGATCCAGGCGTGGCGCTCATCGGTCGGCACGCCGAGCCCGAGATCCCGTCTGACCCCGGACATGATCAGTACGCTGCGCCCGTCGGGCGCGATCCGGAGGGTCGGCGCCCGGACGGACGCGATCCCGGTCGGCACTGCCGCCTCGGGGAGCAGGTCACCGGGAACCAGGTCCTTGGAGTCGACGACTGCGCCGGACGCCAGATCGATGACGTCCAGGCTGACCTGCCAGGCCGTCGCGGAGCGCACGGCTCGAGCGAGGAAGGCGAGACGTCCATCCGGCGAGGGCTCCAGATCCACCTGCGTCGGAGCTTCCGGGCGCGAGAAGTCCACGCCGTCCACGACCATCACGGTCGTGCGCGTGAGGTGGCTGTGATCGCCCCACGCGCGCACCAGGTCGAGGGTCCGACGATCGCCGGACTCGGTCCCGGCGGCCCCCCAGCACAGGCAGACCGTGTCGCCGCGGACGTCCACCAGCAGCAGGTCCTGCCCAGGCGTCGCGAGCGCCGGGCCACGGACACGCTCCGACCGGAGCCAGCGGATCGCGTCGCTGGAGACGAGGACGTCGTCGACCGGCGTCTCGAGCGCACTGAACCACACTTCGGGCGGTAAGGCGGTCGCGGTCGGCTCGACCTGGGCGGGCGTCGGGAGCGGCGTGTCGTGCGCTGGAGCGATCGTCGGACTCGCGACCGCGACCTGGCCGGCCTCCGGTGGCGGGGACAGCCGGGCCAGGACGACCGCACCGACGACAAGGACGACGACGACGATGGCCACGGCTGTCGGTCGCCGTCCGCTGCCAGGTGCGACGGGCGCCGGCGCGAAGCTGGGACCCTCCGGCTCAGACACCGGCACACCCTACACCGGGAGCCGTACCATGGGCGCCATGGACCTTGGTTTGACGGGCGCTCGTGCGCTGGTGGGCGGTGGCAGTCGTGGACTCGGTGGCGCCATCGCGGAGGCGCTGGCGGCCGAGGGAGCGAAGGTCGGGATCGTGTCGCGACCCGGCCCCGGCCTGGATGCGCAGGCCGAACGCCTGGCCGGCCTCGCCGTCGGGGCAGATCTCTCGACCAGGGACGGTCCTGCGGCTGCGGTGCAGGCCGCGACGGCAGCGTGGGGTGGCCTGGACCTGCTAGTGATCAACTCCGGCGGCCCACCTCCCGGCCGCTTCGAGGACCTGGACGAGGACGCCTGGCTGCGGGCCATCGACGGTACGCTGTTGAGCACGATCCGACTCCTGCGCGCAGCCCTGCCGTGGCTCCGCGAGGGTCGCGATCCGGCCATCCTGATCATCCTGTCCAGCTCCGTCCGCGAGCCCATCCCGGCCCTGACCACGTCTAACCTCATCCGGCCCGGCCTCGCCGGCCTGGTCAAGTCCCTGGTCGACGAGATCGCCCCGATCCGGATCAATGGACTGGCACCCGGGCGGCTGGCGACCGGGCGGATCGGCCAACTGGACACGGCCCGGGCGGCGAGCGCGGGGGTCGAGGTTGCCGAGATCCAGCGCCAGACCATCGCGCGCATCCCGCTCGGGCGCTACGGCGATCCGGCCGAGTTGGGACGGGTGGGAGCGTTCCTGCTGTCGCCGGCGGCGTCCTACGTGACCGGCGCGATCGTGCCGGTGGATGGCGGGATGATCCGCGCGCTCCCCTAGATCGGGCGTCGGGCCGGCGGGCCCGCGTCAGGCGGGCGTCGGGCGATCGGCCCGCGTCAGGCGGGCGTCAGGCGATCCGCCAACCCCACGGCGGCGAGCACCGCGTCCAGGTCCGCGATCGTTCCGGGATCCAGCACCGGCCCCGGCGCCCGGAGACGCTCGGACGCGATCGCGCCGCGACGACGATAGATGTGCTTGCGGATCGCCAGGTTGAGACCCGGCTGGTTCTCGAAGCGGATGAGCGGCATGATCTTGTGGAAGGTCGCCCGGGCCGTGGCTTCATCTCCGGCGCGGAACCGGTCCACGATCTCGACGAGCAGCTCCGGGAAGCCGAAGCCGGTCATGGTCCCCACCGCACCGCGACGGAGCTCCTCGAGCAGCATGATCGCCCCGAGGCCGCCCAGGACGCGGAGGTCCGGATCCGCGGCCAGAAGGCGCCCGATCTTCGGTGGACTGGGTTCGTCCTCCAGCTTGATGACACGGCACGATGGCGCACGCGCTGCGATCGTCGTGAGGACGTCGACGGACATGTGGACGCCGCTGGTCGCGGGATGATCCTGGACGACCACCGGGATGTCGATCGCCTCGGCGACGGCCAGGTAATGCGCCACGACCGCGGCGTCGTTCGGCTTGGCGAGCGCAGGCGGCGCCAGCATGACCGAGTGCGCCCCGGCCGCCTGCGCTTCCCGGGCGAAGGCGATCGCCCGGTCCGTGCCCGCGTGGCTGACCCCGACGCAGACCGGCAGTCCCGCGGCGGCACCGACGATGCCGTCGATCACGGTCCGTCGCTCGTCGTCGCCCAGGCGTCCGGCCTCCCCGAGCACGCCCAGGATGGTCAGGCCGTCAACGCCGCAGCCCGCCACGAAGCGGGTCAGGCTGGGCAGGCTGGCGACGTCGAGATTCCCGTCGGCGAGGAACGGCGTCGGGACGATCGTCCAGACCCCCTGGAGACGCTCCGCACCGCCCACGGCGGCCGTCACCGGTAGAACGACTCGCGCGACATCGTGTAGGCCGCCCGGGCCAACATGATCAGGCCGATCCAGGTGAGCCACAGGCCCGGACTACTCGTGAAGATCTGCGCCGGCTCCGTGTAGTGGAACGCGCTGATCGAGATGAGCACGACCAGACGAAGCCCGAACGCCAGCCAACCGGCGACGGCCAGGAACGCGAACGAGAGCCAGCGATCCACCCCCAGCGGCCGGTCGCCCGCGGCATAGGGCAGGGCGACCAGGGCGAGGGTCACGATCCCGCACAGGAAGACGACGATGCCGGCGCCCTCGAGACCGTTTCCGCTGGTGGGCGTGATCCCGGGTGTCCCGCCGAGCTGCCACCAGGGCAGGATGCAGCCGACGACGATGGCCAGTCCGGCCAGGGCCGCGAGCGTCCGGCCTCGGCCCAGCGGGCGGCGCTGCATGCTCATCCGGTCGCGTCCGGTGCATAGGCCTCGGGCTTCAGGACGCCGACATAGCGAAGGTTTCGGTAGAGCTCGCCGAAGTCCAGGCCGTAGCCGACGACGAAGCTGTCCGGGATGACGAACCCGGTGTAGTCCACCGGGATCTCGACGAGTCGACGGGCGGGCTTGTCGAGCAGGGTGCAGATCCGGAGCGAGGCCGGGTTCTTGCCCCGCAGGTAGCGGATCAGGTAGTTCAGTGTCAGGCCGGTGTCGATGATGTCCTCGACGATCAGGACGTCCTCGTCCGCGATGCTGGCCGACAGGTCCTTCAGGATGCGGACGAGGCCGGACGATTCGGTCGAAGCGCCGCCGTAGGAACTCACCTCCATGAGGTCGATCCGGACGGGGATGTCGATGGCCCGCATCAGGTCCGCCATGAACGGCAGCGAGCCCTTCAGCACGGACACGAGGGTCAGGTTCCGGCCGGCGTAGTCGGCCGCGATCCGAGCCCCGAGCTCGATGACCTTGGCGCGGATCGCCTCCTCGGTCAGGAGGATCTCCCCGATGTCGGCGTGCAGATCGCGAGACATGGTGGTCACCGGTGGATCGCGGTTCCCTCCGTGCTCGCGGTGGTGGCGCCGGTGCGGCGACGGCGCGGCGCGGCGGCAGGGGCGAGACCCAGGCCTGTGCCTGGCTCCGACCCGGGCCCGGACCGAGCCGAAGCCAGGCCGGCCGCGATGGCCTCGTCGGCGGCAGCGGCCGCCTGGTATGGGGCGGCGACCTGGCCCGATGTCCCGGACAGCCCGTCGATCAGGGCCAGGCGACCGTACTTCAGCATGAGAGCCCGGAAGTCGCGCGCGTAGAACAGCTTGATCTCGACGTTGGGATAGAGCTCCCGAAGGCGGCGCAGCTTGCGGTTCTTCTTTCGGACCAGCTTCTGCCGGAGCGTCGTCATCTCCAGGTAGAGATCCAGGTCAGGGAGGTAGAAGTCCGGCGAGAAGCTCTCGACGACATCGCCGTCGGTGTTCCACAGGATCGGGAACGTGTCCGGTTCGTACTCCCAGCGGACCGCGTAGAAGTCCAGGATCCTCGACATCTCCGCCTCGCTGGCGTGCGCGAACGCGGGCGTCACCGGCCATCTGCCAGCAGGTCGCGCAGGTCGCCGTCCCAGGTGGCGAGGTGATCGTGCATCGCGACGACATCGCCCATCGTGACCGCCTCGACGGCTGGACCCGGGTCCGCGGCGACATCCAGGAGGGGCGGGTCGCCGGGCTCGTCCGCGGCAAGCAGCAGGCCCAGGGCGGAACTGCCGCACTCCGGACAGGCGAGCTCGACGAAGGCCAGATCGTCGCGGTGGGCGAGGATGCGGATCCGTCCGGCCGGGACGCCGGCGCCGCAGGCGGTGCAGGTGACACCGTCGGGAATGGGGCCGAGGCGATCGCCGGGATGCATCGGACGTGAGTGTAGCCGAATCGAGGCCCTCGGCGCCCGGCGATCCTTGCGACCGATACCCCCAGGGGGTATGATCGCGGCATGAGCGACAGCACTGGCCGACGGGCGACGGCCCCGGTCGATCCCAGCCACTTCCGCCACAGCTATTCCAAGGACAAGACCCAGCTCGTGCGACGCCTGTCGCGGATGGAGGGTCAGGTCCGTGGCATCGCCCGGATGATCGAGCGCGAGGAGTATTGCGTTGACATCCTCCAGCAGACCGCCGCTCTCCGCGCCGCCGTCGACGCGCTCTCGATCCTCGTCCTCGAGGACCACGTCCAGGGCTGCGTGCGTACGGCAGCGGAACGCGGCGAGGCGGACCAGTACGTCGACGAGGTCATCGACGTGGTGCGCCGAACGCTCGGCCGCCCCGTCCGCGGGACCGCCCGCTCCGGCTGAACGCCGGTACTTCCGTCCGAGGCGGTCGCGCCCGTCGGGTGGTGGTCGTCGTCCGCCGTCGTGTGGACGATAGGCACCACGTGATCGAGTCCCGCCCGAGAACCTTCCTCCAGGCCCCCCACCTCCAGGCGCCACCCCCGCTCCGGGAGCGCCGGTCGACGTCCCGTCGCGCCGAGGACCAGATCGCCTCCCAGGAGACGCTCCTGTTGGCCCGAGCCCTGGACATCCTGGCCGAGGACGCCGGGGCCGAGGCGCGCCTCGCGGACCTGTTGGACCTGTTGGCTCGAACAGTGGGCGCCCGGCGGGCGGCAGTCCTGGCCGACGGGACGGAACGCCGGGTCGTCGCGGGCATCGGCGTCGGGGAAGACCCTGCCGCGGCCTTGACCCTTGGCGCCTGGCTGGACAGTGCCGCTCCCCGAAGTCGCGCGGACCGGGCGGCTGCGGGCGCCGCACCGGTATCGGTGGCCCAGGGGTCGCATCCACCACGCGGCGCCCGGCCGATCGCGACACCCGCCTTCGCACAGGTCGCGGTCCCGACCGCCGGACGGGTCACCCTTGGGTTCGCCTTCGTCGACCCGGCCGCGGCGGCCCTTGCGGATGTGCGTCTGCCTCGGACCCTCGCCCGCCATGCTGCCGTGGCCCTGGCGCTGGTGACGGACCAGTTGTCCGCCGAGCGTGAGCTGGCGACGCTGCGGGCGCGCGATGCGGAACGGGCGACCTTCGTCTCGACCGTCGCGCACGAGCTGCGGACGCCACTGACCGGCCTGGCCGGATACCTGGACCTGATCCTGGGTGGATCCGTGGACGACCCGGCGGTCCAGCACGAGTTCATGGAGCGTGGCCGCGGCATCGTGACGACCATCGCCGACCTCGTCGGGGACCTGCTGGAACTGTCCCGACTGGAGTCTGGCGCCGTGGCGATCGACAGCCGGCCATTCTCGGTCGCCGACGCGATCCGTCGCGTCGCCGACGGCCTTGACCCGATCGCCATGGACCGCGGCATCGCCCTGCACGTCCAGCTCCCACCGCGGTTGCAGGCGGCCACGGCCGACCGGCGGCGTGTGGAGCAGATCGTCACGAACCTCGCGGCCAACGCCCTGAAGTTCAGCCCGGCCGGATCCGCTGTGGAGCTGGCCGGGTGGTTCGACGGTTCGATCGCGTTGATCGCCGTTCGCGACGGAGGCGAGGGGATCGCCGCCGACGACCGCGCCCGGATCTTCGAGCGCTTCTACCGGATGGCCGGCCACGACAACATCACCGGGACCGGACTCGGCCTCCCGATCGCGCGCGATCTCGCTCGCTCGATGGGCGGCGACCTGGCGGTCGCGAGTGTCCCCGGCTCCGGATCCACCTTCCTGCTGGCCCTCCCCGGGCCGGCCGGCATCGGGCCCGGCGAGGTCGAGGCGACGATGGGGCGGATGCTCGCCGACGAGGAGTTGACGCTCGAAGAGCAAGCCGTCCTGCGCGCCATCCGCGGCCCTGGCTGAGAACGAGACGGCCGGTTATCCACGAATCCACGACGCTCGAGCGACTTCGTGGATAACCCCGTAGACGGGGGCCGGGGACCCGGGTACCGTCCGACATCCGCACTGGGGTGGGCAGGGTAACGCGCGTCGCGAGGGGTCCGAGGAGACTCGACCGAGAACCGGACGACGTGCGGAAGACCGATCTCGATCCTTCGGTGCGAGACGATGCCGACGCCGGGAGTGGCGCCACGCGAGGACGCGCGGCACGCAGACATCAGGAGGCGTGCCCTGGATCCAGCGCGTGAGCCACTCCCGACGCGCGTCACGGACGTTCCCGAGCTTCCACCCGAGGCCGTTCACGCCCTGGATGCGGGCCTCGCCGCGCTGGGACTGACACTCGACGCCGCGGCTCGCGACGCCGTCGAGGGCCACGCCCGCCTGCTGCTGGCCTGGACGACCGCCATCAACCTCACGGCGATCCGCGACCCCGTGGCCGTCGCCACGGCGCACATCGTGGACAGCCTCACGGCTGTGGCACCGATGGCGGCGCGTGGGCTGGACCGGTTCCTGGACCTTGGGTCCGGCGGCGGCTACCCGGGACTGCCATTGGCCGCGGCCCTGCCGGCGGCTCGCGCGCTCCTGGTGGAGCCCATCGGCAAGAAGACTCGATTCCTCGAGACGGTCATCGAGGCCACGGGCATGGCGGCGACCGTGGAAGCGGCGGCGCTCCGGGCCGAGGCCCTCGCCGCCGATCCGGACCATCGGGGCCGATGGCCGGCGGTCACCGCCCGAGCCGTGGACGCGCTCCCGGAACTCGTCGAGCTGGCGTTCCCGCTCCTCGCCCAGGGAGGTGCCCTGATCGCCTGGAAGCGTGGCGACATCGCCGCTGAAGTGAGCGCGGCGCAACGAGCGATGCAGGCGCTCGGCGGCGGGACCCTCGAGGGCGTCCCGGTGGACGTTCCCGGACTCGAGGGCCATGTCCTCGTCGTCGTCACCCGGCACGGCCACGTGCCGTCCGCATATCCACGCGATCCCGGGGCCCGGCGCCGCCGGCCCTGGTGATGCGGCCGCTGCTACGCTGACGGGCGATGCGGATCGCCGTCGTCTCCGACGTCCACAGCAACCTCGTGGCCCTCGATGCCGTGCTCGACCATGCGGGATCCGTGGATGCCGTGTGGCACCTGGGTGACATCGTGGGCTACGGCCCAGACCCGGACGGCGTGGTCGCGCGCCTGACCGAGGTGGGCGCCGTGGGGGTGCGCGGGAACCACGACGCGGCGGCGGTCGGCGGTCGCGAGATCGAGCATTTCAACCCGGAAGCGCGCGCGGCGATGGAGTGGACCCGTGGAGCGATCTCCGGCGCGACGCGAACGTGGCTCGCCGCTCTCCCATCGGTCCGCCAGGACGGTGACATGACCCTGGTCCACGGCAGCCCGCGCGACCCCATCTGGGAGTACCTGACGACCGGGGCCATCGCCCGTGGTTCGTTCGAGATCCTGTCCACGCCCCACGGCCTCAACGGCCACACCCACATCCCGGTCGCCTTCGTGCTGGACGGCGACCGAGTGGATGCGGTGCGCGTCCGGGACGGCGACCGCTTGCCACTGGGAGGCCTGCGCGCGCTCCTCAACCCGGGCAGTGTCGGCCAGCCACGGGACGGCGACCCGGCCGCCAGTTACCTGGTCCTGGATCCGGAGGCCGGGATCGTGGTCTGGCATCGGGTCGCCTACGACATCGAAGCGGTCCAGGCCGCCATGGTGCGGGCCGGCCTGCCCCGCCGGTTGGCAGACCGGCTGTCCCACGGCGCCTGAGCGTGGACCTGACCTGGCCACCGGATCGCGAGGCGCCCAAGGCGACTGCCGTCCCGCCCGAGTCCATCGCTCGCCACCGATGGGACCGATTGCTGTATAACCAGACAGCCAAACGCCTCAAGGCGGCCCTCGTCCGGCGCGAAACACACGCTCATCGCCGACGTTCCCTATCGCCGCGGCCACTGACCGGCCGCGACACAAGACCACTATCGGAGTCCTCGTGATCGGAGGAAGGCGACCGCTCAAGGGTCGCAAACCAGCGGACCGCCGCGTCCGCGTGCAGCGTCCGCACTCGCCCTATTTCCGTTACACCGGTCCGAACCAACTCGTCGCCAAGCCGGCGGCCAGTGTCGCGTTGACCTCGTCGGGGCGGTTCTTCGACCGCACCCGGGCCATCCTGTTCGGCCGGCCACTGGCCAGCGAGGAGGAGATCGGCGAGCGGTTGTCGAAGCGCAAGGCGCTGGCGATCTTCAGCTCGGATGCCATCTCCTCGTCGGCCTACGCCACCGAGGAGATCCTGCGGGTCCTGCTCCTGGCGGGCGCCTCCGCGCTCTTCCTGTCCATCCAGGTCTCGATCGCGATCACGATCCTGCTGGCGGTCGTGTCCCTGTCCTACCGGCAGGTCTGCCGCGCCTACCCGAACGGCGGCGGCGCCTACATCGTGGCCAAGACGAACCTCGCGCCGGTCATGGGCCTGATCGCGGCGGCGGCCCTCCTGATCGACTACGTGATGACGGTCTCCGTCTCCACGGCCGCCGCGATCACCCAGATCCAGTCCGTGATCCCGGCCGCCTACGACTTCCGGATCGAGATCGCCTTCGTGTCCATCTCGCTCATCACCATCGCCAACCTGCGCGGCCTGCGCGAGTCCGGCAACATCTTCGCGGTCCCCACGTACCTCTTCGTCGGGCTGGCCCTGACGATCGTCGCGATCGGGCTGATCAACATCATCGGGGGCACGGTCGTGCAGGCGATCCCGCAACCGGATGCCGTCCCGTTCCCGCGAGTGCCGGAGGCCCTCACGCTCCTCCTATTGATGAAGGCCTTCGCCGGCGGCTCCGTGGCCCTCACCGGCGTGGAGGCGATCGCCAACGGTGTGCCGGCCTTCAAGCCGCCCGAGGCCAGGAACGCCGCCAACACCATGACCGCGATGTCCGTCCTGCTGGGCGTCCTGTTCGTCGGCCTGACCCTGTTCGCGGTCCAGTACGGCATCCGACCCACCGAGGAGGGCGGGGCGTCCGTCGTGGCCCTGATCGCAGAGGCGGCGTTCGGCAAGGGCTCAGCGCTCTTCCTGACGTTCGCGGCGAGTACTGCGCTCATCCTGTTCCTGGCTGCCAACACCAGCTTCAACGCGTTCCCAAGGCTCGCGGCCATCCTCGCCGAGGACGGCTACATGCCCCGCCAGTTCTCGTTCCGCGGCGATCGGCTCGCCTATTCGTGGGGGATCGTCCTGCTGGCGGCCATCGCGTTCGGCCTGCTCTGGGCGTTCGGGGGCGACACCCACGCGCTCATCCCGCTCTACTCGGTCGGCGTCTTCGTCTGCTTCACCCTG
>Ga0075026_100000440_pt1 | contig 16402 bp, 11 predicted proteins | sample Str012_2_FD_71392 | JGI IMG/M metagenome (GOLD analysis project Ga0075026, IMG submission 71392) | Freshwater sediment microbial communities in response to fracking from Pennsylvania, USA - Straight Creek_MetaG_SC_2012 | ecosystem: Environmental > Aquatic > Freshwater > Creek > Sediment... | reverse complement strand
GACCTCGTGGTGGAGTTCCGCGCCGACGGCGGAACCGTGAAGGCGGTGTCGGGCATCAGCCTCGACGTCGTCGCCGGCGAGACCCTCGGCCTGGTCGGTGAGTCGGGCTGCGGCAAGTCGACGACCGGGCGCGCGGTGATGCAACTCCCCCGGCCCACGTCAGGCCACGTGCACTTCGACGGTGTCGACCTCACCGAGTTGAAGGGCGACGCGCTGCGCCGCACCCGCCCGCGCATGCAGATGATCTTCCAGGATCCGATCTCGTCGCTGAACCCGCGCCGCAAGATCGGTGACATCGTCGCCGAGGGCTTGGAGATCTGGGACATGGGCGACGCCGCCGCGCGCCGCGAAAAGGTCGACGACACGCTCACCGCGGTGGGTCTCGACCCCGCCACCGCCCGCGACCGACGGCCCCACGAGTTCTCCGGTGGTCAGTGCCAGCGCATCTCGATCGCGCGCGCGGTCGTCACCGAACCCAAGCTGATCATCTGCGACGAACCGGTCTCCGCGCTCGACGTGTCGGTGCAGGCGCAGATCCTGAACCTGCTCGAGGAGATGAAGCAGCGCTACGACCTCACCATGCTGTTCATCGCCCACGACCTCGCGGTGGTGAAGAACGTGAGCGACCGGGTGGCCGTGATGTACCTCGGCAAGCTGTGCGAGATCGGCGCACCTGATCAGCTGTACACCCAACCGGCCCATCCCTACACCGCGGCGCTGCTCGCGGCGATCCCCGTGCCTGATCCCGAGTCGCCCCCCGACGGCTCCCGAGTGCTCGGCGGCGAGATCCCGTCGAACACCAACCCTCCCAGCGGCTGCCGGTTCCGTACCCGCTGCCCGAAGGCGGAGGCGCGCTGCGCGGAGGAAGAACCGCAGGTGCGCAACGTCGGGCCCGACCAGTTCGTCGCCTGCCACTTCCCGCTGGCACCCGGCGAGCCTCTCGAGTTCACCCGCACCCCACGGTGACGTTCACCGGCCAGCTGGTCGCGATCTACGTGACACCCGCGGCGGGCGCGCCGATGGAGACGCGCGCAGTCGTGGCCGCGACAACCGGCGTCGGTCTCGACGGCGACCGTTACGCGCTCGCGCGCGGGACGTACTCCAACACCAACCGCGGGCCGCGCGACGTGACCCTCATCGAGCGCGAGGCGATCGACGCGGTGCGCGCCGACGGCGTCGCCATCGCCGAGGCTGACACCCGCCGGAATCTCGTGACCGAAGGCGTGCCCCTCAACCATCTGGTCGGTCACACGTTCCGCGTCGGCCGGGTGCGCATGCGCGGAGTGAAGCTCGCCGAGCCCTGCGCCTACCTCGAACAGCTCGTCGGGGTCGACGGCGTGAATCCCGCGTTCGTGCACCGCGGCGGTCTACGCGCCGAGGTGCTCGACGACGGTGAGCTGCGCGTGGGCGACTCGATCACTCTCGGCCCCTGACTGGTTCAGGGCCGGCTGGTTCAGGGCCGGCTGGTTCAGGGCCGCGGGTTCACGTGCTGCGGAGTACGCCGCATCTCGTCGCGCGTGCGCTCGAGCACCGCCTGGAGCTCCGACAGCACCGACGCCGCGCTCGCGTCGGCGGCCAGGTTGGCCCGCTCCTCGGGGTCGACGGTGAGGTTGTGCAGCTCCCACTCCGGCGTCGCGGGCGGGGCGAGGAACGGGTTGGCCGGGAGACCGCGCGACGCCTCCCACTCGGGCAGGCGGTCGTAGTAGTGGTTGAGCTTCCACAGCTCGGGTGCGCCGCCAGTGCCGGTGGCGCGCCGCGTGATCACCGACTCCACCTTGCCGGGCTCACCGACCGGTTCGAACGGGTCACCGGTGAACATGTTGGTCATGCGGAGGCCCACCGTCACCTGGTCTTCAGTCATGAAGTACACCGGCGCGTCGACGGCGTCCTCCGCCGCGGTGCCCGCGAGGAGGCCGGAGAGGTCGCGCCCCACGAGCGGTTGGGTCTCGACGTGGTGGCGCGCCACCTCGACGGCCGCGGCCTCGACGTCGACACCGCAGAGCCCGAGCAGAGTGGGGAGAACGTCGACGTGGCTCGTGGCGATCTGCACGCCGCCGGCGGCGGTGTCGATCCCGGGTCCCGACACCAACAGCGGCACGTGCGTCGCCTCATCGAACGCGTTGTGCCACTTCTGCAGCAACCCGCCGTGCGCGCCGAGGAGGTCGCCGTGGTCGGAGGTGAACACGACGATGGTGTCGTCGGCGAGGCCGCGTGCCGTCAGCTCGTCGAGGATGCGCATGATCGCGACGTCGACGAGCACCTGCAGGAAGTGGTAGAGCCGCCGGTACTCGAGGTCGGTGTCCTGCGGGTACAGCACTTTGGGCCACACCTCGCGGAACTGCCGCTGGCAGTCGGGACGGTTCGCGAACGAGTCGGACTGCGACGGCGCTTCCGGTACTGCGGGGATCGAGTCCGGGATCGCCGGGAAACCGAGGGTGTTCCACGCGATGCCGGTGAACGCGATGTCGTGCGGATTCACGAACGACGCCACCGCCAACCAGGGCGTGTCGTCATCGGCGGCGGCGATCTCGCCGAAGAGGTCGACGACCTCCTGCGCGAACACGCCGTCGCGTACGAACCCGGTGTCGGCCTTGTTGGCACCGTGCGGCTCGCGCCCGATCCAGCCCGAGAACCCGTACGGGTCGAGCCGGTCGGCCCGCCGGTAGGCCTCGACCGCGACGGGATCGAGCACGCCGTCGGCGTCGTTCACCTGCAGGCTCTCGTGCGTACCCGGCACCACGAGGTCGGGATGCGAGATGTGCCACTTGCCCCGGTAGTGCGTGCGGTAGCCGGCCGCCCGGAACCAGTCGCCCATGGTGGGCACGGTGTCGGGATCGAGGAAGTGCATGCCGGGGTCGGTGGCCGCCTTGGCCAGACCGTCGGTGTTGCTCACCCCGTGCAGCGACGAGTACTGGCCCGTGAACAACGTGGCGCGGCTCGGCGTGCACGCGGTGGCGCCCGCGTAGTGACGATGCAGCTCACGGCTGCCCGCCCGCAGACGTTCGCGGGCGGGCAGCTGCGTGCGGCGGAACGCGGCCAGCGCATCGGCCTCGTAGGGCGGGGGGTAGCGCTCCTCGTCGGTCATGATGAAGAGCACGTTCGGTCGGCCAGTCATCCGGGGGACCGTAGCCTTTGCGCGACTTACGCCGCAGCCGCGACGGGCGCCTCCTCCAACGCGATCGCAAGCACGTCGCGCACGTCGTCGACGAGGTGGAAGGTCATGACGTCGCGCACGGCCTCGGGCACGTCGTCGAGATCCGGCCCGTTGCGCTGCGGCAGGATCACCGTGTCGAGCCCGGCGCGCTGCGCGGCGAGCACCTTCTGCTTCACCCCGCCGATGGGCAGCACCCGACCCTGGAGCGTGACCTCGCCGGTCATCCCCACGCCCGCCTTGACCGTCCGCCCGGTGAGCATGCTCACCAGCGCGGTGGTCATGGTGATGCCGGCCGACGGGCCGTCCTTGGGGATCCCGCCCGCGGGCACGTGCAGGTGCACGCGCCGCTGCGTGCTGGCTGGGTCGACACCCAGGCTCGCGGCGTTGGCCTGCACGTACGAGAGCGCGATCTGCGCCGACTCCTTCATCACGTCGCCGAGCTGGCCGGTGAGGGTCAGCCCCTCGCCATCCATCGTGGTCGCCTCGATGAAGAGCACGTCGCCACCCGCGCCGGTGACCGCGAGTCCGGTCGCGACTCCGGGCACTCCGGTGCGTTCGGCGGTCTCGGAGTGGAACTTGGCGCGCCCGAGCGCGGGTTGCACGTCGTCCACGTCGATCGCCACCGGCGGGATCGCGGTACCACCCGCGATTCTCGCCGCGGTCTTGCGCAGCAGCTTGCCGAGTTCGCGTTCCAGGTTGCGGACACCCGCTTCACGCGTGTGATCAACGACGACGGCGCGCAGCGCGTCGTCGGTGACCGACACGTCGTCGGGAGTGAGTCCGTTCCTCTCCAACTGCCGCGCGAGCAGGTGGTCGCGCGCGATACCGACCTTCTCGTCTTCGGTGTAGCCGTCGAGCCGGATGATCTCCAGCCGGTCGAGCAGCGGACCGGGGATGGTGTCGAGCACGTTGGCCGTCGCCAGGAACAGCACGTCGGACAGGTCGAGATCGACTTCCAGGTAGTGGTCGCGGAAGGTGTGGTTCTGCGCAGGGTCGAGCACCTCGAGCAGCGCCGACGACGGATCACCGCGCCAGTCGTTGCCCAGCTTGTCGACCTCGTCGAGCAGGATCACCGGATTCATGGTGCCGGCGTCGGTGAGTGCCCGCACGATGCGGCCGGGACGCGCCCCGACGTACGTGCGGCGGTGACCGCGCAGCTCAGCTTCGTCGTGCACACCACCGAGCGCGACCCGCACGAACTCCCGGCCGAGCGCGCGCGCGACCGACCCGCCGAGTGATGTCTTGCCCACACCGGGGGGACCGACCAGGGCCAGGATCGCGCCCGCGCCCCGCTTCTTCGACGAGCCCGTCTTCGCAGAACCCGTCTTTGAAGAGAGGTGCGGCTCGTCGCCCAGTCCGCGGTCGGCGCGGAGCTTGCGCACCGCCAGGTACTCGACGATGCGATCCTTCACGTCGTCGAGCCCGGTGTGGTCGGTGTCGAGGATCGCGCGCGCGTCGTTGACGTCGAGGGTTTCGTCGGAACGGGTGCCCCAGGGGATCTCGAGCACGGTGTCGAGCCAGGTACGGATCCACCCGTGCTCCGGGCTCTGTTCGCTCGTGCGCTCGAACTTGTCGACCTCGCGCTCGATCGCGCCGCGCACGTCGTCGGCCAACACCAACTCCGCCAATCTGGCGCGGTACCCGGCGACGATGTCGTCGGCGTCGCCCGACTCACCCAGCTCGGCGCGGATGGCTTGCATCTGCTGGCGCAGCAGGAACTCGCGCTGCGTCTTGTCCATGCCCTCGGTGACGCGGTTGCGGATCTGCTCCGACACGTCGAGCTCGGCCAACGTCTCGCGCACCCAGGTCAGCGCCTTCTCCAGGCGCGCCTCGGGATCGAGCTCCTCGAGGAGCTCCACCTTGTGCTCGACCGATAGGTCGGGAGCCCAGCCCGCGGTGTCGGCCAACGCGCCCGGGTCGTCGACGCCGGCGAGCGCGTCGGCGATGCGAGGATTGCCCAACTTCTCGGCGATCCCGCGCACGACGGCGCGGTACTCACGCACCATCTCCTTGGCCCGACCGGTCGTGGTCGACGGCTCGGCCACGGGGTCGGCCTCGACCCACAGACCGGGGCGCTCGTCGGCGACGGCACGCCCCACCACCGCGCGCGACAGCCCGCGCAGCACCAACGCCCGTTGGCCTCCAGGCAGCTCACCCTCGTTCTCGACCCGTGCCACCGTGCCCACCCGGGTGTACCCGGAACCGACCCGCGGAACGAGGAGCACCCGGCGGTCGCCGGCGAGAGCGCCGTCGGCCGCCTGCCCGGCTTCGGGCGTCTCCAGCGCCAGGGTGACGACCATCTGGGGGAGGACCACGCCGGTGTTCAGGGGCAACAACGGCAGGGTCAGGGCATCGATTTCGGTGGCGTCGACTTCGGGGGTCGTTTCGGACATCGGGGGCTCCCTGGGATCGTGGTGATTACACCATTACTCCATGGTGTGAGAGCCACAACCAGGTCGTCGCCGCCCGCATTCCCGATACCCAGGCTCGGATTTCGCCCGCCAACTCAGAGCAGATCGTGGTCGCGCAGCCACGGGATCGTGCGCCCGAGGCCCGCGTGCAGCGACAACGGCTGGTAGCCGAGGCGCTCGACTGTCTGCTCGTTCACGAAGAACGGGGTCGGGAAGCGCTTCCGCGCCAGCGCCACCAGGCTCGGCCCGAAGCGAGCCGCGACATCCGGATCCTCGAGCTCGGCCACCGCCACCTCAGCGACCCGGTTGGGCGAGCCCGCGACCTCGCACGCCGCGTTGCAGAAGAAGGGGACGCCGCCCACGGCAGTCGGCGGCCCAAACGCGAGGTAGCGCTCCCCTGCCACTCCCTTCCGTGTCGCGAGCACCGACGCACGCGCCACATCTCCCGCGTATACCCACGGGATCGGGAACCCGACGTACTCTCTGATCTCGCCCCGCAGCGCGCCCACGATGCGGGCGTTGTAGCTCGGCACCACCATCGAGCGCTCGGGCAGCGGCGACGTGCCGTACGCACCGCCGGAGATCACGATGCAGATGTCCTGCCCGTCGTCGACCCGGCGCATGGCGTCGAGATACGCGCGCAACTTGGTCTGGGTGTACGGATCATCGCTCGGCGCGGGATCGAGGGGCGAGTGCTCGGTGAGCGGCGCGGCCTGCGCATCGAAGAACGTGGTCGTGCTGAGTTGCACGACTCGGGTCGCGCCCACCCTCGCCGCCGCGTCGAGGACATGACCGGTGCCGACCACGTTGACGGCCTCGTGCTCGCCCGCGATCTGGGTGGGGCCGCCGAGCACCGCAGCCGAGTGGATCACATACTCGCAACCTTCGGCGGCGCGCAGAACCGCCGCGGCGTCGGTGATGTCGCCGCGCACCACGTCGACGCCGAATGCTTCCAGTGGCGCAGTGTCGCTGCCGACGCGCACGAGCGCGCGCACGGTGTCGCCCTGCTCGACGAGTTGTTCGGCGATGTTCGAGCCGATCATCCCCGTCGCGCCAGTAAGAAAGACCCGGCTCATGCTGTCCCGCTCACGGTGGCGTCGCCGAGTGACTACGAAGGAAGCTGCGCCTCGATGGCCGCGACCAGTGCCGGATCCTCCGGGCTCACCTGCGGCCGGAACCGACCCACGACCGAACCGTCGGGGCCCACGAGGAACTTCTCGAAGTTCCACTTCACGTCGCCGGCTTCGCCATCCGGGTCGGCGGTCTGCTCGAGCTCCGCGTAGATCTCGTGCTGGTTGTCGCCGTTCACGTCGATCTTCTCGAACAACGGGAAAGTCACGTTGTAGGTGGTATCGCAGAACTCCCGGATCTCCTCCGCGCTGCCCGGTTCCTGTCCCATGAACTGGTTGCACGGGAACCCGAGCACCTCGAACCCGCGAGCCGAGTACTGCTCGTGGAGCTTCTGGAGGCCCTCGTACTGGGGCGTGAGGCCGCACTTGGAGGCGACGTTCACCACCAGGAGAGCCTTGCCCTGGTAGGCCGACAGGTCGGCGGGTGCACCCTCGAGCGTGTTGATCTTGGCGTCAAGAATCGTCATGGCGCCCGAGGCTACTCCCCGGGTCCGGTCATCTCCTCGGGCACGACCAGCCGGTCGAACTCCTCACCGGTGAGGTGCCCGAGCACGATCGCCGACTCCCGCAACGTGCCCTTGTTCTTGTGCGCGTGCTTGGCGATGGCGGCCGCGTTGTCGTAGCCGATGTGCGGGTTGAGCGCGGTCACGAGCATCAGCGAGTTGGCGACGTGCTCGGCGATCCGCTCCTCGTTGGCCTCGACACCCTCGACCGCGAACTCCCGGAACGAGTCGCACGCATCGGTGAGGATGTCGACCGAATGGAGGAAGTTGAAGATCATCACCGGCTTGAACACGTTGAGCTCGAAGTTGCCCTGCGAACCGGCGATGCCGATGGTGTTGTCGTTGCCCATCACCTGCACGCACACCATCGTCATTGCCTCACTCTGCGTGGGGTTCACCTTGCCCGGCATGATCGACGACCCCGGCTCGTTCTCCGGCAGGATCAGCTCCCCGAAGCCCGCGCGCGGTCCCGACGCCAACCAGCGGATGTCATTGGCGATCTTCATCAACGACACCGCGAGCGTCTTGAGCGCGCCGCTCGCCATCACGAGCGCATCGTGTGCGGCGAGCGCGGCAAATTTATTGGGCGCGGACACGAACGGCAACCCGGTGAGCTCGGCGATGCGCGCCGCGGTGCGCTCGGCGAACTCCGGGTGCGTGTTGAGCCCGGTGCCGACGGCCGTCCCGCCGATCGCGAGCTCGTAGAGGCCGGGCAACACGAGCTGGATGCGGTCGAGGTCGGCATCGAGCTGCGCGACGTAGCCGCCGAACTCCTGACCGAGCGTGAGCGGCACCGCGTCCTGGAGATGCGTCCGGCCGATCTTCACGATGTTGGCGAACTCGACGGCCTTCACTGCCAGCGCGTCGCGCAACCGCGTCACCGACGGCACGAGCTCGTGCACCACCTCTTCGACCGCGGCGATGTGCATCGCGGTCGGGAAGGTGTCATTCGAGCTCTGCGACATGTTGACGTCGTCGTTGGGGTGCACGGGCGTCTTGCTGCCCTTCTCCCCGCCCGCCAGCTCGATGGCGCGGTTGGAGATCACCTCGTTGACGTTCATGTTGGTCTGGGTGCCGCTGCCCGTCTGCCACACGTAGAGCGGGAACTCCTCGGCGTGCTTCCCGGCGATCACCTCGTCGGCCGCCTGCACGAGCAGGGCCGCCTTGTCCGGCGACAGCTTGCCCAGCGACTCGTTCACCTGGGCGGCGGCCTTCTTGAGGATCGCCATGCCGCGGATCACCGCGCCCGGCATGCGGTCGTCGCCGATCGAGAAGTGGTGCAACGACCGTTGGGTCTGGGCTCCCCAGTAGCGGTCGGACGGAACCTCGATCGGCCCCATGCTGTCGGTTTCTGTGCGCGTGCTCATGCTCTTCCCGTCCACACCGCCGACGGTACCGCGACGCTCCGGCTCAGCTCCGCTCGCGGCGCACCCGCCGCACCTGGCGGTCCATGGTGCGGCGGACGTACGGTCCGAGGAGCCCGGCGGCCCGGGCGAGGGCTGCCGTCTGCACGTCGGCGGTGATCACGAGGCGGTCCTTCTCGATACCGGCGACGATCGCCTTCGCGACGTGCACGGCCTCACGCGGTTTGATGGCGGCGGAGATGCGCTCGGTCTCGGGCGGCTTGAGCGCGTTCTCGGCGTCGAACCCCGGCGTGCGGGTATCCGGCGGGTAGGCGCACGCCACGACGATGCCGTACGGCGCGAGCTCGGATCGCAGCGTCTCGGTGAGGCCGCGCACGGCGAACTTCGCCGGACCGTACGCGGTGTAACCGAACACGCCGATCAATCCGGCGGTCGAGGAGATGGTGACCACGTGGCCGCGCTGCCGCTCGATCATCGACGGTACGACGGCGCGGATCGCGTGGAGGGTACCGAAATAGTCGACGTCCATCTGGTCGCGGAACACGGCGTCGTCGAGGCGCTCGAAATAGCCCGGATGCGACGATCCCGCCGACGTGATCAGCACGTCGCACGGCCCACCCTTCCCCACCACTTCGTCAATCGCCGGTCGCAGCTCGTCCGGGCGCGCGACGTCGGCGCAGGCGGTCGCGGTCGCGCCCACGTCCGACGCGGCCGCCGCGAGACGCTCCGCGTCACGCGCGATGAGCGAAACACGAGCACCCCGCGCGACGGCCGCACGCGCGGTCTCGAGCCCGATACCACTCGATCCGCCGGTGATCACGACATGGGCGTCCGGAAGCTTGGTCACGCGACGATCGTGCCACGGAACCGTGGATTAGCGTCGCATCGGTGTTTCGCCGGTGGGTGCCCGTCACGCTCGTCGCGCTCCTCGTGGCCGCGGTGCTGGCACCCAGCGCGCACGCCGCGCCGGCCGCGACGTTCGTGGTCCAGCCCAGCGTCAACCAGGTCGCGGTCACCGGTGCCGGCTCGGGTACGGCCATCGTGCTGCGCAACGGTGCGGGCACCACGATCGGGCGGCAACTCGCTGACGCCGCCGGGAGCACGCTGTTCCGCGCCGTGAAGCAAGGCCACGGTTACGTGGTCAACGCCGGCGGCGTGGCGGCCAAGCCGGTCACCGTGATGAGCCCGAACGACACGCCCCCCGAGTCGCTCTACTCCGGTCAGCACCTCCAGCCCGGCTTCGGCTACCTGAAGACCCGCGACGGCACGCTCCTTTCGATCAACGTGCAGCTTCCCGGCCCGGTCGAGCAGGGCCCGTACCCCACGGTCGTCGAGTACTCGGGCTATGACCCGTCGAATCCGACGAGCCGACAGCCGGCGTCGGGGATCGCGCAACTGCTGGGCTTCGCCACCGTCGGCGTCAACCTGCGCGGTACCGGGTGCTCAGGAGGTGCGTGGGACTACTTCGAAGCGCTCCAGTCACTCGACGGCTACGACGCGATCGAGGCCATCGCCGCGCAGCCGTGGGTCGCGAACGGCAAGGTCGGGATGGTCGGGATCTCGTTCCCGGGTATCACCCAACTGTTCGTGGCGCGCACTCGGCCGCCCCACCTCGCCGCGATCACCCCGCTCTCGGTGTTCGACGACACCTACGCAACGCTCTACCCCGGCGGCATCTTCAACAACGGGTTCGCGCTCGGGTGGGCGAAGGAACGCCAAGCAGACGCCAAGCCGGCCACCGTCGGCGGCGGCGACCACGTGAAGTGGGCCGCCGAGCGCATCGCGGCCGGCGACACGACGTGCCAGGCGAACCAGGCACTACGCCTGCAGGCCCCGGACGTCACGCAACGCATCCGCGCCAACGCGTTTCGGCACGGTGCCGCTTCCGACGCGATCGCACCCGCGACCTTCGTCCACACCATCAACGTGCCGGTTTTCATCGCCGGCGCGTGGCAAGACCAGGAGACCGGCAGCCACTTCGCCACCATGCTCGGCAACTTCTCGCCCGACATCCCGATGAAGGCCACCGTGATGAACGGCATCCACCAGGACTCGATCGGGCCGGCCGTGTTGTCGCAGTGGATCGAGTTCCTCGACTTCTACGTCGCCCGCAAGATCCCGACGGTCCCGGCGGCGACCCGCGCGCTGGCGGCGGTCCTCCTCAGTCGCGCCTACGGCGCCAACGTCGCGCTGGCTCCCGACCGGTTCACGGGTCAGCCCGACTACGCGTCGGCGCTCCACGCCTACGAGGCCGAACCCCGGGTGCGAGTGCTGTTCGACGTCGGCGCCGCGGGTGCACCCCTCCCCGCGTTCTCGGTCACGAGCAGCGCGTTCCCACTCCCGCACACCACCGCAACCACCTATTACCTCGGACGCGACGGAAAGCTGACGACCGCTCGACCGACGAGCGCGACCGCCGCCGACACCTACGTCTACGACCCGAGCGCGTTCCCGGCCACCAGCACGGCCGACGGCAACCAACTCTCTCCCAGCTACACCTGGAAGGCGGTGCCTGCGGGCAAGGCGCTCGGCTACGTCACCGACCCGCTCACCGCCGACACGGTGCTGGCCGGCATGGGCAGCGTCGACCTGTGGTTGCAGTCGACGGCGCGCGACGTCGACGTGGAGGTCACCATCAGCGAGGTACGGCCCGACGGGCAGGAGACCTACGTGCAGAGCGGTTGGCTCCGCGCCAGCCAGCGGGCCCTCGATCGGCGGGCTTCGACTGCCTTGCTCCCTGTGCAGACCCATACCCGCGCCGACGTCGCGCCGCTGCCGAAGGGTCGGCCCACGCTGATGCGCGTGCCGATCTACCCGTTCGCGCACGCGTTCCGAGCCGGGTCACGCATCCGTGTCGTCGTGCAGCCACCCGGCGGCAATCGACCGTCGTGGGCGTTCGCCACACGCCCCGGCCCCGCCGACGTCACCGTGGCCCGGTCGTCGGTACGCCCCTCGCGCGTCGTGCTCCCCCTGGCCGCGGGCGTCGACGTCTCGACACCGCTCCCCGCGTGCGGCACGCTGCGGGGACAACCCTGTCGCGCCTACCAGGTGCTCCCGAACCACGAGGTGTCGCCGTGAGCTCATCGCCGGTGTACCAACTCGCCGATGACTACGTCGCGCGCTTCGCCGCGCTGGATCCGTTGGCCGCGACCGGTGAAGGCATCACGGGCCACGACCACGAGATGACCGACTACTCCCCCGACGGCGCAGCCGAACGCGCCGAGCACGACCGCGCGACGTTGCGCGCGCTCGCGGCCGTCGACCCGGCCACGATGACCGACGCCGACCGCATCGCGGCCGAGGTGATGCACGAACGGCTCGAGCTCGCGATCGCCGAGCACAACGCGGGCGAACGCCTCCGTGATCTCCGCGTACTCGGCAGCCCAGTGCAGACGGTGCGCATGGCCTTCGACCTGATGGCGCGCGACACGGCCGACGACTGGCAGGTCGTCGCCGAGCGAATGGCGCTCGTGCCCCAAGGCCTCGCGAGCCTCGAAGCCGCGCTGGCCGAAGGCGCGGCACAAGGCATCGTCGCGGCGCGACGCCAGGCGGTGGCGTGCACCAAGCAGGCCGACACGTGGGGTGGGGTCGACGGCTCGACGCGCCCGTTCTTTCTCGCGCTCGTCGACGAGTACGACACGTCGACGCTCGACGACCGCGCGTTCCGCGACCGGCTCGAGACGCTCGCGACGCGCGCCACCGCGGCCTACGCGTCTCTCGGCCGATTCCTCGTGGAGGAATACGCGCCGCGCGCCACCGAACACGATCCGGTCGGCCGCGAGCGCTACGCGCTGTACGCGCAAGATTTCAACGGCATCGAACTCGATCTCGACGAGACCTACGCGTGGGGTTGGGACGAGCTGCACCGCATCGAGCACGCGATGGGACAGGTCGCCGAGCGCATCATCCCCGGCGCCGACGTCGACACCGTGATCGACCACCTCGAGTCCGACCCCACCCGGGCGATCGAGGGCGTCGACGAGTTCCGCCGCTGGAACCAGGACCTGCTCGACCGCACCGTCGCCGAGCTCGACGGCGTGCACTTCGACATCCCGGAACCGGTGCGCCAGGTCGAAGCGATGATCGCGCCGCCCGGTGGCGCGGCCGCCATGTACTACACGGGCCCGGCCGAAGACTTCAGCCGACCGGGACGCACGTGGTACCCGACGCTGGGCAAGACCCGCTTCCCGCTGTGGGGCGAAGTGTCGATCTGCTACCACGAGGGTGTGCCCGGCCATCACCTGCAGATCGCGCAGGTGCGCTACCTCGCCGACACGCTCAGCCGCTACCAACGCACGTTGGCCGGCACGTCGGGCCACGCTGAGGGGTGGGCGCTCTACGCAGAACGCCTCATGGGCGAGCTCGGCTACCTCGATGATCCGGCGTACGAGCTCGGCATGTTGCGGGCGCAGGCCATGCGCGCGGTGCGGGTCGTCGTCGACATCGGGATGCATCTCGAGCTCGCCATCCCCGCGCACGAGCGCTACCACCCCGGTGAGAACTGGACGCCCGAGCTCGCGCTGCCGTTCGTGATCGAGCGCTCGAAGTTCCCGGCCGACTTCATGGCCAGCGAGGTCGACCGTTACCTGGGTCTGCCGGGGCAGGCGATCAGCTACAAGGTGGGCGAACGCGTGTGGCTCGGCGCGCGCGACGCGGCGCGGGCACGGGCCAGCACCTCATCGGGCGCGTCGTTCGACCTCAAGGAGTTCCACCGCGCCGCGCTCGACCTCGGCCCTATGGGGCTCGCGCAACTCGAACGCGAGCTGGCGCGCCTCTGAGTCGGAACTCGCGGGCGTACTGTCGCGCGCGTGTCGGTCTCTGACGTGGTCGAGCTCGAGCTGTGGAGTTACACCTTCCGTCACTCGACGTTGCCCGAACTCGCCGCGGCCGCAGCCGACGCCGGGTTCGCGGCGGTCACGCTCACTCCGGAGCTGTTCCATCGCAGCGGCGGCGACGGGGCCCGCCTGCAGACCCAGGTGGAGGATCTCGGCGTGCGGGTCACCTTCGTCGACGGCCTCTGCACCGCGCTTCCCGGTACCGACCTGCCCCCGGGCGAAGCGACCATCGACGACTGCATCCACATCGCGCACGAAACCGGCGCGCGGGCCATCAACCTCGTCCACGTCGGTGGGGTGCCCACTCCCGTCCCCGAACTGGCGGATGCGTTCCGCCGTGCCTGTGAGCGTGCCGCCACCGAGGGCCTGCGGCTGGCGATCGAGTTCCTCCCCGGCACCGGCATCCCCGACTTCGCGACCGCGGCGGCCATCGTGCGCGCGGCAGGCGTCGACAACGGCAGCGTGCTCCTCGACACGTGGCATTTCGCGCGCGGCGGAGGCACGCTCGCCGACCTCGACGCCGCGACCATGGCCCTGGTCGGCGGGCTCCAGATCAGCGACCGCTCTCCCGAACAGGATGCGGAACCCTACGTACCGCGGCGCGGCCGCAAGCTGCCGGGCGACGGTGCGCTCCCCCTCGCCGAGATCGTCCGCCGCGTTCACGACGCGCACCCCGACCTCGCCGTCGGTGCCGAGGTGCTCAGCGACGAGGTCGATGCCCTCGGCCTCGAGCAGGGTTGTCGAGCGATCGCCGACGCGCTGCGCGTCGTGGTCGCGGCCGCTCGGATCGCTTGACCGTCAGCGCACGATGAAACGCTGCGGCACCCACGACTGGCTGTCGAGCGGGGGACGCGAATACGAGCGCTGCTGGCGGGGCGGCAACTCGACCGCTTCGTGCGGGACCGCCTGGTAGGGCACGATCTCGAGCAGGTGACTCATGATGTTGAGGCGCGCCGCCTTCTTCTCGTTCGCGTCCACGACATGCCAGGGCGCTTCCTTGATGTCGGTGTAGGAGAACATCTCGTCCTTGGCTTCGGCGTAGTCGACCCAACGGGCCCGGGCTTCGAGATCCATTGGGCTGAGCTTCCAGCGTTTACCGGGATTGTTGATCCGCTCCGTGAAGCGACGCTCCTGCTCCTCGTCGCTGAGCGACAGCCAGTACTTCACGAGGATGATCCCCGAGCGAACCAGCGCCCGTTCGAGCTGCGGACAGGTCCGGAAGAACTCGGCGTGTTCCTCCTCGCTGCAGAACTCCATGACCCGCTCCACGCCGGCGCGGTTGTACCAGCTCCGGTCGAACAACACGATCTCGCCACCCGCCGGAAGGTGCGGGATGTACCGCTGGAAGTACCACTGGGTCCGCTCCCGCTCGGTGGGAGTGCCGAGCGCGACCACGCGGCAGTGGCGGGCGTTGAGTCGCTCGGTGATGCGCTTGATCGCGCCACCCTTCCCGGCGGTGTCGCGTCCCTCGAAGATCACCATCACCTGGAGACCTTCGTGCACGATCCATTCCTGCATTCGCACCAGCTCGGTCTGCAGGCGAGCGAGCTCCTTCTCGTACTCGACCTTGCTCACCACGCGCGTCTTCGAGTCCGCCGGTTGGGTCGCCTTGGGGACCTTCCCGTTCGAGGACTTCCCGTTCGAGGGTCCGGTCTCCACTCCAAGCTTGGCCATGGCGGGTCACGATACGCCGCCACCGCCATGAGCGGGTTGCCGTCGAGTTACGGCCGCATTGCGCGTTCCTTCCGGGGTGGTCAAGGGGTCGGGCCGAACTCCACACTTCTCTTCTACGGCTGCTCTTCATCGGCTGTCCTTCATCGGCTCGAAACGTTCCCGATACGAGGGCTTCGTACCTTGGACCCCGTCGCACTCGTGTCGGAACCTCAAGGAGCGATCGATGAGTGGAAGTACGGCCCGGCTCCAAGCCATCAACGCGGTCAAGCACTACGAGCCGCCCGCAGCGTTTTTCCCGCGCTCCGAAGCACCCGGCGAGGTCTTCGGGGAGAACGTCTTCACCAAGACCAAGATGCAGGCGCGTCTGCCCAAACCGGTGTTCAAGTCGCTGATGGCCACGATCGAGCACTCGAAGACGCTCGATCCCAGCGTCGCCGACGTCGTCGCTTCGGCGATGAAGGACTGGGCGATGGAGAAGGGCGCGACACACTACGCCCACGTCTTCTATCCGCTCACCGGCCTCACCGCCGAGAAGCACGACAGCTTCCTCGAGCCCGCGGGTGACGGCTCCTCGATCGCCGAGTTCAGCGGCAAGACCCTGACCCAGGGCGAGCCCGATGCGTCGAGCTTCCCGAATGGTGGGCTGCGGGCGACGTTCGAAGCGCGCGGTTACACCGGCTGGGACGCCACCAGTCCCGCCTACATCCTCGAGAACCCGAACGGCAACACGTTGTGCATCCCCACGGTCTTCGTGTCGATGACCGGCGAGGCGCTCGACCACAAGACGCCGCTGCTGCGCTCGCAGCAAGCGATGGCCAAGCAGGCGGAGCGGGTGCTCAAGCTCTTCGGTCACGAGGACCCCGACGCGGTCGTGTCGTTCGCCGGCGCCGAGCAGGAGTACTTCCTCATCGACCGGAGCTTCTTCCTCTCGCGCCCCGACCTCCTCAACACGGGCCGCACCCTCTTCGGCGCGAGACCGCCGAAGGGCCAAGAGTTCGACGATCACTACTTCGGCGCCATTCCCGAGCGCGTCCTCGCGTTCATGCTCGACGCCGAGCGCGAACTGTTCAAGCTCGGGATCCCCGCCAAGACGCGACACAACGAGGTCGCGCCCGGTCAGTTCGAGCTCGCCCCGATGTTCGAACGCTCGAACGTGGCCGCCGACCATCAGCAGCTGTTGATGGTGACCTTGAAGCGCATCGCGCAGAAGCACAGCATGGAGTGCCTCTTCCACGAGAAGCCCTTCGAAGGGATCAACGGATCGGGCAAGCACGTCAACTTCTCGCTCGGGAACTCCACCGAGGGCAACCTCCTCCTCCCCGGCGACACGC
>Ga0075026_100000439_pt1 | contig 16412 bp, 14 predicted proteins | sample Str012_2_FD_71392 | JGI IMG/M metagenome (GOLD analysis project Ga0075026, IMG submission 71392) | Freshwater sediment microbial communities in response to fracking from Pennsylvania, USA - Straight Creek_MetaG_SC_2012 | ecosystem: Environmental > Aquatic > Freshwater > Creek > Sediment... | reverse complement strand
ATGGCGGCGAGGTTGACGATGGCGCCCTTCACGCCCACCGGCGCGACGAACGGCACCGACCACCTCGCGCCGGGCGACACGACGTGCGGGCGACTGTCGACGACCACCGGGGAGCCCTTCACGGTGACCCACTGGCCCGTGGTTCGGTGCACTGCTTGAAGATCGATGGCGAGGTCGAGCGCCACGGCTGTGACCACGCAGATCTGGCCCGACACCACCCTGATGGTGGTGGATGCCGAGCTGTCGTGCCCGGCGATGGCCTGGGCGGTGATCACCGGCGGGCTGCTGGCCACACACGCGCCCGGCAGCACGGCGACGGGGCCGGCGGTGCTCGGCTTCAGCATCGTGATGCCGACGGTGACGCCGGTGACGCCGACGCCCGTGCCGATGAGCGGCGAGCTGTTGCGCAGGTCCACCGTGAGTCGTTGACCCGCCTTCAGACGACTGTGCCGCACGGCAGTGGTCTCGGTGGCCCCGACACGAGTGTCGACGAGTCGCAGGCCACCGGCGGCGACGGATCTGGCGCCGAGCGCGCCGATCCAGCCGGTGAGATCCACCTGGATGTCGGAGGCGCCACTGGTGAACACACACAGCTTGCCGGCGCTCAATCGCACCATCACCGAGTTCGACACCGACACCTTGGCCGGCGCGTTGAGCAGGAACGACGTCGCCGGCGGCGGCGCGCCGTTGCACGCGTACACGCTGACATTCGTGTTCTGACACGGATGGTCGGCGGTGACCGTGACGACGGCACCCGTGGCAGTGGACGGGACGCCTGCCTGCCCCGCCACCCGCACCGCAAGTTCGCGACGGGCGCCGAGCGCGCCGTAGCCGGTGCGGGTGTTGCCGATGCGTACGGGGTGCACGAGGAGGTGCATGCCGCCCGTGGCCTGCGCGGTGACCGGCGGCGCCGACGACGGTGCCGCGCCGACCCAGGCGCGACTGTTGCACCGATCGACCGGCGGGAGGGCGTCGATGGTGCTGACGATGAGCGTCGCCATCGCGAGCGCCGACTGGCCGCCCAGATGAATGCCATCGGCCGAGAACCACGATGCCGGCAGCGTCGCGCTGACCTTCGCCCAGTCGGCGAGGCGAAGGTTGGGATACTGCTTCGCCTTGCCCTGCAGCATCACGTTGTTGGCGTGGAACCGAGCCTTGAAGTACGGCGTGTCGGCCTCGCGATAGGTGAGCCAGATCACCCACGGCACGCCCTGGGCCTTCGCTACGGCCATGAACTGATCGACGGCCGCGCTGACGCCCACGGGACCGTAGGTGTCGTCGTCGTATCCCGCGCCGACCACGAGCACTCGGTTGTACATGCCGGCCATCCGGCGAAGTTCGTACATGGCAGTGGTGGGCGGGGTGCCACCACGGATGCTGCAGCTGGTGGTGATGAGGCGCCGACAGCCGGCCGCGTCGAGGATGTAGGTGTGGTGAGCGGCGAGCGCCGCCTGCGCCGACAGCGAGTAGTGCTGGCCGATGCCGTTCATCACCGAATCGCCGAGCAGCAACGCCTCGACGGGCGCGGCCGCATGGGCGACGGGCACCTCGACCGACCCGCCGGTGACGACGACCAACGACAGCGCCGACGCGGCGACGACGAACAGTGCGCTGATGCGCCGGAGCTTCATGAGCGGAGCCTAAACGACGACCGTCAGGGCGCCGGCTTCGCCACCACGGCGGTGCCGTAGGCGACGATCTCGGCGACGCCCTGCCCGATCTCGGCGGTGTCGAAGCGCACACCCACCACTGCGTTGCCACCAACGGATCGCACGTGATCGAACAGCCGGTTCATCGCCTGATGGCGCGCGTGGTCGACGACCTCCGTGTACTGCGGCACCTCACCGGCCGACAACGCGGTGAATCCGGCGGTGAAGCCCTTCGCGAACCCCACCGAACGCACCACCAGACCCCACACCAGGCCGAGCTGTCGTTCGATGACCATGCCGTGCAGCTCGAACGTGGTGGATGCCGGCATCGTGGGTGCCGCCTGCTGGGTGGGAGCGAACTGGTCGGTCCACACAGCGCCGTCCCAGTACCTCATCCGAGCGGCATCGGAGGGGTCGGGATACCAACCTGCGGGCGGGGTGTTCGACATGGGCGCAGCGTAGATGACCCTCCATGCCCACACGCCGACCGTGGCCGTGCGAATCTGTGCCGCATGATCGATCAACTGGTTCTGCTCGGCGCATCCGGCGACCTCACCAAACGCCTCCTGCTGCCGGCGATCGCGTCGCTGTGCGAGGCGGGTCACCTTCCCGACGGCTTTTCGATCGTCGGGGCGGCCATCGACGACTGGACCACCGAACAGTTCCGCGCCCACATCGACCAGGGGCTGCAGGATCACGCCGATGTCACCGATGCCACCCGACGAACGGTGGTCGACATGCTCACCTATCGGCGCACCGATGTGACCGACGCGACCGATGTGCAGCAACTGCTCGCCGAGGACCACCGCAACACGCTCGTCTATCTCGCGCTGCCACCGTTCCTGCTGCCGAAGGTGCTGTCGGCACTGGCCGAGTGCCACCTCACGGCCGACGACGCGATCGCCATCGAGAAGCCGTTCGGCACCGATCTCGCCTCGGCGAAGCATCTCAATCACATCCTCGCCACCCGGCTGCCCCACCCCACCATCTTCCGCGTCGACCACTTCCTGTCGAACGAACTGGTTCGCCGAGTGATCATCCTGCGCTTCCTCAACCGAGTGTTCGAACCGGTGTGGAACGCGCAGCACATCGAACGAGTCGACATCAGTTGGCTGGAGAGCCTCGCGCTCGAAGGGCGGGCCGGCTACTACGACACCGCCGGCGCGATGAAGGACATGATCCAGAACCATCTCATGGAGGTGATGGCGCTCGTGCTGATGGAACAGCCGGCGCGCCTCGACGCCGATTCGTTCCGCGCCGTGAGAGTGGAGGCTCTGCGGGCCGTCGCCACACCCGACCCTGCACGTCTGGTGCAGACCACGGTGCGCGCTCGGTACACAGCGGGCGCCATCGGTGACCGACAGATCCCGTCGTACGTCGACGAACCCGGCGTCGACCCCAACCGCGGCACCGAGACCTACGCGGCGATCACGCTCGCTGTGAACCATCCGCGCTGGGTCGGCGTGCCGTTCACACTCCGGTCGGGCAAGGCGCTCGCCGCCGACTCGGCCGAGATCGCCATCCACTTCCGCCCGCTGCCCGACTACATGGTCGAGCGCTTCCCCGGGGTGCAGCCCAACGTGCTCCGGCTAGGACTCACCGAGCCGTACCTGAGGCTCAGCACCACGCTCAACGGCGGCGACGGCACCACACGGTCGGAGGTGCTCGATGCAGTGTCTCCGCCGCCCGCGCTCAGCCCCTACGCGAACCTCGTACGACACATGCTCGACGCCGATCCGATGCTGTTCATCCGCGGCGACGAGGCCGAGGAGGCGTGGCGCATCATCGACCCGGTGATGCAGGCGTGGCACCACGACGACGTGCCGATGCGGGAGTACCCCGCAGGCGGCGACGTTCAGCCCACCACGTAGGCACCCAATACCGAACGAGTTCGAGCGAGGCTGGCGCGCAGACTCGATCGGATCGCCGCGCGTTGGGGATCGGTGAGGGCTGCCGACACGAGCCACACTCGCCCGCTCGCCGAGTCGTACCACGTGGCCTGCACCGTAGGAGCCGACGAGCGATACGTGCCGTCGGCCGCACGCGTGAACGTGATGGTTGCGACGGCACCGTCGTAGGTGCTGGGGCGTTTCTTGCCCTGGTTGGCGATGATGTTGCCGAGGCTCAACAGTGCGTACTTGTGGTGGTAGGTGACGATCGGCTGCAGCACGTGAGGACCGTGACCGATGATGAGATCGACGTCGGGTGACGCGAGCAGCCGCTCGGCCAGCGCACGCTGCTGCGCGCTGCCGTTGGGGTCGTACTCGGTGCCCCAGTGAAGGCTCACCACGACGATGGTCGCACCCGCCGCCTTGGCTCGATGCGCGTCGGCCAGGATCCGGTCACCGTCGATCACGTTGGCCATCCACGGCGCTGCTGGTGGCGCGCCGTTGAAGCCCCACGCGTAGGCCAACTGGGCCACCTTCACGCCGTGCACCTCGACCATCGGCACCTTCGCCGACTCGGCCGCGGTGCGTGCGGATCCGCTGTGACCCACCTTGGCTGCATCGAGCGCATCGAGCGTGGCCTTGATACCGGCAGACCCGCGATCGTTGGTGTGGTTCGACACGGTGGAACACCGATCCCAGCCGGTGCGGTGGATACCGATGGCGATGTCGGGCGGAATGGCGAAGTTGGGGTAGCCGCTCAGTGGCGTGCCCGCGGGGGCGACCGGCACCTCCAGGTGACAGATGGCGAGGTCGGCGCGCTGCACGACGGTGGCAATGGGAGCGAACAGGGCGGCGAAGTCGTAGGGAACACCCGACTGACGGCCGAAGGTGCGGGCGTGCTGCACCACCGACGGGTGCGGCAGGATCTCGCCCGTGGCTGTGATGGTGATGTGCGCGTCGTTCGATGCGGAGGCCGGCTTCGCGCCCGCTGCCCGTTGTGCGCCGTTCAACACAGCGGGGCGGACGGGTGCGAGTCGGGCATCGGCCGAGGTGTTGCGCACCACGAGCGCAGCCGCCGTGGCCAACGCGGCGAACGACAGCAGGATCGCCAGCGAACGCGACGGGGAAACGGCACGGTCGGCCATCCCTCCATTGTGATCGCCGCCCATCCGGCGATGGTGGATGATCGGCGCTCAGATGCGCTCGAGGGCTCCCCCGTCGAACAGCGCCGACATGTCGAACTCGGCGACGTCGGCCGCCAGATCGACTGCCGAGGGCGGCTCGAGCGAGCCCGACGCTGCCTCGATGATGGGACGCAACAGACGAGCGTCGCTCGACGAGTTGAGGAACAACTGCGGACGGCTGAGTACGAAGGCCACCGCCCGCTGGAGCTGCGGGCCGGCCGGCAACGGCTCGTACCAGGCGAAGTGCGGATCGGTGCTGTCGGCCGCCCAGCGCCGCCGGGCGACCGACTTGATGGTCTGCACCGCCACGCCGCGTTCGGCACACAGGGCGGCGAGCTGCTCGAAGTCGGATGCGTATGACGCGTGCTGCATCATCAGCTGGTTGTAGGGCAACAGCACCGAGTCGAACGGGAATCGTTCGAGGCTGCGCAGGTGCATACCGGCGATGCGCACGCCGTGGCCGGTGACACCGATGAAGCGCACCAGCCCCTCGTCGCGTGCGGCAGCGAGCGCTTCGATCGCTCCACCCTTGCCGTGGGCGATCTCCCACTCGTCAGGTTCGACGAGGTTGTGCAGCTGCACCAGATCGACATGATCGACACCCATTCGCTCGAGCGACCGCTCGAGTTCGGCGCGAGCGTCGACACCGCGACGTTCGCCGGTCTTGGTGGCGAGGAAGACCTCACTGCGATGCGATGCCAAGAAGGGCTTGAGCCGATCCTCCGACTCGCCGTACGACGCGGCCGTGTCGATGTGATTGATGCCGCCCTCGAGCATCACCTGCAGCGTGGCATCGGCGCGCTCTTGGCTCATCGCCCCGAGCGCCGCGGCGCCGAACAGCACGCGGCTCGAGAGGTGTCCGGTGGAACCGAAGGCAGACCGAGGGATCATGTGCCGAGCCTACGCCCGACAGAACCGTGCAGTCACTTGACCACTTCGAACGGGATGTACATGCCGCTCTGGTAGTGGCTCGGAATGTTGCACACGAGCTGATACTTGCCGGGCGCCAGATCGAAGGTCTTGGTGACGGACTTGCCGGGTTCGTACTCGGAGATCTCGTCGACGACCTTCGACACCGGATCGTCCTCGTTGAAGCGGCCATCGGAGCCGATGGTGATCTTGCCCGGCTCGAGGTCGGTCTTCACGATGAGCATCTCGTGCGTGATCGTGCCGTAGTTGGTCATCGTGAAGGTGACCTTGCCGGCCTTCGCGACGTGCGAGGTGACGTGGATGGCGTACTCGCGTTCGTCGCCGCTGATCTTGTCGTCGGCGACCACGGTGGTGGGCACCGGGCCACCGCTGGCCACATCACCGCCGCCGGCCGCGCTGAGCGCGTCGTTCTTGTCAGGCCCGCAGGCCACCAACACCGGCGCCAGTGCAAGCGCCGCCACCATCAACACAGCCGTCCTACGCATCGACTCTCCCGTCCGTCACGATCGAGATCATCTTCGCATCGGTCGCCTCGCAGCACCATCAACCCATGACAGCATTTGCTCAATGTCTGCACAACGTCGTGCACGTGCACGGGTTCAGCCGCGCAACCCCATCTCGTTGCGAGCGGCCACCGCGACACCGCGCGCACCCGCCATGTCGAGGTCGGGTACCAACGCGATCTCGACCACATCGCGCTGCTCGGCCATCAGCCGCACGTGCGACCTGATCTCGCCCATGAACCAATCGCGGAACTCGGCCGACGCTTCCACCACACCGCCACCCACGAAGTAGGCGTGCGGATCGGTGAAGCGCGCCGAGATGGTGAACAGGTTGGCCAGCGCCACCGCCTGCTGCGAGAACACCTTGCGCGCCATCTCGTCGCCGTCGACGGCGTAGCCGCGCAGCTCCTTCGCCGCGTCGGCGATGGGTAGCGAGGCGAGCGGATGATCGGGATACCGGCTGAGCCAGTACGGCAACAGGTTGAGGCGGATGCCGGTGAGCGACGCGACGCTCTCGACATCGCCACGAAATCCACAGTTGCACTGCGGCACCGGCTGATCGGGTTCGAGGATGTTGTCCATCGGGATGTGCAGGTGGCCGAGCTCGCCGGCCATGCCGCTGGCGCCACGGATCACATCACCCTGCTCGACCACCCCGCCGCCGAGGCCGGTGCCGACGATGGCCGAGATCGACGACCGGTGCCCCGCCGACATACCGAAATGGGCGTGATGCGCGTACATCGCAGCCGCGTTGCCGTCGTTGAGATAGATCACCGGCAGCCCGATACGCGCCTCGAACGCACCTCGGATGTCGAAGCCGTTCCACTCGGGCAGCACGAAGTTGGTGGCGCCCTTCGACGACAGCACACCGCCGGCCGATGCGGGCCCCGGCGTGTCGAGCCCGATGGCGCGCACCTGCGAACGGTCGACAGCCGCCACCTCGAGCCCGTGATGAAAGGCGGCCACGAGTGCGTCGAGCGCGGCCTCGGTGCCCTCGGTGACGCGGCTGGGCAACTCGATGAGGTGGTCGATCAGGAACTCGCCGGCGCCACGCAGGACGGTGACGTTGTTCTTCGTGCCGCCGTTGTCGATCCCGACGATGAGATCGCTGTCGTCGTTCATGAGCGCACACTACCGACCGCCACCATCGTCGCTTCGCCGTGGTGGGCCACGGCCCGCAGCACCAGACGCGCCACCAGTCCACCGAGGTCTGATCGACCGAGCTCCAGCCGTCCTCCACATTCGGCCGCTGTCGCACCCACCAGGGCGAGCCCGAACCCGGTGCCTGCAGACCCCTTGGCCGTCGACCCTCGTACGCCGGCGTGGCGCACTGCGTCCAATTCATCGTCGGGAATGCCAGGGCCGGAGTCACTGATGGCGATCACCACGTCGTCGCCCTCGACCTCCACCGACGCGACGACCTGCCCGCCGGCAGGCGTGTACTTCAATGCGTTCTCGAGGAGGTTGCCGACCGAGTCGCGAATCGACGCCTCCACACCTGACGCACGAGGTGACGACGACGGCAGGTGCGCGACCACCGAGATGCCGGACCAGCGACCGAGCGCGCGCACGCGTTCCACCGAGGAGCGCACGATGCCCGACACATCGATGGGCACGAGATCGAAGTCGGGCGCCGAATGCGCGAGGTGTGCGACGTTCGAGGCCACCTCCTCCAGCGCGTCGAGTTGACGGAGCAACACATCGCTGAGCACCTCCCGACGAGGAACGCTGAGCCGAGGGTCGGCCAATTCGTTCACGCGCAGAGCCAACACCGACAGCGGTGTACGGATGGCGTGTGCCAGCCGTCGCAGCGCGACGCGGTCGGAGTCGTCGCGCGCCGTGGTCTGGCGTTGCAGTTCGGCGAACCGCTGTGCGAGACGGTCGATGGCGGCACTCAGCGTTGCGACCTCAGCGGGCGACGACTCGTTGGCCGGCACGAAATCGCTGCGACCGAGCGCGAGTCCCTGCGCCGCGGTCGTGAGCTGCCGCAGGGGTTTGGCGATGCGCGCCGCCAACAGCCAACCGCCAATGGCGGCGAGCGCGACGAACACCGCACCGAACCCGAGCGCCAGCCGTACCGGCCCCCGCCAGAGCGTGATCGCAGGCGAACGTTCCACGACGGCGGCGGCACCGACGATGTCTTCGCGGATGGTGATGGGCGCCACCGCGATGACCCAGTCGCCGTTGACGCTCTGACCGACATCACCGCCGTACGCGCTGGCCACCGCACTGGCCCACCGAGATCGACCCACGCGCGTCGATGGATCGAGTGGTGTTCGCGCTCGTGCCACGCCGTGCAGGTTCAGCACGGCGGCAGACCGCTGCAGACGCACTTCGACGTCGAGCGCAGCCGTGATCTCCGAGGGCCGCGACCAGACGGGGGCAACGCGCGCGGCGAGCACCTGCGCGTTGTGTTCGGCGACAGCGACGGCCTCGGCGCGGCGCTGTTGATCGGCGGAGCGCTCGGCGATGAGCACCGCGAGCCCCATCAGCGCCAGCGCGAAGACCGCATGGCTGAGGGCCAGCCGGCTCCGCAACGACCGCGTCGACGGGCGAGTGCCGAGTGGGCCCTTCACAGCAGCCGGTAGCCGATTCCGTGCACGGTCTGCACGAACGAGGCGTTACGGCCCGTATCGCCGAGCTTTCGGCGCAGACTCGACATGTGCACATCCAACGTGCGGCTGACCAACCAGAGATTCGCACCCCACACCTCGTCGGCCAGGTCGGCCCGCTTCACGACACTTCCGTTCCGTCGGGCGATGGCGACGAGCAACTCGCGCTCCTTCGTCGTCAACTCGATCGACTCGCCCGCCAGCGTCACTTCGTAGCGATCGAGATCCACCGCCAGTTCGCCCGATCGCACGATGACGCCGGTGCCGCGGGCGGATCGACGCAGCACGGATCGCACGCGGGCAACGAGCTCTCGCGGACCGAACGGCTTGGCCAGGTAGTCGTCGGCACCGAGCTCGAGCGCCACGATGCGATCGGATTCGTCGGCACGCGCCGAGATCACGATGAGCGGCACCCGCTTCGACAGTTCCCCGCACACGTCGAGACCATCGCCATCGGGCAGGCCGAGATCGAGCACCACGAGGTGCACATCGGTGGAACCTTCCATGGCACCCTGCCGGGTGCCGGTCCGCTCGACCGAGAAGCCGTGGCGGATCAGCACGTCGACGATCGCGTCGCACAGGTCGGGATCGTCCTCCACCACGAGCACCTTCATCGCTGGGGCGTCGGTGGACATCAGCGGCATCCGAGGATCATCGCGCCGCGGCGACCGATCCGGTACGCGGCAACGCCCTCGACACTCGGGGACCGAGTGTCGAGGGCGTTCGCCACATCACTTCACCTGCAGGATCGAGCTGCGGACCTTCTTGGTGAGGAGGTGGTGCTGCTCGGCCTTGGCCTTCGCGAGGCTGGTCGGGCCCCACACGTCGAGGAACCGGTGGTTCCGGGCGACGACGGTGAACCCGGTGACGCCGACCTTCTCGAGCTTGGCCAGACGTGCTTCGGCGAGCGGCTTGCTGGCGTAGTTGCCCGACACGACGTCGTAGGTGTGGACGATCTTCGGCGCCGTGGTGGCGGAGGCGAAGCTGGTGGCCGGGGCGGCGAGGGCGGCCAGGCCGATGGCTGCAGCGGTGATGAACTGACGCATGAGTGATTCTCCTGTTCGAAGGGCTCCCAGGGTGGTCCGTGGAGCTCGTGTGTTGACACTTCGAACGGTACGAAATCGGATGTTCGAGACTTCTCAAGTCCATCCGCAGGAACCTCAAACTTCACGGCCGCCCTCGTGGCGCGCCGTGCCCGCGCAACGGTCACGGAATGCCAGCCGAGACATCTCAACGACGGGCCGAATCCAGCCTTGGGCCAAGCGGTGGGCCCTGCCGACTTCGAGTGGTGGTGCCGCCGGACCGGTGTCCTCTACGTGCCCACCTGGCTTGCGATGTCCGGTGCCGGCAGGGCGACGAGTTCCTTCGCGAGCGTTGCGAAACCCGACGGATCAGCGTCAGCCTCGATGAGCGCGACCAGGCCGGATGTGTCGAGCACGATCGCGAAGGGTCCCCCGACGCCGACGCCACCCGGTTCGTACCGTTCGTCAACGGTGTTCCAGCGGCCCTTGCGCCCGCAACTGGGTGTCGGAATCGACCGATTTCGTCACGGAAACGACCCAGAAGCCGAAATGGCACGAATCAGACCCAGAATGCAAACGACCTGGGCTCGAAGGCCCAGGTCATTGGTGTCGGAGGGGGGACTTGAACCCCCACGAACTTACGTTCACTAGCCCCTCAAGCTAGCGCGTCTGCCTATTCCGCCACTCCGACGTGGGGGCTAACAACCTACCGGAGCGCTGTCAGCGCACCAACAGGAAACTCAGCGCGATGACCGTGCCGACCCACACCATGCCCATCACCGTGGTGATGCGGGTGAGGTTGCGCTCGGCTGCGGTGCTGCCGAGCGCAGTGGAGCCAGCGCCGCCGAACATGTCGCTGAGGCCACCGCCGCGGCCGCTGTGCATGAGCACGCCGGCCACCATGCCCACCAACGCCAGGACGTTGATGATGACGGTGAGGTACATGATGAAATCGCGCACGAGGTGAGATCCTATCGGCCCGTCAGCCCTGGGCGACGCCCGAAACCGACACCGGCACGGAGTCGGTGGCGGCGAAATGGCAGGCCACCGGGTGGCCCTGACCGCGGTCTTTCAACGCGGGCTCCTCCACCGAACAGATGTCCTGCACGATGGGGCAACGGGTGCGGAACCGGCAGCCGCTGGGCGGGTTCACCGGGCTGGGCACGTCACCGTGCAGCACCTCGCGTTCGCGAGCACGCTCGCGGCGCGGGTCGGCGATGGGCACCGCCGACAGCAGTGCCTTCGTGTAGGGGTGTGCCGGCTCGTCGTACACCTGGTCGCGAGTGCCGATCTCGACGATCTTGCCGAGGTACATCACGGCCACGCGGTCGGAGATGTGCCGCACCACCGACAGGTCGTGGGCCACGAACACGTACGACAGCGACAGATCGTGCTGCAGGTCTTCGAGCAGGTTGATGATGCTGGCCTGCACACTGACGTCGAGCGCCGACACCGGTTCGTCGAGAATGACCAGCTTCGGGTTGAGGGCCAGCGCTCGGGCGATGCCGATGCGTTGCCGCTGACCGCCGGAGAACTCGTGCGGGTAGCGGTTGCCGTGCTCGGGGTTGAGGCCCACCAGGGCGAGCAACTCCTTCACGCGCGCCACGGTCTCCTTGTGGCCCACGCCGTGCACCACCATGGCCTCGCCGATGGTCTCGTTGATCTGCCAGCGAGGGTTCAACGATGCATACGGGTCTTGGAAGACGATCTGCATCTGGCGACGCAACGATCGCATCTGGCGAGTGCCGAGACCGACGATCTCTTGGCCTTCGAACTTCACGCTGCCCGAATCGGGCTCGATGAGGCGCAGCAGCGAACGCGCGGTGGTGCTCTTGCCACAACCGCTCTCGCCCACCAGGCCCAGTGTTTCGCCGGGCATCAGGTCGAACGACACGTCGGACACCGCGTCGACGAACGCCACGGGGCGACCGAGCAGACCACCACGGATGGGGAACTGCTTGCGCAGGTTGGCCACCTGCAAGATGGGTTCGGTCACGACGAGGCCTCCTCGAGGAACAGCGTCGTGGGGTCGATGTCCTTCATCTCTGCCGACCGATGACAGGCGGCGAGGTGCGTGGAGGTGGTGGTGACCGCCAGCTTCGGCTCCTCCTTGCGGCAGATGTCGAGCACCATCGGGCAACGCGACGAGAACTTGCATCCCGGCTTCAAGTTGAGCAGCGACGGCGTGGTGCCCTTGATCTGGTTGAGGCGGCGACCGTCGGAACCTTCGTGCGGGATCGCTCCGAGCAGACCGGCCGTGTAGGGCATGCGCGGCTCGTAGAAGATCTCGTCGACCGTGCCGTCCTCCACCACCGTGCCGGCGTACATCACCAGCATGCGATCGGCCATGCCCGCGACCACGCCCAGGTCGTGGGTGATGAGGATGATGGCGATGCCGCTCTTCTCCTGGATGTCGTGCAGTGTGTCGAGCACCTGCGCCTGCACGGTGACGTCGAGCGCCGTGGTGGGCTCGTCGGCGATGAGCAGATCGGGGCTGTTGGCCATCGCCATGGCGATCATGACGCGCTGGCGCATACCGCCGCTGAACTCGTGCGGGTAGTTCTCGACACGGCTCGCGGCCTGCGGGATGCCCACCAGGTCGAGCAGTTCGACGGCGCGCTGCTTGGCAGCCTTCCGGTTGAGCTCGTTGTGCGTGCGCACGGCCTCGGCCAGCTGCCAACCGATGCTGTACACCGGGTTGAGCGATGTCATCGGATCCTGGAAGATCATGCCCATGCGCTTGCCGCGGTAACGGCCGCGCTGCTTGGGCGCGAGCTGCAACAGGTCGACACCGTCGAGCGACACACGGCCCGTGATGCCCGCACTGCGCGGCAGCAGGCCCATGACGGCCATCGAGGTGACCGACTTGCCAGATCCCGACTCGCCGACGATGCCGAGCACCTGCCCGCGGTCGACGCTGAACGACACGTTGCGCACCGCCTTCACCACGCCGTCCTCGGTGGGGAACTCGACGCTGAGATTGTTGACTTCGAGCAGCGGCATGATCAGGTCCTCTGACGGTTCTGCTTGGGGTCGAACGCGTCGCGCAGACCGTCGCCGATGAAGTTGACGCAGAGCGACACGAGCACGATGGCCACTGCGGGGAACCAGAACAGCCATGGCCGAGTGCTGTAGGCAGGCAGGCCCTTCTGGATGAGCAGACCCAGCGAGACCTCGGGCTCGCGGATGCCCAGGCCGAGGAAGGTGAGGGCCGTCTCGGTGAGGATGGCACCCGCCACGGTGAGGGTGGCGTTGACGATGATGGGTCCGGCGAGGTTGGGCAGGATGTGCTTGAAGATGATGCGACGGTTGCCGGCACCCAAGGCACGAGCGGCCTCGACGAACTCCTTCTCGCGCAGCGACAGGAACTCGCCTCGGGTGATGCGGGCCATCAGCGGCCAGCCGAAGATGCCCAGCAGGAACGGCACGACGTACCACGGCGAATTCGGCACACCGGCTGCCGCCACCGCCACGATGACGAGCAGCGGAATGACGAGCACCAGGTCGGTGAAGCGCATCAGCACCGCATCGACCCAACCGCGGTAGTAGCCGGCGAGCGCACCGACGGTGACACCGATGGTGGTGGAGATGAGCGACACCATGATGGCGATCTCGAGCGACCGCTGGGTGCCACGCATCACGCGGGCGTAGCCATCCTTGCCGAGGTCGTCGGTGCCGAAGGGGTGCGTGCGACTGGGCGGCAGGCTGCGACTGGACGTGTCGAACTCGGAGTACGAGAACTTCCAGAAGTGCGGCCCGATGAAGGCCCACAGCATGATGATGAGAAGGAGCACCGACGCGACGACGGCCAGACGGTGGCGCAGGAATCGACGGATGACCGTCTTCCACTGCGCACGGGCCTCGACCGTGAATTCGCGGTCGTCCAACACGGGTTCGGGTGCGGCGACGTCAGTCAAGACGGATCCTCGGGTCGAGTTGGGCGTACAGAATGTCGGCGATGAGGTTGAAGATGATGACGAAGATCGCCGTCACCATCACGAACGCCAGGATCGGGTAGGGCTCGCGCAGGTTGAGTGCGCTGGTGAAGAACACACCCATGCCCTTCCAGGAGAAGATCGTCTCGGTGATGATGGCGCCGCCGAGCAGCGCACCGAAGTCGAGGGCGACGGCGGTGGTGAGCGGGATGAGAGCGTTGCGCATCGCGTGCTTCACGATGACCCGTCCCTCCGACACACCCTTCGATCGGGCGGTGCGCACGTAGTCGCTGTTGAGCACGTCGAGCATCGACGCACGCATGTAGCGGCTGTAACCGGCGAAGCCCACCAGGATGAGCGTGAGGCTGGGGCCCACCATGTGCCAGAAGTAGTCCTGCATGCGCGGCCAGAAGTCTGCGGGAGGATTGGTGCTGGCTTGGCCGATGGTGGGAATGAGCGGCGACGGGTTGCCCTTGCGGTACTCGTTGCCACCCCACACGAGCGCGAAGATGAGCAAGCAGCCGGCCACGATGCCCACACCTGCCGACACCGCCAGCAGCACCTTCTTGGGCTTCGGGCGGTCGCGATACTTGTAGCGGTTGCGCAGCACCATGACGCCGCAGATGCCACCCAACACGACCAACACGATGGCCACGGTGGGTGACACGGTGGGATTTCGTGCCCACTTGTTGAACCTCACGATGCCGAACACCTTCAAGAAGCCGGCGAGCACCGCGGTGGGTATGGAGAAGAAGAAAAACGCGAGACCGGTGGCTATGTAGTCGAAGGCGGTGTACTGCCGGATCGCGCTGATGACGCCCACCAACACGCCGAGAATGACCGACATGATGGTGGAGAAGACGAGAAGACGAAGGGTGACCTGCATGGCTCGCCAGATGTCGGAGCGCACATCCTTGCGGGAGCTGTCCTGGCCCCAGTCGCCCTTGACGAAGTTGGTGATCCAGTCGGTGTAGCGAGCGACCGGAGCCATGTCGAGCTTGTACTGGTGGCGGAGCTGTTGCTCGGCCTCCAACGAGTGATTGGGCTTGGCGATGAGGTTCTCGAGCTGCTGCGGGATGGGGAGGTTGATCACCAGGATGAAGGTGATGATGCTCGCCAGGAACAGCAGCGGAATCGTGATCAGCAGACGCCGAAGAATGAAGAAGAACACCCAACCACTCTTTCGTAGCAAAGCGGTCGGTGGTGACGGGCGGACCCGCCACCACCGACCGGTGCTGGTGACTTACTGGATATCAGTCGTGCGTCCGAACGGACTCAGGACTGGATGGCCCAATCGTTGGCATTCCAGGTGACGCCGAGTGCACCGTGGTACACGACGCCAGTGACCTTGTCGGAGTTGGCGATGGCATCGGTGAACTGGAACAGCGGCAAGGTGACCATGTCGTCCCACACCTGAGTGTCGATCTGGTTCATCAGGTCGGCACGCTTGGCGGCGTCGAACTCCACGTTGGCCTGGTCGAAGAGCGTCTTCATCTTCGGGTTGTTGTAGGCGTTCCAGTTCTGACCGCCGCCGGGGACGTAGATCGACTGGTTCGACGACAACAGGCCGGTGTTCTGCCACGCGAACAGGGCGATGTCGTAATCGCTGGCGGGCAGACGGGTGGAGTTGAAGTCGGCCGCAGCGTCGTCCTTCAGGTCGAAGCCTGCGTCCTTGCAGCTCTTGATGGTGAGCTCGTTGGTGCTCTGACGGCGCGGGTTGGGATCGCGACGACCGAGACGCAGGGTGAGCTTCTTTCCGCCCTTGGTGGCGATGCCATCGGCACCGAAGGTGAAGCCATCACCGGTGAGCAGCGCCTTGGCGCCGGCGATGTCGACCTTGGCGTACTTGCCGCCGCTGGTGTCCTTGTAGTCGGGCTGCTGCGGGATGTAGATGCGGTTGTTGAGCACCTGGGCATCCGGGTTGATCGGCTTCACGAGCGTGTCGACGATCTGCTGACGCGGCACGCACATGGCGAACGCCTGACGAACCTTCAGGTCCTTGAGGAACGCATTGGCCTGGTTGAGGTCGTAGTGCTCGAAGGTGACGCCTGCGTAGGTCTTGGTGGTGACACCCGTGATGGCCTGGAGCTGCTTGAGCAGGTCGGGGTTCGGCTGGGGCGAGATGACCTGCACGTCGCCGTTCTCGAGGGCGGCCGGCTGCTGGGTGGCGTCGGGGACCTGACGGAAGACGATCTGGTCGGCGTTGCCGGGCTTGCCCCAGAACTTCGGGTTCTTCTTGAGCACGAGGGTCTCGCCGGTCTTGAACGAGTCGATCATGTACCAGGCGCCCGAGACGTCGATCTTGGGATCGAAGCCGACGAACTTGGTGTTCCAGAAGTCGCCCACCTTCACCAGATCGGCGGCCGAGGCCTTGGTGATGTCGGCAACGCTGGTGGCGGCCTCGATGATGTGCGCCGGCAGGAGGCCACCGAAGAGGCCCGGGTAGTCGACGAACGGCTTGCTGTAGACCGTGGTGACGGTCTTGTTGCTGTCGGAGCACTCGACGGACTTGATGTCCTCATAGCCGGTGGTGCTGGCCGTGTTGAACACCGGCAGCGTCTCGGTGATGGGGTTGCCGTCCTTGTCCTTCTGACCGGGCTTGGTGTAGTCGGGGTTCTTCTTGGTGGCGACGCCGTTGTTGGCGACCCACGCGAGATAGAAGTCCTTGCAGTCGATGGCGACGCCATC
>Ga0075026_100000438_pt1 | contig 16413 bp, 15 predicted proteins | sample Str012_2_FD_71392 | JGI IMG/M metagenome (GOLD analysis project Ga0075026, IMG submission 71392) | Freshwater sediment microbial communities in response to fracking from Pennsylvania, USA - Straight Creek_MetaG_SC_2012 | ecosystem: Environmental > Aquatic > Freshwater > Creek > Sediment... | reverse complement strand
GTCCGCGTCCCCGCCGGTGCCTGCTCCGGCGCCCGGCGTCGCCCCTGACCCGGCGCGGCGCTGGATGCGCAGCGCACCCGTCGATCCGCCCCCGCCCGCCATGCCGGGCTCGCTGCCGTTGCCGTTCCCCGATCCCACCGCGGTCGATCAGCCGCCGGGTGAGGCCATCCCTGAGCCCACGCCCGAACCGGAGACCGCAGCGGGGCCGACGCCCGACGTCGACGACGGCCCGACCCACCGGCGGTCGGGGCTGTTGTTCGGGCCCGACGCGTGGGACGACTCCACCACCCCGCCGTCGTCCGCGCCGCGAGGCGACGGGCCCGAGGCGGGCTGAAGGCCGAGGGCTCAGTCCTCGGGCAGCTCGATGCGGGCCAGCCACAGGCCCGGTGCATCGATCTCGGCCGGCGTCGGCAGCGTGCGCTCGGCCTCCCACAGGCGGGCCAGGCCCTCTTCGCCGGCCCGCTCGACCACGCCGGACACGAACGCATTGCCCCGGTCGTAGGCGGCCTGGGTGAGCTCGAGCCCGAAGAGCCGCTCGACGAAGTTGTCGGAGGGGGCGGCCTCGACGCGGCGTCGCCGCACGGCCTCGGCGAGCATCCCGCTGTTGCCGAGCAGGTTCTGGCCGGCCACGTCGACGACGTGGTCGACGTAGCCGGCGATGGCGGCGACGAGTGCCTCGAAGCCGGGCAGCATGTCTCGCTGGGCGGGCGACTGGATGGCACCGAGCAGCACCTGGGGATCGCCGAACAGCGACTGGAGGCCGTTCATCGATGACGGGTCGGCCATGTCGAGCTCGCCGAGGCGCTCCTCGAGGGCGCCGGCATCGGGCTGGAAGCCGGTGACGTAGCGGCTGAGCAGGTCCTCGAGGCGGCCGCGCACGTGGGGGATGCGCAGCACCGTGTGCATCGCAACCTCCTGCAGGCAGATCCACAGCCGCAGGTCGTCGGCGGGGATGCTCCACTCCTGGCCGAACTCGTCGAGGTTGGCGGGCACCACCATGAGCTCGTCGCTGAGCGGGCGGGGGATGGGCAGGTCGTACTGGCCGAACGAGCGGCGGGCGAGGTGGCCCACCATCGACCCGGCCGTCATGCCGAGCATCATCGGCCCGATCATCTGCAGCAGCGGGCCCATGAACCCGAAGGGGTCGTTGGGGTCGGGCGTGGCGTCGGCGGCGGTCGAAGCCTGGTCGTCGCCGAGGGCGCCGGCCAGGCTCTCGAAGAGCGGCCGCCAGGCATCGAGGGTGGCGTTGGCCCACTGGCCACGGGTGACGGGCACGATGCGGATGCCCTGACCGCTGGTGGAGGCGGGCAGGCCGGTGGCGGTGCCGATGTGCAGCTCGGCGACGCGCGCCAGCGGCTCGATCCGGATGCGCTCCATGGGGTCGACGTTGGGCTCCTGGCCCCCGTCGGTGGCGACCGACAGCGCCAGCTGGCGGGCGGCGTCCCATCCGACGGGGCCCTGCTGCTGGAACATCTTGGCCAGGTCACCGAAGATCGGCATGCCCTGGAAGGGGTTGCCGGGGGAGTCGTCGCCGGGCGGGACGTCGGGAGGTTCGGGGCTCACGACTCCAGGCTAGGCCCCTGCTGCGGCGCTCCGGCCTCGCGCCCGGCCCGGGCCGGGCATGATCTGTGCCCATGGGAGAGATCGTCGTGGTGACCGGTGCCGAGGGTGCGGTCGGCCGCGGCGTGGTGACGCTCGCCCTCGAGGAGCCCGGGGTGGAGCGGGTCGTGGCCGTGGGCCTGGTGCCCGGCGACCACCCGGCCGGGCGTCGCCGTGGGGGCGATGACGTGGAGCTGGTGGCTGCGCCCTTCGGCCTCGACGACCCCCGTCTCGGCGCGCTGATGAAGGGGGCGACCCGCCTGGTGCACCTCGGTGCCCGTCACGGGCTCGACGTCGACGGCACCGGCGGTGCGGAGGTCGACCTGCTCGGCACCCGGGCCCTGCTGTCGACGCTGGCCCAGGTCGGGGTGGTGCACACGGTCGTCCTGCTGTCGTCCGCCCTCGTCTACGGCGCCCGGGTCGACAACCCGGTGCCGATCACCGAGGACGCCCCGGTGCGCCCCAACCCGTCCATCCCGGCCGCGGTCGAGCGGGCCCAGCTCGAGAGCATGGTGGCGGCATGGGCGGCTGAGCGCGGTGCCAGTTGTGCCCTCGTGCGCCCCTGCGTCGTGGTCGGGCCGGAGAACGGCCGTTGGCTCGCCCGCTCGCCGTGGGCCACCTCCGGGCTGCAGAGCAGCGGGCGAGGGGCGCCGGTGCAGTTCCTCCACGCCGTCGACCTGGCGGCCGCGCTGGGCACGGTGTCGGGTCGGGGCGTCGACGGGCCGGTGAACGCCGCACCGGACGGTTGGCTCACCGCCGATCAGGTCAAGGCGCTGAAGGGCCCGACCCCTCGGCTCCGGGTCCGTCGCGACCTCGCCGTGCGCCTGGCCCGCGTCGGCGCCCGGCTCGGGCTGGCCGTGGGCGATCCGTCGACGATCATCGCCGCGTCGGCTCCATGGGTCGTCGCCAACGACCGGCTGCGGAGCCTCGGCTGGGAGCCCACGTTCACCAACGAGGAGGCCTACGTCGACGCCGACCGCGGCGGCCCGTGGTCACGGCTGACACCGCGGCACCGCCAGGAGCTCGCCCTCGGCGGGGCGGCGGGCGTCGCCCTGGTGGGGGCCGGCCTGGTGGCGTGGCTGGTGCGGCGGAGGCTCAGGCGCGAGTCGTGAGGGTCACCATCGTCGCCCGCTGCTGACCGTCGCGGACGAAGGTGACGGCCACGGCGTCGCCCGGCTGGTGCGCCCGCAGGGCCACCACGAGCGACGACATCGACGTGGTCTGCACACCGTCGAGGGACAGCACGACGTCGCCCTCCTGGAGCCCGGCGGCGGCGGCCGGGCCCTCGGGAACGACCCGCGTGAGCGTGGCCGCGGAGCGGCCGAGCAGTGCGGCGGCGGCGGGGTCGAGGTCGTCGCCGAGCACGCCGAGCCACGGGTGGTGGGCGGTGCCGGTCTCGATGATGTCGTCGGCGACCTCGGTCGCGTAGTCGATCGGGGTGGCGTAGAGGGTGGCCGTGCCGTCGGGGGTGGTCGTGGTCGAGGAGGTCGCGGCGGTGTCGAGCGAGGTCTGGGTGTAGCGGGGTGCGGCGGCGGGCGTGCGGTCGGTGACCAGGCCGAGCACGGTGCCGTCGTCGAGGCAGAGGACGGCACCGGCGGTGGTGGGGGAGGCCTCGAGGGCGGCCTGGATCATGTCGTGGAGGCTGCTGCCGTCGGTGGTGTCGACGCGGAGGCCGAGGGCGCTGACGTGGCCGGTGACGATGGCGGGGCTCGTGGCGTCGGCCTCACGCTCGACCGTCACGGCCTGCTCTCCGGCGGTGACCTCGTCGACGCGGGCCATGACCGCGGTGGCCATGTCGTTGCGGTCGACGTCGAGCACGGCGATGTCGGTGATCGCGTCCGTGCCGACGACCGAGGCGGTCAACACGGTGCCGTCGGCGGTGGTGACGGTGATCGTGCTGGCGCCGGCGACGACGTCGGCGGTGGTGAGCAGGTGCCCGTCGGAGCGGTAGACGACGCCGGTGGCGGTGATGGTGCCCGCAGCCTTCACGGCGTCGACGCGGACGATGGCGGCACCGACCTTGGAGGCGATGGCGGCCGCGCCGGTGGTGCCGTCCGCGGGGGCCTGGACCTGCTCGACGACGGTCTGCACCGAGGTGCTGTCGAAGGTGCCGGTGACCGACAGCGCGGCGAGGGTGACGGCCACGCCGACCAGCAACGAGGCGGCGGCGACGGTCCAGACGCGGGGCACCCCGACGGTGGCCACCCGCTCCGGTTCGGGGGCGGGGGCCTCGGCCCGGCGGGCCGCACCCATCTCCGACGGGTGACGCCACAGGCGGTCGTCGGGGTGGAGAGGCGGAACGAACCCGGCGTCGTCGTCGGGGTCGTCGGGGAACGGCATGAGCGCGCAGAGTAGTCACGGCCCCCGCGGACCGGGCCGCGCCCCCCACTACGATGGTGGCCCGTGAGCCTCCTTCCGCCTTCTTCCGACGACTGGGTCGCGCTCACCGACACCCCCCTCGACCTCCAGCAGGCGGCCGACTGGGTGGGAGTCCCCGACTGCGGTGCCGTCGTGGTGTTCAGTGGTCTCGTGCGCGACCACGCCGAGGGCACCACAGGGGTGACCCACATCGACTACGAGGCCTACGCAGAGCAGGTCCTGCCGCGCCTGGCCGAGCTGGCGGCCGAGGCCCGTCGCCGCTGGCCCGACATCGGCCGCATCGTGCTGTGGCACCGCGAGGGCCGGGTGCAGCTCACCGAGTCGTCGGTGGTCGTCGCCGTCTCGACGCCGCATCGTGGGGCCGCCTTCGAGGCCTGCCAGTTCGGCATCGACACGCTCAAGGCCACCGTGCCGATATGGAAGAAGGAGTTCTGGGACGGCGGCTCGGAATGGGCGCGCGCCAGCCAGCACATCACCGACGTGCCCAGCTCGGAGCACGCGTCGTGAGCGGCCTCGGGTTCCTCCTCATCGTCGTCGTCGTCACCCTGGTCGGTTCGCTGATCGTGTGGCTCCGGCACCGCAAGCCCACCCACTTCATGTCGAGCGTCGACGACTTCCAACGGGAGATGAACGCGCTCGGCCGGTCGCCGGGAACCACGGGGAAGGGCGCTCGCCGCCCCCGCTCGGACGACGAGCCGGCCCCCGACAGCACCGACGGGGGGCGGTAGCGCTGGCACGCGACCTCGCCATCGACCTCGGCACCGCCAACACCCTCGTCTACGTGCGTGGTGAGGGCATCGTGCTGAACGAGCCCTCCGTCATCGCGCTCAACAGCCGCACGCAGGACGTGCTGGCCATGGGCCACGAGGCGTGGCAGATGATCGGCCGCACGCCGAGCTACATCGTCGCGGTCCGGCCCCTGCGCAAGGGTGCCATCACCGACTTCGAGGTGACCCAGCGGATGATCCGCCTGCTGCTGCAGCGGGTGGGCGTGAACCGCTTCAACCGGCCCCGCGTCGTGATCTGCGTGCCGTCGGCCATCACCGCGGTCGAGCAGCGCGCCGTCACCGAGGCCGCCCGTCGCGCCGGCGCGGCCGAGGCCCACCTCATCGAGCAGCCGATGGCTGCGGCCATCGGCGCCGGCCTGCCGATCAACGAGCCTCTCGGCAACATGGTCATCGACATCGGTGGCGGCACCTCCGAGGTCGCGCTCATCTCCCTCGGTGGGGTGGTCGCCCTCGAGGCGGTGCGGGTGGGCAGCTTCGACATCGACGCCGCGGTGCAGACCTACATCCGGCGTGAGTACGGCATCGCCGTCGGCGAGCGCACGGCCGAGGAGATCAAGGTCACCATCGGGTCGGCGTGGCCGACCGAGAACGAGTTCGCCGCCGAGGTCCGTGGTCGTGAGCTCATGAGCGGCCTGCCGAAGACGGTCATCCTCACCGCCGAGGAGGTCCGCGAGGCCATCGACGAACCGGTGTCGGCCATGGTCGACGCGGTCGTGGCCTGCCTCGGCCAGGCCCCTCCGGAGCTGGCCCAGGACCTCATCGAGCAGGGGATCTACCTGGTCGGCGGTGGCGGCATGCTCCGTGGCCTCGACCTGCGCATCGAGTCGGAGACCGACGTGCCGGTGCACCTGGTCGACGCGCCGCTCGAGTCGGTCGTGCTCGGCGCCGGGCACTGCATCGAGTCCTTCGACGCCCTGAAGGTCATGTTCATGGAGTGAGCAGGTCCTCCGCCGCCTGGCGGACCTGCCAGTCCCTGTCGTCGCGTGCCCGCTCGAGGGCCTCGTCGACCTCGGGCCCCTCGAACGGGGCCAGGGCGATGACGGCTCGGCGGCGCACGGTGGCCTTGTCGTGGGTGGCGGCGAGGATGGCGGGCAGCCCGGCCGGGTCGCCCAGGGCCCCGAGGGCGGCGACCGCGGCCTCGCGGCAGAGGGCGTCGTCGTGCTCCGCGGCCAGCGCGGCGAGGCGGGCCACGACCGCCGCGCCGGCGGGGGGCCGCTCCCCGCACGCCCAGGCGGCGGTCTCCACGACGGTGGGCTCGTCGTCGTCGAGGAGGGTGGCCACGGCCGCCGCCACGACCGGGTCGGCGGGCGTGCCCTCGGCCCCGGCGAAGGTGGCGGCGACCTCACACGCCCGGCGGCGCGGCCCGGCGTCGGCGTCGCCGAGGGCGGCGACCAGCTCGTCGCGGGTGAGCTCGCCCAGGCGGTGCAGGGCCCCGAGGGCGCTGGCCCGAACGCCGGCATCGTCGTCGGCGAGCAGCGAGCGGGCGGTGGCGACGTCGCCGGTGTGACCGGCGAGCGCGGCGGATCGCCGGCGGGCGATCACCGGGTCGAGGGGTCGGGAGGCCATCGTCAGCCGAGAGCGGCGGTGAAGGCCGCCCACACCAGCACGGCGGCCAGGCCGAGCACCCCGGCGGCCAGGATGCCCAGGCCGATCAGGAACACGACGAGCGAGAGCCCGTTGCGTGCCCGTTGCACGCCGCTCGGGCCGATGTCGTCGCCCAGGACGGGCTTGAAGGGATCGGAGCTGGCCACCGCCGACCATCCTCGCGCCCCGGGACCGGCCCGGCGTGTTGGGGTCCGCGATCGGGCTCTCCTCGGGGCACCCGGGTGGGTGCGGTGGTGCGAGGCCGGTCGCGTGGCAGGCTGAGCCGCCGCCATCTCGTTGGAGCACCCTTGACCATCGACGAGCTCGTCACCACGGAGCCCGGGGAGGACCCACCGCCCCCACCGCGTCGCTGGTCGCCGCGCGCCCGTTGGGCTGCCGCCATCGTCGGCGTCGTGCTGGTCGGCCTCGTCACCGCCGGCCTGCTGGTGAAGCTGCCGTACTACACCCTCAGCCCCGGCTCCTCCCGCGCCACCGAGCCGCTCATCACGGTGAACGGCGCCGACACCTACGACTCGCCGGGCAACGTCGACTTCCTGACGGTGTCCTTGCGTGAGGCCACCCCCGTCGAGCTGCTCGCCGCGTGGATCAACCCCGCGGTCGACGTGAAGTCCCGCGACGAGATCCTGGGCACGCAGTCGCCCGAGGAGAACCGCCAGGTCAACCTCCAGATGATGAGTGACTCCAAGGACGCGGCCACCTACCAGGCCCTGCACCGCCTCGGCTACGACATCCCGACCTCGGGCACCGGTGCCGTGGTCGCCCGCGTGGAGCCGGGGAGCCCGGCCGACGGGAAGCTGAAGGTCGGCGACGTCATCACCTCGGTGAACGGCAAGGCCGTCCAGCTCAACAGCGACCTCGTGTCGGTGATCGGCTCCGAGCCACCCGGCACCGAGCTCACCATGGAGGTCACCACCCTCGACCTCCCCGAGCTCCGGGAGGGCACCGAGAGCACCGAGCCCGGCGCCGCAGCCACCGAGCCGGGCCAGACCCGCACGGTGGAGGTCACCCTCGGCAGCCGGCCCGACGACGCGAGCAAGGGCTTCCTCGGCGTCTCGACCTTCACGCGCGACCTCAGCTTCGACTTCCCGGTGCAGGTCACCATCGACTCCGGCCGAGTGGGCGGCCCGTCCGCCGGGCTGGCCTTCACGCTCGGGCTGCTCGACGTGCTCACCCCCGACAGCATCACCGGCGGGCTGAAGATCGCCACGACCGGCACCATGAGCCTCGACGGCTCGGTCGGCCCGGTCGGCGGGGTCCACCAGAAGGTCGTGGCCGCCAAGCGCGAAGGCGTCGAGCTGATGCTGGTGCCGAGCAGCGAGCTCGACGAAGCCCGCCGGTACGCGGACGGGCTGCGCATCGAGCCGGTCGACGACCTCGATCAGGCGCTGGCCGTGCTCTCCACCGTCGGTGGCGGCGACAAGGTGTTGCCACCGGAGCCGACCTCGCCCAACGCGGGCTGATCCCGCGGGGGTCCCCGGGCCCTCCGCGCCGGTCGCGCCGCGCGTCGTCCGAGGTCATCGAGCATCACCGGTCGCCGCGGTGCCCGTCGGTACCATCGCCGTCGATGGCCGACACTCCCGCGCCGATCGATCCGGACCGCATCCTCGAGCACTCGTTCACCGCGGTGCGCCGGGGCTACGACCCGCTCGAGGTCCAGCGCTACCTGCTCCAGATCGCCAACCAGCTCCGCTCCGGTCGTGACCGTGAGGCCGAGTTGCGTCACCAGCTCGAGGAGGCCGACAAGCGCACCGCGCCCATCGACGACCTCGATCCGGTGCAGCTCGCCCGACTCCTCGGCGACGAGACGGCTCGGGTGCTCGAGGCGGCCCAGGGTGCCGCCGGCGAGATCAGGGCCAAGGCCGAGGAGAACGTGTCCCGCCTCCTGCGAGAGGCCCGCGACGAGTCCCAGCAGATGCGCGAGGACGCCGAGAGCGTGCTGTCGCGCAAGACCGCCGAGGCCGAGGAGGCCGCCGCCGCCATCCGGGCCGAGGCCGAAGCGGTGATCGAGGCCGCCCGGGCCGAGGCCGCCGAGCTGGTCGAGGCCGGTCGCCAGGAAGGTCGCGACATGGTCGGCGAGGCCCAGAAGGTCCGCCAGCGGATGCTCGACGACCTCTCCCGCCGCCGGAAGCTCCTGCGCCAGCAGATCGAGCAGCTGCAGGCCGGCCGCGATCGCCTGCTCTCGGCCTACGACGTGGTGCGCGAGACCCTCGACGTCGCCACCGAGGAGCTCCACATCGCCCTGCCCGAGGCGAAGCTGGCGGCGGAGACCGCCTCGCTCAAGGCCGCGGACGACGACGACGAGGCCTTCGAGGCCGAGATCGGTGAGGCTGCTGCCGCCGGCGCCGCCGAGGATGCGGCGGCGGCCTCCGACGGCACCGCCACCTCGGGCGCCGACGACGCGCCGGGGGCCGAGCCCGCGGCCGAGGTCGACAGCCCCGGCGGCTCTGCTCCCGGGGATGACGACACCGACCCCGCCGATGCCGCGCTCGGCGCCGACGACGCGGTCGTGGTCGACGGCCCCGACGACGAGGCCCTGGCCCCCGACCCGGTCGAGGGGCGCCACTCCTCGTCGGTGAAGATCGTGAAGGCCACCGGCGAGGCCGCCGCCGCGGCCGCCACCGTCGCCGAGGCCGACAAGGCCGCCAACGTCTTCGCCCGGCTGCGTGAGGAGGAGGTCGTCGTCACCGCCATCGACGGCGACGGCGACACCCTCGAGATCGAGGTCATCGAGACCGCCCTGGAGGCCGTCGACGAGGTCTATGCGGCCGAGGCTGCGGCCCAGGCCGCCGACGCCGACGACGACCCCGACCACCACGCCGCCGAGGCAGAGGCAGAGGCCGACGAGGGACCGACCGATCCCGCCGAGGAGCTCCTGGTGCGCCGCGACGCCGCCGTCGCCGACCTCGAGCGCAACCTCGCCCGTCGCCTCAAGCGGGAGCTCTCCGACGAGCAGAACGAGCTGCTGGCGTCGCTCAGCGCCGCCAAGGGCTCGCCCACCGCCGCCGACGTGCTCCCGGCTCCCGAGGCCCACGTCGAGCGCTTCCAGGCCATCGCCGTGCCCACCCTGGCCGAGGCCGCCACCGCCGGCGCCGACCTGGTGTCCACCGTCGCCGGACCGCCGGCCGCCCCCACCTCCGTGGCCGACCTCGCCGCCGAGCTGGCCGCCGACATCGTGGCCCCGCTGCGAGAGCGCCTCGAGCGGGCCTTCGCCGACTCCGACGGCCATCCCGACGACGTGGCCCAGAGCATCCGCTCCTGCTACCGGGAGTGGAAGGGCCAGCGGGTCGACCAGGTCGCCGCCCACGCGGTGGTGGCCGCCTCCAACCGGGGCCTGCTCGATCGCCTGCCCGAGGGCACCCTCGTGCGCTGGGTCGTGGCCGACGGCGACAGCCCGTCGCCGGACTGCGACGACAACGCGTTGGCCGGCGCGGTGGTCCTGGGAGAGGCGTTCCCGACCGGTCACACCGCTCCGCCGCTGCACCCCTCGTGCCGCTGCATGGTCGTCCCGGCCGACACCTGACCGGGCCCCTTGGGCCCCGACGCCGCCGACACCCCGGTTCACCCGTAGGCTGACCGGCGATGCGCGTCCCAACCGACATGCCCAAGCGCCGACGCAGTTCCGGACGCGGGCGGATCATCGTCATCGTCGTGATCGCGGTGGCCTTCCTGCTGATCACGTCCCTGCGCGGCCTCGCCGGCTTCTGGACCGACTACCTGTGGTTCGATTCGCTCGGGCTGTCCTCGGTGTTCTCCGGGGTGCTCGGCGCCAAGATCGCCCTCGGGGTCATCTTCACCGGCGTCTTCTTCGTGCTCACGTTCGCGAGCCTCACCGTCGCCGACCGGATCGCCCCGAAGAACCGCCCGCTCGGCCCCGAGGACGATCTGCTCAACCGCTACCACGCGGTCGTCGACCGGCGGGCCACGCTCTTCCGTGGCCTCTTGGCGCTCGTGCTCGGCCTCATCGCCGGCGTGGGCATGTCGAGCGAGTGGAACCAGTGGATCCTCTTCCGCAACGGCGGCTCGTTCGGCATCAAGGACCAGACGTTCCAGACCGACGTCGGCTTCTACGTCTTCAAGCTGCCCTTCTACATCACGATCGTGAACTGGCTGTTCGCCTCGGGCGTCATCATCCTGCTCGTCACGATCGTCGCCCACTACCTCAACGGCGGCATCCGGCTGCAGTCCACGGTCCAGCGGGTCACCCCCCAGGTGAAGGCCCACATCTCGGTCATCCTGGGCCTGCTCGCCCTGGTGAAGGCGGCCGACTACTGGCTCCAGCGCTACGCCCTCACGTGGTCCACGCGGGGCACCGTCGACGGCGCCACCTACACCGATGTGAAGGCCCAGCTGCCGGCGATCTACCTGCTGCTGTTCATCGCCCTCCTGTCGTTCGGGCTGTTCATCTACAACATCTGGCGGCGCGGCTGGGTCCTGCCCGTGGTGGCCGTCGGCCTGTGGGCGCTCGTGTCGGTGGTGGCGGGCGTGGCCTACCCGGCGTTCATCCAGCGCTTCCGGGTGGAGCCCGAGGAGTCCTCCAAGGAGGCTCCCTACATCCAGCACAACATCGAGGCCACCCGAGACTCACTCGGATTGAACAACATCCAGACGGCCGCGTTCGACTACACCACCGACCAGGCCGCGACCTCGGCGGCCATCGACAAGAACCCGGGCACGATCCGCAACGTGCGCCTGCTCGACCCGGCGATCGTCGAGCCCACGTACCAGCGCCAGCAGAGCATCTACGGCTTCTACCGGTTCAACGAGCTCGACGTCGACCGCTACCCGGTCTCGACCGGCGCCACCTCGGCGGGGGGCACGGCCCCGGCGACCACCACCCAGGTCGTGCTCAGCGCTCGTGACCTCACCACCGCCGGCATCCCCCAGCAGTCGTGGGAGGGCAGCCACCTCGCCTACACCCATGGTTACGGCGTGGCCCTGGCCCCGGCCAACACCACGTCCAGCGACGGCACGCCCGCCTACCTGGTGAAGGACGTCCCACTCGACGTCACCGAGAACCAGATCAACCTCAAGATCGACCAGCCGCAGCTGTACTACGGCGAGAACCTGCCGGGCTACGCCGTCACCAACACCGGCCGGGCCGAGGTCGACTACACCGGCGCCGCCGAGGGCGAGGGGCAGAGCCTCTACTCCGGCACCGGCGGCGTGAAGCTCGACTCGTTCGCCCGCAAGGCGGCCTTCGCGCTCCGCTTCGCCGACTGGAACCTGATCGTCTCCAACTTCCTCACCGGCGACTCCCGCATCGTCTTCGAGCGCGACATCAAGGCCCGGATCGAGAAGGTCGCCCCCTTCATGCAGTGGGACACCGACCCGTACCCCGTGGTGCAGGACGGTCGGGTCGTCTACATCTGGGACGGCTACACCAGCACCAACCGCTACCCCAACGCCCAGCAGGCCGACACCACCGGCCTCCCCTCGGGCAGCGGCCTCTCGGGTGGCGGCCTGAACTACGTGCGCAACTCGGTGAAGGCGGTGCTCGACACCTACGACGGCTCGGTGAAGCTCTACGTCGTCGACCCGAACGACCCCATCGTCACGGCCTACCAGAAGGCCTTCCCGGCGCTGTTCTACCCGGTCGAGGAGATGCCCCAGGAGCTGCGGGCCCACTGGCGCTACCCGGAGGACCTCTTCCGCCTCCAGACCAACATGTACGGCCGCTACCACATCACCGACCCGCAGAACTTCTACGAGAAGACCTCGGCGTGGGCGGTGGCCAACGACCCGGGCACATCGGTGACCGGCACGGCGGCGGCCTCGGCCCAGTCGGCCACCGCGCTGGGCACCGGACAGGTGCTGCCCACCACCACCAAGCGCATCGACCCCTTCTACCAACTGCTCCAGTTGCCGGGTGACACGCAGGAGTCGTTCGTGATGAGCCGACCCTTCGTGCCGTTCTCCCAGACCGGCTCCAGCGACCGCCAGACCCTCACGTCGTTCATGGTGGCCAGGAGCGACCCCGACGACTACGGGAAGATCACGGTCTACGAGATGCCCACGGGCCAGGCCGTGCCCGGGCCCTCGCTGGCCAACACCCAGATCCAGCAGAACCCGCGCGTCTCGTTCATCCTCACCCAGCTGAACCAGCAGGGCTCGAAGGTCTCCTACGGCAACATGCTGTTGGTCCCACTCGAGAACTCGATCCTCTACGTGCGGCCGATGTACGTCTCCTCGGACTCCAACCCGGCCCCGGCCCTGAAGGCCGTCGTGGTCGTCGCCGGCGACCGCGTGTCGGTGCAGCCGACGTTCCGCCAGGCCCTGCAGGAGCTGTTCCCTGGCTCCGACCCGCAGACCGCCGAGCGGCTCGTCAGCTCGTTGCCCCAGTCGTCCGGCGGGAGCGGGACGAACGGCTCCGACGGCTCGTCGTCGACCACCACGACCACCGTGCCCGGGGGCAGCACCTCCACCACCGTGCCGTCCACGGGGACCGAGACCGTCGACCAGCTCATCGCCCTCGCCCAGCAGGCGTTCAAGGACGCCGACACCGCGCTCGCCAACGGCGACCTCGGTGGCTACCAGGCCAAGGTGAAGGAAGCCCAGGCCTACATCGACCGGGCCAACGTCCTCCTGAGCTCGTCGCCGTCGAGCTCCTCGCAGACGACGGTGCCTTCGACCATCTCCCCGACCACCACGATCGCCGGCACGCCCGCCTAGGGCGTGCCGGTCGGTCCGAGCCTCAGCGGGGGCGGGGCCACGCCCCGCTGTCGAGGGCGGTCACGAACAGCTCCACCGTCTGGGTGAGGGCGTCGTCGGCGTCGCGCCGGTCGGCGGCGGTGTCGGTGCCGGCCTGTGAGAGGCCCCGCACCGACGCGCTGAACACCCGGTGGGCGATGGCGACCTGCTCGGGGTCGAGGCCGAAGCCGGCGAGCGTGGCCCGGATGGGCTCGGCCAGCCGGGCGCCCCTGGCCCGGAAGTCGGGGTCGCCGACCGCCGAGTAGGCGTTGATGGCGGCGATGCGGCCCCGGTGGGCGCGGGAGAAGTCGCGCTCGGTGGTGGCGATGGCGGTGAGGGCGTCGCCGCCGCTGCGCCCCAGGGCGGCCCGCCAGACCTCGTCGGCCAGCTCGTCGATGGCCAGCAGGGCGACCTCGCGGCGGAGGTCGTCGAGGCCGTCGACGTGGGTGTAGAGGGAGCTGACGTGGCGGTCGACGGCCTGCGCCGCGCCCGAGAGGGTGAGGCGCGACCAGCCGTCGCGGTCGGCCAGGTCGGCCGCGGCCCGCACGAGGGTGGCCTTGTCGAGGAACGGCCCCGCGGTGCGGGCGCGGCCGGCGCTCACAGGTTCCAGATCCTCACGGCGTTGTCGCAGAGCATCTTCTGGCGCTCGTCGGCGGGCACCGCGCCGAACACGTCGTCGATGACGTCCTGGGAGTCGGGCCAGCTGGTGACGGGGTGGGGGAAGTCGGTCGACCACATGATGTTGTCGACGCCCACCTCGTGGCGCAGGAGGCCGATGCCGGTGGGCTCGCTGATGAAGGTCACCGCCATGTTGCGGTGGAAGTAGGTGCTCGGCAGGGCGGTGAGGTTCTCGAACTCGTAGCCCATGCGGGTGACCATGTCGTCGATCGTCTCGAGGTACCAGGCGATCCAGCCCACGCCCGGTTCGACGAACACGATCTTGAGGTCGGGGTGGCGCTCGAGCACGCCGGTGAGCAACCACATCCCGAGCGCCTCGGCGGTGGTGAGGGCGACCTGGCCGACCATCACGCCCTTCTGCGGCGTGGGGTCGCGGCGGGTGAGGTCGTCGAGGGCGGTGTTGACGCCGATGTGGCAGCACAGCGGCAGGCCGGACTCCTCGACCGCGCTCCACAGCGGGTCGTAGGACTCGTCGAAGTAGTCGGGGGCGCCGATCTCGTTCGGGAACACGGGGATCTGGAGCGACTTGCCGCCCAGCGCCTGCACCCGCGCCACCTCGGCCACCGCGGCGGGCACGTCGCGGATCGGGATCTGGTAGCTGACGACGAGGCGACGCGGGTCGGCGGCGGCGAAGTCGGCGAGCACGTCGTTGAAGGCGCGGGTGGCCTCGGTGGAGCCGTACTCCATGTCGCCGATGTACCGGAAGGCGCTGACCTCCGAGTAGATGACCTCGACGTCGATGCCGTCGGCGGTCATGTCGGCGAGCCGCTCGTGGCCGTCGCGGTAGCCGGGCCGGGTGAAGGCGGCGTGGGGGTTGCGGGTCATGGCCTCGGTGTTGACCTTGGCCTGGGCCATGTTGGCGGCCATGCGCGCGGCGAAGGCCTGCTGGGCGCGGTCGTACTCGGCGTGGAAGGCCGGGTCGAGCTTGGCCTTGATCTGGGCCTGGTCGATGGCCACGTGCGAGTCGGCGGAGATGACCCGCTCGCCGTGGCGGTTGAGGACGATGTCGGACTGGGCGTCGGTGACGGTCATGGGTTCCCCCTCAGGACTGGCGGCCGAGGACGAGGCCGCTGCGGCCGGCGCTGACGAGCACGTGCTCGGCACCGGAGATCTGGTTGTACGAGGTGCCGCGCACCTGGCGGACCCCTTCGACGATGTTGTTCATGCCGTGGATGTAGCCCTCGCCGAGCAGGCCGCCGTTGGTGTTGGTGGGCAGTGATCCGCCCCGGCCGATGTGGCCGTCGGCGATGAAGTCCCGGGCCTCGCCCCGGCCGCAGAAGCCCAGGGCCTCGAGCTGCAGGAACACCACCGGGGTGAAGTTCTCGTAGATCATCGCCACGTCGATGTCGGCCGCGGTGAGGCCGGACTCGGCGTAGAGCCGCCGGCCCACGGCCGCCGCCTCCTGGTGCTCGCCGAGGTCCTGGTCGTAGTAGGCGAACATCTCGTGGCCGTGCTCGATCTGCGAGGCGGTGGCCGACAGGATGTCGACGGGCATGCACGGCAGGTCGGCGGCCCGCTCGGCCCGGGTGACGACGATGCCCACGCCGCCGTCGGACTCGAGGCAGCAGTCGAGCTTGCGCAGGATGGGCTCGACGATCCAGCGGCTGGCCTGGTGGTCGTCGAGGGTGATGGGTCGTTCGTAGAACTGGGCGTTCGGGTTGGTGCTGGCCCAGTCCCGGGCCACCACCGTGTAGCGACCGAAGTCGGCGTTGGTCAGCCCGTGCTCGAACATGTAGCGCTGGAACGCGAGCGCGTAGATCTTGGCCGGCGTGTCGAGCCCGTACGGCTTGTGCTGGTTCCACGCCGGGTCGGGGTTGGGGGCCACCTGGGGCTGGCCGAACCGGTGGCCGGAGCGCTCGTTGAAGGCGCGGTAGACGAGCACCGCGTCGGCGTGGCCGCTCTCGACCGCGGCGGCGGCGAGCTGGATGGTGGCGCACGCTCCGCCGCCCCCGCCGCGGGTGCGGGCGCTGAAGCGCAGCTCGGGGATGCCGAGGCTGCGGATGAGGGCGAGCTCGTCGGTGCTGTCCATGGCGAACGTGACGTTGCCGTCGATGTCGGCCGGGGAGAGGCCGGCGTCCTTGATGGCCGCGAGCGACGCTTCTGACGCGAGCTGCAGCGGTGAGCGCCCCGAGTGCTGGGAGAACTCGGTGTGGCCGATGCCGGCGATGACGGCGCGGCGGTGGGCCGGGACGTCTCTCATCGGTTCACCCCCTTGCGCCCGGCCGGCAGGAACTGTGGCAGCACGATGGTGTCGCCGTCGGTGGTGGCGTACTCGACGAAGCAGAGGTCGACGGCCATGCCGTTGTGGATCTCGTCGTGGGCCGTGTCGATCAGGTTCGACACGAACCGGTGCCCCTCCTCGAGGTCGACGAGGATCACCACCCGGGGGGCCTCGTCGGGCTCGGTGGGGTGGTGCGACAGGATCCACGAGTGGACAGTGCCGCGGCCGCTGCACTCGAGGCTGTCGGTGGCGAGCGAGCCGCACGTCCCGCACATGGGTGCCGGCGGATGGCGCACCGTGCCGCAGTCGGCGCAGCGCTGGAGCAGGAGCTTCTCCTGGCGGGCGCCCTCCCAGTGGAAGGCGTCGTCCTGGTCGGGGACGGGCGGTCGGACCTGGATCACAGGGAGCGCTCCTGGGTGAGGGTGGCCTGCTTCACGACCTTGTCGTCGAGCAGGA
>Ga0075026_100000437_pt1 | contig 16419 bp, 12 predicted proteins | sample Str012_2_FD_71392 | JGI IMG/M metagenome (GOLD analysis project Ga0075026, IMG submission 71392) | Freshwater sediment microbial communities in response to fracking from Pennsylvania, USA - Straight Creek_MetaG_SC_2012 | ecosystem: Environmental > Aquatic > Freshwater > Creek > Sediment... | reverse complement strand
AGAACGGCTTGGAATTTATTTCTTAGAAACGGGCGCGTCGATGCGTGCCTCCCAGGTTATTTACGATCGTGCCAATGCTTCTATTTCGGAAGTAGACATCAGCGAATTTGATTTCGATAAAATACTGGAAGGCGCCAGCTGGTTTCATACCACCGGCATTACGCCAGCATTGAGCGATAAGGCCGCTGCTCTTACAGAAGCTGCCCTTAAAGCAGCCAAAGCAAAAGGCATTACCACCAGCATCGATTTAAATTACCGTAAGAAATTATGGAGTAAAGAAAAAGCAAGGGAAGTAATGAGCAGGCTTTGCCAGTATGTGGATGTGTGTATCGGTAACGAAGAAGATGCGGATACCACACTCGGCTTTAAAGCAAAAGATACCGATGTTACCAAAGGAGAACTGAACCTGGAAGGTTTTAAAGACGTGTTCAAACAAATGAAAGAAAAGTTTGGCTTTAAATTCATTGCTTCTTCATTGCGTGAGAGCCATAGCGCCAGCGACAATGGATGGAGTGCATTGGTATACAACGGAACCGATTTTTATCATACCAAAAAATATGAAGTGCGCATTGTTGACCGTGTAGGCAGCGGCGATTCATTTGCCAGCGGTTTAATTTACGGGCTGGTAACCGGCATGCCCATGCCCGAAGCGGCGGAATTTGGTGTAGCGGCATCTGCTATAAAACACACCATTCCAGGAGATCTGAACCACGCTACACTAAGCGATGTAAAAGATTTGATGAAAGGTGACGGCAGCGGAAGGGTGCAAAGGTAAAGCCCCCCGTATCTCTGCCTGTCCCGATATTTTCGGGAAAGGGGAGACCTAGATCGGTCTCACTATTTTTTCTTTGAATTCACTTATGATGGGATAAAACAAGTTCCGTAACAACGCAAATGAAAAAGCGTGCGATAGGTATGCAACAAGTTTTCGCCGTTGTTGCTGTTATCGCCAACAACAACTTAGCAACGGATTATTTAACACAAAGAGATTATGATTATAGACACAATAGAAAACGCATCAAAATATTTCAGCGTACACCCTTTGTTTCAAAAAGCATTTGAATACATTGGTAAAACCGATCTGAATGCCATTGAGCCGGGTAAATACGATATAGATGGCGATAACCTGAAAGCCTCGTTCTCCAATAAAAAAGGAATGACGGCCGAAGAATCGGTATCAAAATTTGAGTGCCACAACAAACACATCGATATACAGGTTTGCATCAATGGCACCGAAACCTTTGGCTGGAAGCCCAGGCAAAATTGCGCGGTGCCCAATGGTGGCTACAACGATGCCAAAGATGTACAACTATATACAGACAAGCCCGATACCTGGTTTCAGCTTACCAACGGGCAGTTTGTAATCTTGTTTCCGGAAGATGTGCATGCACCCATGATAGGCAGCGCCGAAATAAAAAAAGTAGTGATCAAAGTAAAAATATAAACAGGCCGGCAAAGCAGGTCAGGCTATCGAAATCCTGGTCGCTCTTTTGTAACACCGGCTTTAGCCAAATAATAAATACATAACAGTTATAAAACATAATTGATTACCATGAGCACCATAAGTACAACAACAGAATCCATTATAGCCCAGGGCATGTTGCCCCTTTATTTTAATGCCGACGAAACCGTAAGCGTTGAAGTACTAAAAGCCATGTACAAAGCCGGCGTAAAAGCAGTAGAATATACCAACAGGGGAGAAGCGGCTTTTAAGAATTTTAAAAAGCTGATTGAAATACGCAACGCTGAAATGCCCGGGCTTTTACTGGGTATTGGCACTGTAAAAGATTTAAAAACGGCGGAGAATTATATGGGCGCTGGTGCCGATTTTTTGGTGAGCCCTGGTTTTGTAAAAGAAGTAGCCGATTATGCCGTTGGCAAAGGTATTTTTTATGCGCCCGGCTGTATGACGCCAACAGAAATCATTGCAGCAGAAAACAGCGGCATTGGATTTATTAAATTGTTTCCGGGCAATATGCTGGGCCCCGATTACCTCAGCAGCATCAAAGACATCTTTCCAAAACTGTTGTTTATGCCCACAGGCGGCGTAGACACTACCACCGAAAACATTGCGGGCTGGTTTAAAGCGGGTGTATGTGCGGTGGGCATGGGCAGCAAACTCATCAGCAAAAAATTAATGGAGCAGAAAGACTATGCAACCATGGAAGCAGAAACAAAAAAAGTAATGGCCACCATCCAAAAAGTAAAAGCTGGTTCGTAATTTTCCAATCACTATCTTTCGGGTACCGGAATAGTGTCTGCTATATAAAAAAGCCATAATGAACCAAACTACGATTGGAAAATACCGTTGGACAATTTGCGCCTTGTTATTTGTGGCTACTACTGTCAACTATTTAGACAGGCAGGTATTAAGCCTTTTACAACCTTACCTCGCAGACAGGTTTCATTGGTCAAATTCGGATTACGCCAACATTACAGCGGTTTTTCAATTTGTATATGCGTTCTCCATGCTGTTTGCGGGCCGCATCATTGATAAGCTGGGCACTAAAAAAGGATATTCACTGGCCATTATTATCTGGTCTGCCGGCGCCATTGTACACGCACTCGCCATTCCCATTGGTGAAGGCATTACAACAGTATTGGGCTGGGCAGGAATTACTGCTTTTTCTGTTTCCGTGATGGGATTTATGTTTTCCAGGGCTGTGCTGGCATTTGGCGAAGCAGGTAATTTTCCTTCGGCCATAAAGGCCACCGCCGAATATTTTCCCAAAAAAGAACGATCACTGGCAACCGGCATTTTTAATTCCGGTACCAATATCGGTGCTATCCTTGCGCCACTTACCGTACCCTGGATCCGCGTAAACTGGGGTTGGGAAACAGCGTTCATCATCATCGGTACCATTGGCCTGCTGTGGTTGATACTCTGGCTCTATTTTTATGAACGGCCCGAAAAGCAAAAACGACTTTCTGCAGAAGAATTCAATTACATCAACAGCGGCGAAGAAGAAAAAAATGAGAATACCAGTACAGAAAAAGTATCCTGGCTCAAACTACTGGGTTACAAACAAACCTGGGCGTTTACGTTGGGTAAATTACTCACCGATGGTGTTTGGTGGTTCTTCTTATTCTGGTTGCCTGCTTACATGAAGGCACAGTTTGGGATGGTTGACCATTCCATTGTAATTCCGCTGGCAGTGTTGTATACGATGTCTATGTTCGGGAGTATTTTTGGCGGCTGGTTACCCATGCATTTTATAAAGAAAGGGTATAAGGCCTACGATGGAAGAATGAAAGCGATGCTGTTAATAGCACTTTTTCCGCTGATTGTTCTGGCCGCGCAGCCCTTTGGCTATATTAGTTTTTGGATACCGGTGCTTTTAATTGGTGTAGGCACGTCAGCACACCAGGCCTGGTCTGCCAATATCTTCACAACGGTTTCTGATATGTTTCCAAAAAAAGCAGTGGGCTCCGTAGTGGGCATTGGTGGCATGGCCGGTGGATTGGGTGGTGTGTTTATGTCTAAGTTGGGTGGTGCTTTATTTGACCATTATAAAGCATTGGGGCATGTAGAAACAGGTTATACCATTATGTTTGCCATCTGCGCGGTTTCATACCTCATAGCCTGGGCTATTATGAAAACACTGGTACCAAAATACAAACCCATTACCGATCTGTAATTATTTAAGCCGCACCGCTGGCCGGAAAATCAAATTCAAACAAACTTCCTTCGCCCGGTACACTGCTCACTGCAATATGGCCGCCCTGCGCTTCAATGAATTCTTTTGAAATGGCCAGGCCCAGGCCGGTGCCACTGCGTTCATGCGTACCCGGTACTTTATAGTAACGGTCAAACAATTTGGGCAGGTATTTTTCTTCTATTCCCTTTCCATGATCTTTTACGGTAAACAAAACCCTTTTGTCTTTTGCTGCAACCTTAACTTCTATGGCCGAAGCATCCGGAGAATATTTAATGGCATTCGTTAAAAAATTAATCAATACCCAGGAAGTCTTTTCTGCATCGGCATGAATGGCCGGTAAATTGTCCTGCACCGAGATAGCAATGCTGATATTTTTTTGTTGCGCCTGGGCAGTTACAGCCTGCAGGGCCTGTTCTATAATAACGGATGGGGGTGTGGCCTGTAGTTTCAGTTGAATGTTGCCGGTTTCTACCTGCGACATATTCAGCAACTCGCCGGTAATTTTCAGCAAGCGCTCTGCATCGTCGTTGATGCTTTTAATTAATTCCTGCTGCTCTGTATTCAAGTTGCCCACGCGGCTGTCGGTCAGCAACTGTGCACTCATTTTAATAGCAGAAATTGGTGTTTTCAATTCATGTGATACGGTGGCAATAAAATTTGTCTTCGCCTCATTCAATTCATGAAAAGGGGTGATATTCCTTAATACAATTACTTTTCCTATTACTTCTTCATTGCTGGTTACGTTCAGCACATCTTTGTTAAAATAGCTTTCTTTATTGTCTGCATAAATCTTTAATTCTTTTTTCTCTGCATCTTCCTGCAGCAGGGTACGCATCAGGTCGTTGCCCAGGGCCACATCTGGCGCATATTTGCCGGCAATATCACTTTCTTTCAGGCCCAGCAAGCGCTGCGCAACTGCATTCAGGAAAAGAATATTTTTCTTGGTATCCAGTCCAATGATGCCGTCTTTCATCTGGTTGATGATTGTTTCAATACGGCTTTTCTCAAACTGCATCCGGGCGATATTGCTGTTTTCATATTCATCCAGTTTTTCGGCCATGCTGTTGAATGCGTGTGCAAGATCGCCAAATTCATCATCCTGTTTCAGGTAGATGCGCTTGCGGTAGTTTTTATTGGCAATTTCTTTGATGCCGTCTGCGAGTGATTGTATGGGCGCCGACAAAATACCCGGCAGGTTAAAAATGAAAGTAAAAGACACCAGGGTTAATATGGTAAACGTAACGGTAAGCCAGAACCGCGCATTGTCCGCCGTTTTTTGTACCACTTCATTTTTGCGGAGAATGGCAAGCTCGTTCAAATCCTGGATGCGGATCAGCGATTGCCGTATCTCGGGATAGTTGGTAGAATCCAAGGGGTTGGCCACCAGTTCGGTAAAATTCTTTCGCAGTTCCTGCGTGGCATCTTTCTCGCCTTCTTCGGTGATATTGTTTTCCTGTTTCACCAGGTTTTCTTCAAACAGCTGTACAGCATCCTTTTTTATTTTGATTGTTTCCAGCGCCTTTAGCATATTGTTGCAATACAGCAAAGACTCATGGTTGTTTTTCAGCACCATGTCTGTATCTCTTCCCAGGCGGTTAATGCTCAATATGCCCACAATGCCAAACAGCAAAATGATCACAAAGAGGAAGATAAGGCCAATGGATAATTTTGTTTTTAATTTCATGCTCATGTTAAGAAAGAATTACAACGTCTATGTCCGCAGCAGAAAGTTTGTTCAGCAACTGGTTAAAAACGGCGGTATTCAAAATTACGCTGAATAAATTAAGGTGTGGTTTTCCAATACAAATAGTGGTGATGGCCTTTTGTTCTGCCGTTTCAATGATTCCTTTGGAGATATTATCATGCCGTACCCGTATCACTTCAGCCCCCAGTTCGGTAGCCAGTTTAAAATTATTGATGAGGTGCCTTTGTGCCGCAAGCCCTATTTTATCGCCATCTTCTTTGGGCGTTTGCACATACAGCAGCCACCATTTGCTGTGGTAATAATTGGCCAGCCGGGCTGTTTTGCGGATCACATTTTTGGCGGTTTTTTCGTTGCTGCCGATACAGGCCATAAAACGCTCATGCTTAAGCGCTGTGTTCCTGGGTACTTCGGTTTCCACTTTTCGTTCTACCTGCGACGCTACTTCCTTCAGGGCCAGTTCGCGCAGCTGCAATATTCTTTCTGCCTGAAAAAAATTCTTTAACGATCGTTCAATTTTATCGGGTGTATAAATTTTGCCTTCTTTTAAACGGGTCACCAGTTCATCTGCCGTTAAATCGATGTTCACCACTTCATCTGCCTGCTGTAAAACACTATCGGGTATGCGTTCTGTTACATCCACCCCGGTAATTTCTTTTACTTCGGCATGCAAGCTTTCAATATGCTGTATATTAACCGCACTGATAACATTGATACCCGCATCCAGAATGTCCATCACATCCTGCCATCTTTTTTCGTTCTTGCTGCCTTCAATATTGGTATGCGCCAGCTCATCTACCACTACAATCTCCGGGTGTAAGTTGAGAATGGCCTGCACATCCAGTTCTTCCAGTTCTTTTCCTTTGTAAAATAATTTGCGCCGCGGAATCACCGGCAAGCCCTCCAGCAATGCATGTGTTTCAAGCCGGTTGTGTGTTTCAATATAACCAATCTTTATATCGATGCCATTGCGGAGCAGGGTTTGGGCTTCCTGCAACATGCGGTAAGTCTTGCCCACACCGGCACTCATGCCAATGTATATTTTAAACTTGCCCCGCCTGCTTTTGCGGATAAGTTCTAAAAACTGTTCTGCATTTTTTTCCTGTTCTGGCATAAACTTTTTTATGTTGGCTTTAAAACAGCAGAGTGATAAACCAAACAGCTACCCCGGAAGGCTGAAAAAAAAGGGATTAATTTTCATCCCCTGCCCGTCCAGCACGGCGGGCATCCGGGGCTGCTGTTTGGTTGCTGGTATTTCTTAAAATAAACCACGGTGGGTGATCCTCTTATTAGTCAACCATTTTATCCAATGCAATGTTCAACTTTAAAACATTTACCGTTGAAGTTCCGAACAAACCGAGAAACGGTGGCCGGATATTTTGTTCAACCAGGGCCATCAGTTTGCTTTCGCTGATCTTGCGCACGCTGGCAATTCTTTTCACCTGCAATTTTACTGCAACGGGCGAAAGATCCGGATCCAAACCGCTGCCGGAAGCCGTCACCAGTTCTGAAGGTATGCGGGCTTTATCCACGCCGGGATTGTGTACCAGGAAGCTATCGATCCTGTCCTGCACCTGTTTCAGGTAATCCGGATTGGTAGGGCCTTTGTTACTGCCGGCACTGCCCGCCGCATTGTATGCCACTGCAGAGGGACGGCTCCAGAAATATTTATCGCTTGTAAAGTTTTGCCCTTCCAGTGCATAGCCCATTACTTTTCCATTCACCAATATCGTTTCGCCATTTCCTTTGTTGGGTGCGGCTTGTGCCAAGCCCAGTATCAGGAGTGTATAAGCGCCGGCAAAAAACAGCAGGCTCGTCAACGTGAGTTTTATGGCGGGAAGAATATGTTGTTTCATAATTGTAATTTTTAAAAATGATAGGTGTTTTTATTAAAACCAGACACTGGCCACCAGGTCAATCAGTTTTATACCAATGAATGGAATGAGAATGCCACCCAATCCATAGATCAATAAGTTTCTTCTCAGTAAAGCACTTGCCCCTATAGGTTTGTAAGCAACCCCACGTAAGGCCAGTGGTATCAGCAACGGAATGATGATGGCATTAAAGATCACAGCAGATAGAATGGCACTTTCGGGGCTGTGCAGTTTCATAATATTCAGTGCCTGTAAACCCGGAATGGAAACCACAAACAATGCAGGTACAATGGCAAAGTATTTAGCCACATCATTTGCAATTGAAAAAGTAGTCAGTGTTCCCCTTGTCATCAGCAACTGTTTTCCTATCTCTACAATTTCTATCAGTTTGGTAGGGTCATTGTCGAGGTCTACCATATTGCCGGCTTCTTTGGCTGCGGCAGTGCCACTGTTCATGGCCACGCCAACATCGGCCTGTGCCAGGGCGGGTGCATCATTGGTACCATCACCCATCATTGCCACCAGTTTGCCGCCTTGTTGTTCTTTTTTAATGTAATTCATTTTATCCTCGGGCTTGGCTTCAGCAATAAAATCATCCACCCCCGCTTTTTCAGCAATAAATTTTGCTGTAAGGGGATTGTCGCCAGTCACCATCACCGTCTTTACGCCCATTTTGCGGAGCCGTTCAAACCGTTCGTGGATGCCGGGTTTGATGATATCCTGTAATTCAATTACACCCACTATTTTATCATTCTGGCTTACTACCAGGGGGGTACCACCGTTGGATGCGATGGCGGTGACCCTTGCGGCCGTTTCCTGCGGTACCGCATTGCCGGCCCTGGAAACTAAATTTTTAATGGAGTCGAATGCCCCCTTCCGGATTTTTAAGCCATTGGGCAAATCGATGCCACTGCTCCTGGTTTCTGCGGTAAATTCTATAAACCTTGCACCATTGGTGTTGAAAGTATTTACGTTGATGGCAGCCAGTTCAATAATTGATTTTCCCTCCGGTGTTTCATCTGCCAGCGAAGACAAAGCACATGCTTCTGTAAACGCTACAGCATCAATGCCATCGGCCGGCCAAAAATGAGTGGCTTTGCGGTTGCCAATGGTAATGGTGCCTGTTTTGTCTAATAATAATGTATCAAGATCGCCGGCAGTTTCTACCGCCTTACCACTTTTGGTGATTACGTTTGCACGCAATGCCCTGTCCATACCCGCAATACCAATGGCACTCAGCAGGCCGCCGATGGTGGTAGGTATTAAACACACAAACAATGAGATAAAAGCGGCAATAGTGATAGGCGTATTTGCGTAGTCGCCAAAAGGTTTCAGCGTTACACATACAATGATGAAAATTAAAGTGAACCCTGCCAGTAAGATGGTCAGTGCTATTTCATTGGGCGTTTTCTGCCGTGAAGCCCCTTCTACCAGCGCAATCATTTTATCCAGGAAGCTTTCGCCGGGCTCTGTAGTTACACGAACTTTAATACGGTCGCTCAATACTTTTGTACCACCGGTTACAGAAGATTTATCGCCACCGCTTTCTCTTATTACAGGTGCACTTTCACCGGTGATGGCCGATTCATCGATGGTGGCAATGCCTTCAATAATTTCTCCATCCATGGGAATGGTATCGCCGGTTTCACAAAGAAAAACATCTCCTTTTGCCAGCTGAGAAGAAGGCACTACTTTTATTTCGTTGGTATAAATCTCACCAACCGGGAATATTTTTTTAGCCGGTGTATCTTCCCTTGTTTTGCGGAGACTATCTGCCTGTGCTTTACCCCTTGCTTCTGCAATGGCTTCAGCAAAATTGGCAAACAGGAGGGTGATGAACAACACGGCTGTGATAATAATATTGTAGGCCAGGCCTCCCTGCGATTTTTCGCCGCCGGCAATCCAAATACAAACTGCCAGCATAATAACAGTGCCTATTTCCACCGTAAACATCACCGGGTTGCGGAACATGATGCGTGGATTGAGTTTGATAAACGATTGTTTGAGCGCCTCTTTTACAAGGGAAGCTTCAAACAGTTTATTTGATTGATTTTTTGACATGGTATTTTATTTTTTGAGCTAAGTGAACAAAGAGAAAAAGCGATGACAATATCTTTTCTCTATGTTCTCAAAGCGCTTTTTTATTTTTGTTTTCCTTTTCCAATTCGTCCTCTTTTTCAAGTACAGCTCTTTTCTCCTTTTATCCCTTAGAAAAATATTCTGCTATCGGCCCCAGTGCCAGTGCCGGGAAAAAGCTTAGGGCGGCAACTATAAATATGACGGCGATAATCATGATGCCAAAAGTGCCCGTATCGGTTTTAAGTGTACCTGCACTTTCGGGTGTGTATTTCTTTTTTGAAAGAATACCTGCAATGGCAACCGGGCCAATGATGGGTAAAAACCGGGCCAGCAGCATCACGATACCACAAGTGATATTCCAGAAAGGCACGCCGTCTCCCAGGCCTTCAAATCCTGAACCATTGTTGGCAGAAGAAGACGTGTATTCATACAGCATTTCTGAAAAGCCATGATTGCCGGGATTGTTCAGCCATCCTGCATACGCCGCAGGATCATGTGCCAACAAATGAGACGACAATGCGGTAAAACCCAGTATCAGAAAAGTGTGCAGCAAAGCAATGATGGTGGCAATCTTCATTTCCTTTGCTTCTATTTTTTTACCAAGAAATTCAGGTGTCCTTCCCACCATTAAGCCAGAAATAAACACCGCAATGATCATAAAAATGTAAAAGTTCAGGAACCCAACACCCACGCCGCCGTAAAATGAATTTACCATCATGCCCAGCATGGCAAACATGCCTGTGAGCGATGTAAAACTATCGTGCATGGCATTGACGGAGCCATTGGAAGTAACCGTAGTGGTAATACCCCAATAGGCAGATGCAGCCGGGCCAAACCGTACTTCTTTGCCTTCCATGCTGCCCAGGTTTTGCACAATGCCCATATGATGAATGGCAGGGTTGCCTTTCATTTCCTGGTAAACCGAAGGAATGAGGAACAATAAAAAACCAATCGTCATCACACCAAAAATCATCCAGGCCAGTTTTTTTCTTTTCAGCATATAACCAAGTGTAAAAACCAGCGCAATGGGTATCAGGATGATGCATACATTCTCTACCATATTGGTAAAGTAACTGGGATTTTCCAGCGGGTGCGCAGAATTGGCGCCAAAGAAACCACCTCCGTTTGTACCCAATTGTTTTATGGCCACCATAGCAGCAGCCGGCCCCCTGGAAACATTTACGGTATCACCTTGTACAGAAATGTACTGGTCCTTTCCTTTAAACGTCATGGGCATTCCGTTAAATAAAAGTATCACGGCCACCACTACCGATAAAGGCAGCAATACACGGGTACAGGACTTAATAAAATAAGTATAAATATTCGCCGGCTTATCGGCTGCTTTATCTTTCATTGCTTTAAATACAATGACACAGGCCGCCATGCCAATACCTGCGCTGATAAACTGGAACAGCATCAGTATCAGCTGGCCCAGGTAAGAAACACCGCTCTCGCCTGAATAATGTTGCAGGTTGGTATTGGAAATAAAACTGATGCTGGTATTGAATGCCAGGTCGGCACTCATGGAGGGATTGCCATCGGGGTTGAGTGGCAGCCAGCCCATGTTCATCAAAACAAACATGGACAATAAAAACCAAACCAGGTTGATGCACAATAAAGCCAGCAGGTTTTGTTGCCAGCTCATTTCTTTATCGGGCCTTATTCCGCCCAGCTTAAAAAACAATTTGTCGATGGGATTGAGCAGGAAATCAAGCCATGTTTTTTCTCCGTTATAAACTTTACCCATATAGCGGCCCAATGGTATGGCCAGCAATACGGTGATGATAAACATGGCAATAATGCCTAAGATTTCGGTATTCATTTTATAAAAGGTTTGTGGTAAATGGTTTAAAATACAAGGCCGGAATTACCGAGACCTTACATGCTTTGCCTTCTGCCTTATTAGAATTTTTCTGGTTTTACAAGTACATAACAGAGGTAACAGAAAACCAGGATGGAAACGATGAATAGTAGTGTCATAATTTTTAGATTTAATCAACGGGTAGAAAAAGCAGCACCTTTTGTGTAGCCGCCCCTTTTTTCAATTGGCTATATTTTATCAAAGAAGTCGATGGCTTTAAAAAAGAGTACAAAGCCTGCAAGGCCTGTAGCAATCAGAATAGCGGTTAGCATAGTTGTTTGTTTTAGTGAAAAAAGAATTTGAATTTGTAATACAGCACATAAAGTATTGAAAACAGCATCAGCCATGCGGCAACTATTACCAGCATATCTACTATTTTGTAATTGTTCTTTTTGGTATTCATGGCCTTTGCTTTCAATGCTAGTTTTAAAGTACTGTACCAGGCTACTTCAGCAGCCTGTACAGCAAACCTGTAATAATGAGAAGCCCATACATGGCTATCAGCAGGTGAAAGGGTGTAAACTTTCTTCTGATCAGTCGGAAATAAGCGTTCATCATTGTTTGTTTGCAGTAAGCAGCCAAACGCTATGCCTTTAACCCGTTTGGCTGCTATTTTTTGCTGAAAGCCTTGTGGCACAAGCCTTTCCTTTGATTACTAAAAAATGCCAGCTTGCACCTGAAACAAAAAACCCTTCCAAATTGGAAGGGTGCTTTTCAAAATGATGTTCTAGGCATGTTGAATGCGTTTTAGCGTGATGTTGTTGACTGGTGTCACCAGCAGCGGAATTTTCTCAATCGCGGTATCGCTCCAATCAAGCCCATAGGCTTTTTTATCTGATTGTGCCAGCTGGTTTACTGCAAAGTAGGCATTCAGGATAAAGCCTTCTTTCAGCGAAAACTCATTTTCAATGGAGAGGAATTTCTGAATAAGAACGTACCGGATATCCGCTGAAACATCGTGTTTATTTAGCGGCGTCTGAGAATTAATGCCGGGATCCAACTGGTGCTGATCCAGCATTTCCTGCAACACTTTTTTAAAATACAGGTTAACGCGCGGTTGTATACGGAAACCCAGCCTGAATTCAACGCGTATTATTTTGTCGTGTTCTATTTCTTCCACAGAATATTCCATGGTATAGGGTTCATCCGTACGGTCTATGTGAATAAACCAGTAAACATCTGCCCGCTTGGGGCGTTTACTGAAAATAGATTCCAGTATGCGTTTTTCGATACTGCGCCGGTTGTTGGCTTTCGACAGGTAGACCAGGTGGGTTGCATATTTAGGTTCCAATGTATTAGCGCTTAAAGCGTTCAGGGAAGGTATAAAACTGTTGAGGTTTTCGAACTGAAGAAACCGGTTGGTAATTTTTCTTGCTTTAAACCAGATGTACATTATAAACACCAGTGCAATTTCAAAAATGAGGAACATCCAGCGTTGTTTGATTTTTGCAACGTTGGCTATAAAGAAAGACAATTCAACGGATAAAAAAACAACCAGGATAATAGCGATTAGCCAGGGCGCCCATTTTTTTACAAACTTCATGTAATAGAACATGAGAGTAGTGGTCATCAGCATGGCCACTGTAATGGAGAAGCCATAGGCAGCTTCCATCTTTCCTGAATCTTTAAAATACAGCATCATAGCAACACAGCCAATCCAAAGAATCCAGTTAATACTGGGAATATAAATCTGTCCCCTGATATTGGTAGGGTATTTAATGGTAATCCGGGGCCAGAAATTCATGCTTACTGCTTCGCTGATCAATGTAAATGAACCACTGATGAGTGCCTGGCTGGCAATGATGGTAGCCAACGTGGCAATAATAATTCCCGGCAATAAAAACCAATGGGGCATGATTTCATAAAAAGGGTTTAAGCCACCCAGGCTTGCCTTTCCACTGTGCATTAACCAGGCTGCCTGACCAAAATAGTTGGCTACCAGCGCCAGCTTTACGTATATCCAACTGGCCTGTATATTCCTCTTTCCACAATGTCCAAGGTCCGAGTATAACGCTTCTGCCCCTGTAGTACATAAAAATACTGCACCCAGCAACCAAAAGCCTTTTGGATAATGTACCAGCAAATCAATGGCATAATAAGGATTAAAAGCAGAAAGGATAGGCGGGTAGTGCACAATTTGCAAAACGCCCCAAAGCATAATCATAGTAAACCAGGTGAGCATGATGGGGCCAAACGAACTACCGACGACCTTTGTACCAAACTGCTGAAAGAAAAACAACAACGAGATAATGCCAATCACAATGCCAATGGTAAGCGCATTGCCAGGCACGATGATGTTTTCGAGTCCATGTACACCATTCAGCCCTTCAATGGCCGATGCCACAGAAATAGGGGGTGTAATAATGCCATCGGCCAGCAGGGTAGCGGCACCCAGCGCGGCCGGAAAATACAGCCAGTGCCGGTAACGGTAAACAAGGGCATACAGTGAGAAAATTCCGCCTTCGCCTTTGTTGTCGGCCTGTAGGGTTAGTATAATGTATTTAAATGTTGTTTGTAAAGTGAGTGTCCAGAAAACACAGGAGATGGCACCATAAACCAGTTGATCTGTAATTGGCCTTTCGCCCACAATGGCTTTAAAAACATACAAAGGCGATGTGCCGATGTCGCCAAAAATAATTCCAAGTGATACGAGCAATCCGGCTGCGGTGATTTTTTTCAGGTTTGGGTGCATGGTTGGTGTAAGGACGGACAGCAGACAAAAGCGTTATTAAATAGATAATAAAATTTAGCTGCATACCATACTTTTTTTTTGGTTAAACAATTTGCTAAAACTACAAAGGCCATGCCTGAACCAGGAACGGATATGTTAACGGCGGGAAACAGCAGCCAGCAATGGCTTTAAAGCTACTGCCCATTCTTGCAGTTTAGAATCGTCTTTTTAGACCTTACCATTTTGAAAGGGTATATTTTCAAAATGAAAAACTGCAAACGGGTTAATCTATAAAGGAACTTCAATGTTTCAAACCTGGAACTATTGTCATCATCAGTTATTATAATACCCGGGAATTATGTCATTTCTATCGGCTGTCTTCTGCACAAAAAAGGAATTTACAGACCTAAGAAACACATCACTTTTTTGTGCCACGTGGAACTAAAAACAGGTATAAAAAACATAGTTATTTATACCTGTTTTGAAAAATAAAAAAGCAGGTAAATAATTTGGAAACTACGCAAATACACATAGGTCAATTCTGCAAAAAAGAAAACATTGCAGATGGTGTTTTTTAATTTTTAAACATTTTAATTCAGTTGCTGTAAAATAGAGTCGCTGACAATGAATATTTTACGGCGCAATCAGCAAGACACATTGGGGGATGCCGCAATTTAAAAAACATTCGGTTCTTTTTTATGGCGTAAAAATATACCGCAGCAAGTGAGTATTGGTTGTATTTGCCACTGTTAGTGCAGCAATAAATTAGGTCTGCTGGTTAATAATAAACCTCAAAATCGCTTCGTTTATTATACTGTATTCCATTGTCAGATGGCATGTAAGAAACAATACGGAGACAACACTAAGTAAAAGGCATTAATGCAATCAATTCAATAAAAAATGTCAAAACAACAGCAGGCTTTTATGTAAACAACCAATAACACACAACCTGAGATTAGTAATTGTTCAATTAAAATGGTCCGTTTTGTATCCATTAGCAATCACCATTAAATACAATACTTATGAAACCAATTGTACCAATGATTGTCTGTAGCAAAGAACCCGTTGCTAAAAATTTGTATGTTCACTTGTTGCAGGGTGATGCCGGGTTGCCGGTTATCATTTTTAGCAGACAATATTCAGCCGCCGGTTTTGGACTTATAAACCGCCCGGCAAACCTGCAGCCATTGCTGCATATAGAAAGAGGCCTTGAAAAGAAACAAAAAAGCAGGCCCCACAAACCATCAACTGCGGTTATTAAATTACATCCAAAGCCAAAGAAGGTTCTGGTACAACAAACAACCGGGAAGAAGTAGGCGGATCAACTGATCATTGTTTACATCAACAGGCAAAAAAGCGATCGCCACAAGAAAGAAAACCACAAAAGCAATGAACATTCGCCCTGAATAAACACCTCCGCTATTCATTAGACATCGTTAACGCCATTTTGCACAGCTTCAAATTGTCAATCAATTATTACTTATTTAAACCGTACCTAAAAACATATACACATGAAAACATTTGCTACAAAATACGCCGCTCCCCGGTCTGGAAGACTGAATCACTCTCATGCACACCGGCAAACCGCCAGGTTAACGAAACTTTTCTTCTTATTGCTGGCTGCTGCCGTTGGCTTGTCTGTACTGCTTAACCTGCAGGAACTTTCGCGCAACCAGCAATCGCAAAATAAATTGAAACACCCCGGTGAAGCTTTGGTAAAGGAAAATCACCTGCTGATTTCTCCACCGGCCATTACCGAAATTGCTGCCGATAAAACGATAGAGGCCCCGGCAGCATTACACAATGAGGCTGTATCAGCAAGGGCTAATGCTTCAAAGAAAGCAGCAGCCAATCTGGTTAAACCAGCGGATGGCAATCCCTTTAATGCCGCTGAAGACAACTCTTTTAAAACACCAGAAAACAAATCACTCATAGCAGCCTTAGAGAATGACAAAAAAGCAGCCCAGGAAAAAGCAGCAACTGCCCGGCGTTTAAATGCAATAAAGGCAAATGAAACTTATTTGAAAGCAAATGATCTTAGAAACCTGGATATTCTTAATGAACTGTCGCAAGTGACTTCCATGCACGAGTATCATTTCAAAAAATCATCATCACAACTCGACGAGAATACCGACATGTCAAAACTTGACAGCGCACTGGCGCAATTGAGGGACAACCCTGAAAGCTGGAAAAAAATCGTAATCCTTGGTTTTACAGATAACCGGGGTTCCAAAGTCAACAACGTAAAACTGGGTATGAAGAGAGCCGATAATTTAAAAGCACTGCTGGTAAGCAAAGGCATTTCGGAAGAAAGAATTACCGTAGCATCGATGGGACCTGAATTACCTGTAGCAACCAACAAAACCGCAGAAGGGCGTGAAAGAAACCGCCGTGTTGAATTAAATGTTGTAGCAAATGCCGTTCAGTAAATAAAACTTCAGTGTAAAAAAACTAGTTAGTAACCGTATTAAAAATTATAAAAAACAACTAGTTGCAATCAGCGGCAATTCCGGCAAGGGTGGTTCATGCGAGCCGCCCTTGCTTTTTTTGGCGGGCCAGTTAAAAAGCCGGGT
>Ga0075026_100000436_pt1 | contig 16423 bp, 14 predicted proteins | sample Str012_2_FD_71392 | JGI IMG/M metagenome (GOLD analysis project Ga0075026, IMG submission 71392) | Freshwater sediment microbial communities in response to fracking from Pennsylvania, USA - Straight Creek_MetaG_SC_2012 | ecosystem: Environmental > Aquatic > Freshwater > Creek > Sediment... | reverse complement strand
TCGACCACGATGTCGAGGGGACCCGCGTCGGACTGCGGCAGCGGCAGGCCGGTGCGCCGAGGGTGGATGCCCTGCAGCGGTGCGCCCTGACCGTCGGCGCCGGGCAACCACACCAGACCCTCGCTCTGGAACCCGGCCGAGTCGGGATGGAAGCCGAGGTCGATCACCGCTTCGAGCTGTGGCCCGACCCAGTCAACGGGCACGTCGGCGCTGAGGCGGAACCAGGTGGTGCCCCACGGCCGACTCCATTTCTGACCCACGGAGAACGGTCGACCCTCGGCGGCCAGCGCGGCCATGGCATCGGCGTAGCTCACCGGCTCGCCGGGAGCGTCCCACGCGGTCACCTGCATGGGGAGCACGGCTGAGTACATGGCCGGCATCAGTCGCTCGCCGAGTTCTCTGCGAATCCGCCGTTCCACCAACACCGAGTCGTCGTGCATGGTGCTGAAACTACGTCATCCTCGGCGCCAGTACCGTGGGCACATGGGACCTGCCGATCGCCCCTCGTCGCCCGCGCTGTGGGAGCGGCTCAGCGAGTGCTGCACGACATTGCCCGACACCGTCGAGAAGACCAGTCACGGCGAGCTCGCCTGGTCGACAGGCGCCGGGAAGACCACTCGCCAGTTCGCGACCACCTGGGACCACCACCACGACGACCGCAATGCCGTCGTGTTCGCCGCGCCGCCGGGTGCGCAGGAGCAACTGATCGCCGGCGACCCGACGCGCTACTTCCGTCCGCCCTACGTCGGTGGACGCGGGTGGGTGGGCTACTACCTCGACGTCCTGCCCATCGATTGGGACGTGCTCCAGCTGCACCTCGCCGATGCGCACGCGCTGATGGCGGCTCCGGCCAAGGGCGCGCGTCGGCCACGGGACTAGCGTTCGGCGACGTGACGACCCCCGCCGATCCCCGTCCGCTCGCGGGCATCCGCGTGCTCGACTTCACCCGCGTGCTGGCCGGCCCGCACGCCGCGCGCATGCTGCTCGACCTCGGCGCCGAGGTGATCAAGATCGAACCGCCCGAGGGCGACATCACCCGCACCACCTGGCCGCGGGTCAACAGCCTCTCGACGTACTTCGCGCAACAGAACGCGGGCAAGCGGTGCATCAGCCTCGATCTCGACCACCAGCCCGGTCGCGACCTCGTGCTGCAGATGGTCGACCACGCCGACGTGGTCATCGAGAACTTCCGTCCGGGTGTGATGCAGCGGCTCGGATTGGGCGCCGACGTGCTGCGCGCTCGCAACCCGCGCATCATCATCGCTTCGGTCAGCGGCTACGGACAGACGGGCCCGTGGGTGCACCGTCGGGCCTATGCGCCCGTGGTGGGCGCCGAGTCGGGGTTCACGAAGGCCCAGGGCGATGCCCGCGGTGGGCCCTACGCGAACGATGCGCACAGCCATGCCGACGTGTACACCGCGCTGGAGTGCGGTGCCGCCGTGCTGGCCGCGCTCTACCAGCGCGAGCGCACCGGCGTGGGCGACGTGATCGACATCTCGATGGCGCAGACGATGTTGTACGTGAACGAGCACGCGCACGACCACCTGTGGGAGCGCGAGGTGCCCGATGGCGTCATCCGCAGCTTCCGACCCATGGACTATCCGGTGCTCACGGCGGCCAACGGCGAGTCCGTCATCGTCAGCGGCCATCCCGCCGAGAACAAGACGTTCGACTTCTACATGTTGTCGATCGGTCGCCCCGACCTCATCGACGACCCGCGCTTCGCCGACAGCGCCGGCCGACTGGAGCACCTACCGTCGATCTTCGCTGCACTCGACGAGTGGGCCTCCACGATGCCCGATGCCGACTCGATCGAAACCGCGATGTCGGCCAACAAGCTGGCCGTCGGCATGCTGCGTTCGGTGGCCGAGGTGTGCGACACCGACTGGTCGCGCGAGCGCGAGGCCACCGTCGAGGTGACCGACCGCGGCGACGGCACGTTCCGCATCCCCAACGCGCCCTGGCGGTTCGCGGGCTCCGACGTGCGAGCCGGCGGCGTGCCGCGCTACCGAGGCGAGGACAACCGTGCCGTGCTCCACGAGCTGCTCGGCCTCGACGATGCCAGGCTCGATCAGCTCGAGGCCGACGGCGTCCTCACCAGCCGTATCCCGAAGCGGTAGCGCTGAGCACGCGGGCCTAGAGTCCGCATCGTGATCACTCGAGACGAAGCGTCGTCACTCGACGCGGCCGATCCGCTGGCCGCCTTCCGCGACCGGTTCCACATCCCGAACCCGTCGGTGGTGTACCTCGACGGCAACTCGCTGGGCATGCCGCCCAAGCGCACCATCGAGCGCCTCGCCGAGGTGTACGAGCGCGACTGGGCCACCGGCCTCATCCGTTCGTGGGATCATTGGGTCGACATGCCCCAGCGTGTGGGCGACCTGCTGGCACCCCTCATCGGCGTCGGCCCGGGCGAGGTCGTGCTGCACGACAACACCACGTTGTGCGTGTATCAGGCCGTGCACGCGGGTATCGCCATGCGCCCCGATCGCCGCGTCATCGCCATCAGCGAACACGACTTCCCCACCGATCGCTATGTGGTCGACGGCATTGCCGCTGCCACAGGGCACACGGTGCGTCACGGCTTCGACCGCCTCGACGACGTGGCAGTGATCGTTCGCTCGGTCATCGACTACCGAACTGCCGAACTGGTCGACGTCGCGGCCGAGACTGCACGCGCCCACGCGGCCGGCGCAGTGGTGGTGTGGGACCTGTCGCACGCGGCGGGTGCCATCGAGATCGATCTGCACGCGTGCGGTGTGCAGTTGGCCATCGGCTGCTCGTACAAGTTTCTCAACGGCGGCCCCGGTTCGCCCGCGTGGACCTACGTGGCCAAGGAGTTGCAGGCCACCATCACCCAGCCGATCTGGGGATGGTTCGCCACCAAGGATCAGTTCGCCATGGGGCCCACGTTCGAGCCGCGGCCCGACATCGCCCGCATGCTGCTGGGCACGCCGTCGATCTTCGCCCTCGTGGGCGCCGAGGTGGGCATCTCGCTGTCGGCCGAGGCCGGCATGCCCGCCATCCACGCCAAGGGCACGGCACTCACCGGGTTCGCGATCGATCTGTGCGACGAGTTGGGCATGCCCACGCCCACGCCCCGCGATCCCGGTCGGCGCGGCAACCACGTGGCGGTGCAGCACCCGCGAGCGAAGGCCGTGGTGCAGCGGTTGCACGCCGACGACATCATCTTCGACTTCCGCGAGCCCGACATCATCCGCGTCGGCTGCTCGCCGCTCACCACACGCTTCACCGACGTGTACGACGGCCTCCACGCCGTCGCCGCCCTCGGCTGACCGGCCCCTCCCCCATTTCGAGGGTTTTCAGGCACCCCGGGGGGTCTGAAAACCCTCGAAATGGGACGGGTCAGGTCGCGAGTTCGGGGCGGTCTCGATACTGGGCGAGCGACTCGGGGTTGGCGAGGGCCTCGGTGTTGCGCACCGCTCGACCGTTCACCACGTCGGCCACCGCGAGTTCGCTGATCTTGTTGCTGCGTGTGCGTGGCACATCGGTGACGGCGGCGATGCGCGCCGGCACGTGCCGCGGCGACTCGTTGGCCCGCAGTCGCTGCCTGATGGCCGCCTGCAGTTCGTCGGTGAGTTGCGCGCCATCGGCCAACTTCACGAACAGCACGATGCGCGTGTCGTTGTCGAACTCCTGGCCGACCGCGACGGCCTCGACGACCTCGGGCATCTGCTCGACCTGTGCGTAGATCTCGGCGGTGCCGATGCGCACGCCGCCCGCGTTGAGCGTGGCATCGCTGCGTCCGTGGATCACCATGCCACCGTGCTCGGTCCACGAGGCGAAGTCGCCGTGCGCCCACACGCCGGGGAACCGGTCGAAGTAGGCGGCGCCGAACCGGCTGCCGTCGTCGTCGCCCCAGAACCCCACCGGCACGCTCGGGAACGGTGTGGTGCACACCAACTCGCCCTTCACGCCGGGCTCGGTGACGGGGTTGCCGTCGGTGTCGTAGACCTCCACGGCCATGCCGAGCGCCGGGCCCTGGATCTCGCCCGCGTAGACGGGTCGTGTGGGGTCGCCACCCACGAAGCAGCCGCACAGGTCGGTGCCGCCGCTGATCGAGGCCAGGTGCACGTCGGCGCGCAGCGACTCGTACACCCACCGGAACCCATCGTCGCTGAGCGGCGAGCCGGTGCTGCACACGGTGCGCAGTTCCGGCAGATCGTGCGAGTCGATGGGCCGCACCCCGGCCTTGTTGACCGAGTCGATGTACTTGGCCGACACGCCCAGCAGCGTGAGCCGTTGGCGTTCGGCGATGTCGAACAGCACGGTGGGCGATGGGTGGAACGGGTTGCCGTCGAACAGCACGATGGTGGCACCGCTGCCCAGCACGCTGACGAGCCAGTTCCACATCATCCAGCCACAGGTGGTGAAGTACATGACTCGATCGCCGGGTTCGATGTCGCAGTGCAGCTGGTGCTCCTTCAGGTGCATCAGCAACACGCCGAGCGATCGGTGGGTGATGCACTTGGGCTTCCCGGTGGTGCCCGACGAGTAGAGGATGTACAGCGGGTGGTCGCCGGGCATGCGCACGTACTCGAGCGGTACGCCGCGGTTCGGTTCGAGGTAGTCGGTCCAGGTGACGGCGTTGGCGATCGACGCGACCGACGGTGCGTGGGAGAGCACACCCACCACCACGACACGCCGCAGCGACGGCAGTTCCCGAGCGACCTCCGCGATGCGTTCGAGGTTGTGGAAGTCCTTACCGCCGTATCGGTAGCCGTCGGCGGCAAGGAGCACGGTGGGGCGCGTCTGTCCGAAGCGGTCGATGACGCCCGCGACGCCGAAGTCGCTCGACGTGGACGTGAACGTGGCACCGATGGCGTTTGCCGCCAGAAAGCCGATGACCGTCTCGGCGACGTGCGGCATGTAGGCGGCGACGCGGTCGCCCGGTTGCACGCCGTCGGCCGCCAGCGCGGCAGCGAGCGCGGCCACCTCGGCGCGCAACTGTGCCCAGGTGTAGCTGCGGTGATCACCGTGTTCGGTGATGGCCACGAGGGCATCGGCGTTGGCGTTGGGACGGTCGGCAAGGAGATTCTCCGCCACGTTGATCGACGAGTGGGGGAAGAAGCGCCCGCCGCGCACGGAGCCGTCGCCCGGATCGAACGCCACTGCGCCCGGCGTTCCGATGACACCGGCCTCCTTCCAGACGCGTTGCCAGAACTCGCCCGGACGCGCCACCGACCACCGGTGCAGCGCGACCGAGTCGACCACCTCCGGTGCGTCGGCAGCGACGGCCCGACGGAATCGTTCCATCCGACTGGCGGCGATGCGCAGGTCGCTGGGACTCCACAACGGTGACGTGGTCAACCTCGATGCTCCTCGATGATGGGTCGGGTGCGCGGCCCCACGTGTGCCACGCGGCTGGGTACCCGGTGGCCGATGAATGCCTCGAGCAACAGCGCCGTGGCGCACAGCGCCTCCACGTCGATGCCGGTGCTCACACCCAGATCGTCGCACAGCGCGACGAGTTCCTCGGTGGCGACGTTGCCGCTGGCACCCGGCGCGAAGGGTGAGCCGCCGATGCCGCCCACCGACGAGTCGAAGCGTCGCACACCCGCCTGCAGCCCCGCGTAGACGTTCACCAATCCGGTGCTGCGCGTGTCGTGCAGATGCAGGCCCACGTCGGTGCCCGTGTGCTCGAACACGTCGTGGAGGCGGCGTGGTGTGGCCGTTCCGGTGGTGTCGGCGAGGGTGATGGTGGTGCAGCCCTCGGCGCGAAGCCGCTCGACCAGCAGTGCCACATCGACCGCCGACATCGCCTGCTCGTAGGGTGATCCGAACGCGAACGACAGCACGCCATCGACCGGCACACCTGCCGATCGCGCCAACGTGCAGATCGCGGCGATCTGGGCCATCGACTCGTCGATCGACATGCGCACGTTGGCCTGGTTGTAGTGCGCCGACGCCGACACCGTGACGGTGAGCTCGTCGATGCCCGCCTCGAGGGCCATCTCCGCTCCCCGCAGATTGGGCACGAGCGCAGCGCGCACCAGGCCGTCGGGCGCACCGACCGCGTCGACCACTGCCGCAGGGTCGGCCATCGATGGCACGGCGACGGGGCTGACGAACGCGGCGATCTCCATGTGCGACACGCCGGCGACGATGAGAGCGTCGATCAGGTCGACACGCTGGTCGACCGACAGCGGTGCCTCGGCCTGGAGACCGTCGCGCGGTCCTACCTCGCGCACGACGATGCGATCGGGTAGGGACAGCGGCGACATCACCTGCCGACGCTAGTGCGGTGACCGGAAACGACGGCGCGGACCGGGGAGCGTCTCGACGGTACGGTGCACGCATGGATCTTGGACTTCGCGGACGTCGGGCGCTCATCACCGGAGCATCGAGTGGCTTGGGTCTGGGCTGCGCTCGCGCCCTGGCCGCCGAGGGCGTCACCGTCGTGCTGGCAGCGCGGTCGCAGGAACGTCTCGATGCCGCGGCCGCCACCGTGTCGCCCACCCACGGTGCGCAGGTGTTCACGCTCGTGGCCGACGTGTCCGACATGCAGCAGTCGCTCGATCTCGTCGAACGCTCCAACGAACTCGTCGGCGGCATCGACATCCTCATCGCCAACGCGGGCGGTCCTCCCGCGGGCGATTTCGCCGGCACCGATCTCGATCAGTACCTGCCGGCGCTGCACCTCAACCTGCTGTCCACCATCGCGCTGTGCAAGGCCACCGTGCCGTCGATGTGCGAACGCGGCTGGGGCCGTGTGGTTGCCATCACGTCCGTGTCGGTGCGCCAGCCGATCCCGCATCTCATCCTGTCGAACACGGCGCGAGCCGGGCTCACCGGGTTCCTGAAGACGCTCGCGCGTGAAGTGGCGGCACAGGGTGTGACGGTCAACTCGTTGCAGCCCGGTCTGCACGCCACCGACCGGCTCGTGGGCCTCTACGACGACGTCGATGCGGTCGCCGCCGGCATACCGGCGAAGCGTCTCGGCGACCCCGACGACTTCGGCCGCATCGCCGCGTTCCTCTGCAGCGACAGCGCGGGGTTCATCATGGGATCCGCCATTCCGGTCGACGGCGCGGCATACGCCGGGCTGCAGTAGCCCTGCACGATCACCAGTTGCCCGACGACCCGCCGCCACCACCGAATCCCACGCCGCCGCCGGAGAAGCCGCCGCCCGAGAAACCGCCGCCGTGGCTCGGCGACGGGGGCGGGGTGAAGGTGTTGGAGAAGTTGGTCATGCTGGCGGCGAACAGCAGCGGCCCGGTGTTGAGCGATGCTTCCTGTGGTGGCACGGCGCTGTTGGCCACCGCCCGGCCCCACGCATCGGCGGCGCCCAGCGCCACCGCCCACGCGCTGTATTCGCGCAGCAGGCCGTGCTGCCAGGCCCACTCGACGTGCTGGCCCTCGCTGGCCTTCAAGAATCGCCGGAAGCTCTCGGTGCGCAAAGCCAATGCGCTGCCCACCGCGCTGCGCACGGGCAGCAACGTTCGGTAGGCGCTGCCCGCGACCGCGGCTGGAATGCCGAGCCCCAGCACCAGTGCGATGGGCCAGTACTGCACCCAGCCGCGCCACACCGACAGCACCACGAGGAGCACGGCGACGCCCACGACGCCGCCGAGCAGTGGAGGGAACTTCGGATTCGTGCCCGGCGGGAACTTCTTCCACCAGCCCGACTGCGCGGCCAGGTCGGTCTGCTCGTCGCGGATGTCGCTCCACAGCGTGGCGAGCCGTGGCTCGTACTTCCCGAGCGTGAGAGTGCTCGTGTCGCTGCCGAGGAGCGTCACGATGCGGTCGCGTATCACCGGTGGTGCGGCGTGCAACTTCGTCCCCGGCCCCAGGATCTGGGGGTCGTCGGTGGTGCCTTTGCCGGTGAGGCTGAGGTACTCCTGCGCGATCTGGTCGCCGAACCACGCCGACATCGAGTGCACGTCGATCTGTTCTCGCAGCAGCAGTCGGCCCTGCCAAGGGCGGATGCCGGTGGGTGGCACGAACTCGGTGGTCGCCATCGACTCGAGTTGCCGATCGGTGACGAGCCGGGTGGAGGGCGGCGGTGGCGGCGGTGCGGCCGCTCCTGGTGCGGAAGGCACGAGCGGTGCAGTGACGTAGGCGGCATCGGCGGCCGACGACCCCGCCACCTCGTTGCGACCCAGTCGGTCGGCGACGAGAAAGCCGACGCCGGCGGCCAGCAGGCCGAGCAGCGCGGTGGCGATGGCGAGCGGCCACCTGCGCTCGGTGCGGTGCGTCACCGGCGGCGGTTCGTCGACGATCAGCGGAGTGACGAGTTTCGTGATGGTGCCGCCGACGGTGATGCCGGTGTTGGGTTCGAGTGGAGCGATGACCGTGCGGTACAGCACGCCGTCCTTGGTGAGTGTGCAGCCGCCCACGGCAGCGGAGCCGCCGACGTTGCACAGCGGGTCGGCCAGCACGAAGCCGGAGAGCACCACTTCGAAGCGCTTCGTCTGCAGGTCTTCCTCGGTGCCGATGATGTCGAGTGCCAGGGTGCCCGCCGACAGGCGTGCGTTGGGTAGCGTGTAGGTGAGCACGTAGCGGTGCTGTCCGGTGGTCGTGGTGTCGGGATCTCCCACGCGGACGCGGGTGACCGCACCCTGGTCCTCGATCTCCAGGTGCGCCGATGCATCGGGAGAGGTGGCTGTGATGTCGATCGGCGACCCGAAGTCGTTGGGGATGTAGCGCTGGTAACCGTGACGTTTGGCGGTGCCGAAGTCGTCGTCGACCACCTCGCGAATCGTGACGCCTTCACCGTTGCGGGTAGGGGTGACCACCACCTGCTTGGCCTGGAAGAGCTCGGGCTGATGACGTCGTCCGACGAGGCCCAGCATCACGAGCACGGGCGTGGCGAGCACGGCCAGGGCCACCATCAGGTGGCGTGTCTTCGGCACCGGATCGAGCACGCCCGCACCGTAGCCGCACGGTGCCGGTCAGCGAGCCAGACCGGTGTGATCGCCGGACGTCACCACACGCCGGACGAACCGCCCCCGCCTCCACCGCCGCCGCCCGAGTAGCCACCGATGGAGCTGCCCGATGAGCTCCTGCTGGCCGGCGGCGAGATCGAACGATCGACGGTCGACCACAGGTCGAGCACGGTGAGCGACGAGGTGTACTGGACCGCCTCCATGGGCGGCACCGTGCTGGCACCGACGGCGGCGCTCCACGCCTTGGCAGCGTCGAGCGCCACGGCCCACGCGCTGTACTCGCGCAGCAACCCGTGCTGCCACGCCCACTCGACGTGGCGCCCCTCGCTGGCCTGCAGGAACTTGCGGAACGCCTCCGTGCGAATGGTGACCGCGCTGCCGGCTGCCGAGCGAGCCCGCAGCATCGGCTTGTAGACGGTGAATGCGGTCATCGCCGTGATGGTGACACCGGCCAGGATGGTCATGGAGGCCATGAAGGCCTGTCCGAGGAGGATGAGCGGCGCGATGAGCGCCATGGCGAGGAGCGTTACGCCCACCGTGAGCAGGCGTGGATAGTGGGGCTTCTTCGGCGGCGGGAACTTCGTCCACCACCCTGATGCGGTGATGAACTCGTCCTGTCGACCGATGAGGTGGATCCAGAAGCTCGCGAACTCGCTGTTGTACGTCCCCAGTTCGAGCGTGCGGTTGTCGAACTGGTCGAACACCTTGGTGAGTCGCTCCTGCACGTCGGGGTCGGCGTCGGCGAACTTCGGCCCGGCGGTGAGGGTGGCTGGCGTGCCGTTCGTGAGGGTGACGATCTCGTGCGCCACCAACTCCGAGAACCATGCCGTGGCAGTCTTCGAGCCGACCTTCTCGCTCAGTGCCACAGCTCCCTGCCACGGGCTGACTCCGGGTGGTGGTGCGACATCCGTGGCTGCGAGCCCGGCGAGCGCGTCGTCGGTGACGAGCCGGGTGGACTGGCCGCCGTCGGGGAACGCCGCGTCGATTGCGGTGGATCCACCCACTTCGTCGCGCCCGAGTCGACGTCCGAGGAGGTAGATCCCCAGCGCCGCCAGGAGACCACCTACGAAGGATCCGACCAGCGCCAGCATTCGCTGTCGATCACGGCGCACTGGCAGCGGTGGTGCAGCCACCTCGGCGGATTGCTCGATGGTGGTCATCGACCCGCGAATGGTCACGCCTTGGCCGGCTCGTAGCGGGGCGATCGTGGCACGATGCACGTCGCCGTCGGGCCGGAGTTCGCAGCCGCTCGACGCGGTCGTGCGGCATTCCGGTTGGTCGAGTCCGATGCCCGCCACGACGATGTCGAATCGCTTGGTGTCGAGCACCTCGTCGTACCCGATGATGTCGAGGTTGAGCTTCGACGTCGTGAGCGCGTCGGGAAGCGTGTAGGTGAGCACGTAGCGGTGCTGGCCGGTGAACGTCGTGTACGGATCGCCGATGAGGATGTTGGTGTAGGTGTCGTAGGAGTCGACCTTCAGCGAGGCATCGGCGTCGGGCGACGAAGCGGAGACGTCGGTGGGTACGCCGAAGTCGTTGGGGATGCTGCGGTAGTAGCCGTGGTGCCCCTTCAGTCCGAAGTCGACGTCGACCGTCTCGCGAATGGTGACGCCACTGGTGGGGCCGCCACTGAACTGTGAGGGCGTGACGACGATCTGCTTGGCGTCGAACTTGGTGACCGGATTGCCGTTGCCGAGGATGCCGAACCACACGGCCGCGGGAACGACGAGTGCGAACAGCAGCACCCACAGGTGCGCTCGTAAGGGGATGGATTGCACATCGATCACAGTAGCGACGACGTGGGCCTCGACTCAGTGAGCGAGACCGGCGAGGTGCGAAGCGAACCGTGCGATGAGCGAGGTGCGCTGGGACCCGCGGCGTTCCTCCCACGCGTCGGCGATGCGGAACAATCGGTACATCGAGTGCACACCCACCCATCGGATCGGTTCGGGCTCCCACGACTTCGACGAGTAACCGACCCACGGCCAGTTGGCAGCGTCGGTGGGGCGCTCGAACGCGATGTCGGCGAGTGAACGCGACGCCAGGTACGCGGTGGTGACACCGTGGCCCGCGTAGCCCACCGTGTGGCCGATGCCCGTGGCGCGATCGAACTGCACCGAGGTGCACCAGTCGCGGGTCACGCCGAGCACGCCCGACCACGCATGTTCGCACCGGAACTCGACGGACGGGAAGTAGGTGCGCAGGCGCGTGAGCAACAGGTCGACCGTGGCGTCGGGGGTGCGACCGTCGGCGCCCGTGCCCGAACGGAATCGATACGGGTTGCCGCGACCGCCGATGGCGATGCGTCCGTCGGCGGTGCGCTGCGCGTAGATGAACGTGTGCGCTGCGTCGCTGAGGCACTCGTTGGCGGCCCAGTTGATCCGGTCCCAGTCGGCATCGGTGAGGACCTGGGTGGCGATCATCGAACTGTTCACCGGGATGATGCGGCGGCCACCCAACAGCGGCCCGCTGTAGCCCTCGGTGGCGATGAAGATGCGCGGCGCGACGACCGACGCGCTGCCCACCTCGAGGCGACCGGGCAGGATGCCGTCGACACGTGACCGTTCGTGGATGGTGACGCCCCGACGCTCGAGAAGTGCAGCGAGTCCGAGCACCAGTTTCGACGGATCGATGCGAGTGACGTCGGGGTAGTGCAGCCCGCCCAGGGCACCGTCGACCGCGATGTGTCCGGCCACGCCGGCTGGATCGAGGCGGGCGACGCTCGTGGACGGCAGTCCGTAGTGCAGATCGGCATCGCGCCGTGCCTCGAGGCGGCCGAGGCCCGCCTGGGTGGTGGCCACCACCAGATTGCCGCCGCGCGCAGCGTCGATGTCGATGCCGTTGCGTCGAGCGATGTCGACCACCTCGGCGATGCCGTCGACCATCGCCTGTTGCAGATCGGCGACACCCCGCAGCCCGCGTGGACCCTGCGAGTACAACGAACGGTTTCCCGCGATCAACTGCGACAGCCACCCGCCGTTGCGGCCGGAGGCGCCGTAGCCGACGTGGTGTGCGTCGAGCACCACCACCTTCAACGACGGGTCGGTCTCGGTGAGGTGGTACGCGGCCCACAGACCCGACATGCCGGCGCCCACGATGGCGACATCGGCGGTGACGGTGCCCTGCAGCGGTGGGCGCACCGGTCGATCGTGCTGGGCGCGCATCCAGAACGACACCTCACCGTTGACGTATCCCGTACCGCTCATCGCTCCTCGATTCCTGATGTGATCCTGTCATGCCAGCGCGGCGCTGCCCACCCCGAGGACGCGGCAAGACTGACGGGCGATGTCACCGATCGAACCACCCGTTGCAGAGTCGCTCAGACTGGCCGTCGTCGGAGCCGGGCGAATGGGTCGTGCGCTCACGGCGGCGATGCCCGCGGCGCACGGACCGTTCGCCCGAGGATGCACCGGCGAGGGCTTCGACGCGGTGCTGTTGGCGGTACCCGATGGCGAGATCGGGCGGGCCGCTGCCGCAATCGTCGCGGGGCCGATGGTGGGGCACTGCTCGGGCGCGCTCGGCCTCGATGTGCTGGCACCCCACGAAGCGTTCGCACTGCATCCGCTGATGACCGTCACGGAGCGGGGTGCCCGGTTCGCCGGCGCGGCGGCGGCCATCGCGGGCGACACACCGCGTGCGGTCGCGCTGGCTCGCGCTCTCGCCGTCGATCTCGGCTTGCATCCGTGGAAGATCGACGATGCCGACCGCAGCGCCTATCACGCCGCTGCTTCGATGGCGTCGAACTTCCTCGTCACGCTCGAGGACGCGGCCGAAACGCTGTTGGCCGGCGCGGGCGCCGATCGCAGCATCCTGGTGCCGCTCGTGCAGGCGTCGCTCGACAACTGGGCTGCGCTCGGTGGGCGCGGGGCGATCACCGGTCCCATCGCTCGCGGCGACGAGGCGGTGGTGGCGCGGCAACGAGCGGCGGTTGCCGAGCGCACTCCCGAGCTCGTGGCGCTGTTCGACGTGATGGTGGAGCGAACGCGAGCGCTGGTGCTGCGATCCGATTGAGCGTCCGGCGGGTTTCTGGAAAATCTCTTGACATCAAGATACTTGAGGTCAAGAATGTGGATTGTTCCACAACGGACACCACAACGGACACAACAACAGACACGACAACAGACACGACAACGGGAGTAGAAAATGACCACAGCAATCGTTCAACACGGAGTTGCCGACTATGAGGTGTGGCGGAAGGTCTTCGACGAGCACGGCACGGCGCGCGAAGCGCACGGCGGTACCTCGGTGACCGTGTTCCGCGGCGCGCAGGACGCCAACTCCATCACCGTGTTGATGGAGTTCCCCAACGTCGACGCCGCCCAGGCGTTCGTCACTGATCCCTCGCTCAAGGAAGCCATGGGGCGCGGTGGCGTCACCGGCCCGCCGCAGATCTCCTTCCTGGAGAAGGCGGGCTGAACCCACTTGGCCCGCGAGCGAACGCCCGCACGAGACGACGCCGCCCGACGGGAAGGTGGCGTCGGCTCGCGTGGGGGCGTCGACGCGCAGGCTCGCCTCACCGGCACGCTTCCCGGCGCCGAGGCGTTCGAGCGGGAGTTTCCCGGCGCCGACCTGTTGAGCTCGCTGCTGGCCCGTTCGCTCGAGCGCCTCGGCAGCGAGGTCGATACGGCAGTCACGACCGTGTGGCGACAGCACGGGCTCAGTCACGCTGCCGGCAATGCGTTGGCGGTCATCGAGGGCGCCGAGCGCGCGATGACGGCGGGTGAGATCGGTGCCGCGATGCACATCACCAGCGGCAGCATCACGTCGCTCGTCGACACGCTCGAACGGCGCGGGCTCGTCGCGCGCTCGTCGCACGAGGACGACCGTCGCAAGGTGTTGGTGTCGATCACCGACGACGGACGCGACCTGCTCGACCTCGCGCTCCCTGCGATCCAGCAGTTGGTTCGTCGGCTGATGGGTGGGCTGTCGCAGGCCGAGCGGCTGCAGCTGCGCGACCTGCTGCTGCGCGCCCACGAGTCGATCACATCGGCCGACCTCGCCGACGTGCCGCCCGGCCGCCGCAACCACCACCGCCCGTAGCGCGCCCTTACCCGGCCTTTGCGCCCCGACCCCCGATCCTCGCCCCGAATCCCCGTTTCGGTCCTAGCGCTGACCGCAGCATTCCCGGTGAGGCCGAGACCGAGACCGGGGTTTTGACGCGGAGGAAGCGCAACAGGTGTCGCGCGGCGAGGCGCTGCTGGGTGGTTCGACGCTAGAGGTGTGCGATCAGGGCGATGCCGGCACCGGCGGCGAGACCGTTCAACACGCCGACCTCGACGTGGCGCCAGGCGGGCGAGCTTCGGAAGGCCGGCTCGGCGCACGGAGCGTGGAACAACTCGCCATCGAGTCGTGCGACGTCGTCGCCGTCGCGGAGTGCGATGCCGCAGAGTCGGCAGATCGGTCCGGAGGGCGATGCCATTCGCCCAGGATGCACCCGATGTCGACCCGTGTCCAGCAGGGGGAGCGGTCGATCGGCGCAGCGTGCGTCTACGACGCGCCCTCCCACGATGCAGTCGCCACGGCGAACGTGTGCATCGCGCCGTTAGGGGGTCTGGGCAGTGCAACCGTTGACGGGCGGGATGAAGATGACGGCACCGACGCGCCACGTGGTGAACGCCGGGTTGTCCTTGTTCGCCGCGGTCAGCTTCGCGAGGTCCATGTTGAACAGCGCTGCGACGTCTTCGCGTGTCTGCCCCTGACGGAGCGTGTAGGTGCTGAAGCACTCCGTCGTGGAGGGCGCTGTCGTGGAGGGGCTGACGCCGGGGGTGGTGCCACCGGGTGACGGTTCGATGATGCTGATCGGGGGTTTGCCCTCGGACTGGCGGAGCTTCCCGTAGCGCAGTTTCAGCAACTCGAGAATCTGAGCACGGTGCTCGTAGACGAATGCAGACTCGGCGTTGCGATACAGCTCGATGTACTGCGTCTCGTAGTTGGTGGCCGCGCGGCAGTTGGCGTCGGCGACGGCGATGGCCTTGGCGCCTTCGCCGCTTCTGGCGACGCCCGACAGCTCCTGCGCTGCGCGGATGTTGGCCACTGGGTAGCCCTTGGCGTTCATGCACGACGACCATGCAGCGTCGAGCGCACGGACTTGGGGTGCGGCGTTGAAGGCGTCGATGAACTGGTTGCGTTGCTCCTCCATCACGACGCGCCTCGCTTCGTACTTCGTGAAGTCGGTGAACGTGTCCGATCTGCTCGCCGACAGGCAGTGCCCTGCGGCGGCGTCGAAGAGCTGTTGTTTCAGCGTGCTGAGCTTCGCTCGGTATTCGTCGGCCGATTTGCTCGACGGGAGGGCGTCGTCGGGAGCCCGGCCATAGCCGTACTGTGCCGCCGACTCGGGTGTGAGCGGGCGGATGATCTGCGACTCTTCCGCGGCGAGCACGGCTCGAGTCAGCGGCGGCAGGGGGAACTCGAACCCGACGGACTTCATGCACGCCACCATGTCGGCTTGGCTCTTCGTCTCGAGGTCGTACGCGCTCGACTTCGAGCCGGTGAGGGCCGACTCCAGCATCGGTGCACCGGGATCCGGCGGGAACTCGGCTTCCATCGCCGCACGATGGGTGCCGCTGAAATCGAGACCACCGACCTCGGTGGTGTCGGCTGGTGTGCCGGTGCCGCCCGTGTCGCGACGGGCGACGACCCACAGCCCACCGACCACCAGCATCACCGAGGCCGCGACGGCCATCCACGCGTACGGGCGACGATTCGATGCAGCGTCACGATCGGCCATCGGGCCGGCCCAGGTCGAGGATGTGTGCGGCGCTCGTTCTGCATCGGCGGCGAGCGCATCGCGGATGGAATCGTGGAGATCGTTCACGGTGCGATGTCCTTTCGTAGTTGGGCGGTCGCTCTGCTCAACAGCGAGCGGACCGTGCCGGGGCGGACGTCCATCGCGTCGGCAATGGCGTGATGGTCGAGATCGGCCCAGTACCGCAGGACGACCGCAGTCCGCTGATTCAGCGGCAGCTGTGCGATCGCATCGACCAGGCCGCCTGTGGGCCCGTCGACGGACGTCGGTTCGTCTCGGGCGACGAGCTCGATCCGGCGCGCCTCGCGACCTTCGCGACGGCTGCGTTCGTACACACCGTTCACCACCACCCGGCGCAGATACGCGCCCGGATGGTCGAGCGTGTCGAACCGGTGGAACACCCGGGTGAACGCGTCCTGCACCACGTCCTCCGCGGTGGCACCGTCGTGCGTGAGCAGCCAGGCGAGACGGATCGCCTTCGTCCGTTCGTGCTCGTAGAAGTCAGCGAAGGTGGTCATCGCCAACTCCTCCCGTTCGTCGCCCTGCAGCAGCCTCACATCATCTTGATGCCACCGACGCCCGGAATGCTGCAACAGGGCGCAGCGTCACACCCACCATGGCGATTCACCCCGTTTCGGTCCTGGTGCTGACCGCAGATGTCCCGGTCGGGCTGGGACCGAAACAGGGGTTGTGGCGCGTGCTGGGCGGAACCGATGGCGCGCCCGGCAGGCATAATGGGGCGCGTCGTCGTACGGGATGTCCCGTGCGC
>Ga0075026_100000435_pt1 | contig 16446 bp, 17 predicted proteins | sample Str012_2_FD_71392 | JGI IMG/M metagenome (GOLD analysis project Ga0075026, IMG submission 71392) | Freshwater sediment microbial communities in response to fracking from Pennsylvania, USA - Straight Creek_MetaG_SC_2012 | ecosystem: Environmental > Aquatic > Freshwater > Creek > Sediment... | reverse complement strand
ACCTGTATGCCATCGGGTTGAACGGGACCTCGACTCAGGTGCTGCGATCGTCGGACAACGCACAAACATGGTCGACGAGTGTCGCTGGTGATGCGCCCCGGGTGTGGTGGAGGCTTCGTCTTTCCGAAAGGATGAAGTCATGGGGAATGGCAGGAGGCCGTATCCGCCGGAGGTCCGGGAGCGTGCTGTGCGGCTCGTGTATGAGTGGCGTGCGGCTCGTGATCAGGACTTCGGTGGGTTCTACGAGGTCGGTGAACAGCTCGGCATTCATGGCGAGTCGATTCGCAACTGGTTGCGTCAGGGCGAAGTCGATCAGGGCGTGAAGTCGGGGGTGACGACGTCGGAGAAGTCGCGTCTGGTGGAGCTCGAGCGTGAGAACCGTGAGTTGCGTCGGGCGAACGAGATCTTGAAATCTGCGGCGGCTTTCTTCGCGCGGGAGCTCGACCCGCAACCGAGGAGATAGTCGCCTACATCGACGGACATCGCGAGGTGTTCGGGGTCGAGCCGATCTGCACGGTGTTGCAGGTCGCCCCGTCCACCTACTACGCCGCGAAGCAGCGCACGCCGTGCCGTCGCCGGTTGCGTGACGCGGAGTTGACCGTCGAGATCCGTCGGGTGTTCGACGCGAACTTTCAGGTGTATGGGGCGCGCAAGGTGTGGCGGCAACTGAACCGTGAAGGCATCAAGGTTGCCCGTTGCACCGTCGAGCGGTTGATGGCCCGTGCTGGTCTGGCCGGCCGGGTGCGGGGCCGCACACGTCGGACCACGATCCCTGCCGATGTCGCCGCGAGGCCTGGTGATCTGGTCGAGCGCAAGTTCCGGGCGACCGCTCCGAACCAGTTGTGGATCGCCGACATCACCTACGTCGCGACGTGGGCCGGGTTCGCGTACACAGCGTTCGTCACCGATGTGTTCTCGCGTCGGATCCTGGGCTGGCGCACGTCGACCACACTGCGCGCCGATCTCGCTCTGGACGCGTTGGAGATGGCGTTATGGACCCGAGGCAGCAACGACCTGACCGGGCTCGTGCACCACTCCGATCGCGGTGTCCAATATCTGTCGATCCGCTACAGCGAACGCCTCGCAGCCGAAGGTGCGGTCACTTCGGTCGGTTCACGCGGTGACTCCTACGACAACGCGATGGCCGAGTCCGTCAACGCGTTCTACAAAGCCGAACTGATCACCATGCAAGGCCCGTGGCGCAACGTCGACGACGTCGAGCTCGCCACGCTCAGCTGGGTCCACTGGTGGAACACCCGCCGGCTCCTCGCCCCGATCGGCCACATCCCACCCATCGAGTTCGAGAACCACTGGACGACCACACAACCCGTCAACAACACTCAACAACACGACGCCAACCAAGGCGTCCTCACATAACCACGAGGACTCCACGCGACCAGGGGCGCATCAAACAAATAATTTGGTGCGGCGCGAGGCCGAGCACCTTCTCCAGTACGGCGAAGAGTTGAAGTTCAACGTGGCGCATCCTGTAGATGACTATGTGACACAGAGGGGATTGGAGCAGATCCTGTACAACCAGAACCCGACGTCCTGGTCCGCGAATGGTGGCCTTAACAGGATCAGACCGGTTTCCATAAGGAATCCACGAATCATCGATTATGAGGATGCCGCCGCCAATTTCATTTATGGGGGCACGAGATGATGGCCCGCCGATTGCCATACTCGGCTGGGGACTGGTGCCAGGTTCCACTGCGAGATGGGCGGTGGGGCGCGGGCCGTATCGCATACATTCATCCCGGCGGTAAGGCATTGGTGTGCTATTTCTTCGCACCGTTCGCCGAGCCGCCTAGCGGTGACCGCCTGGGTACGCTCGAACCGGGAGAAGCAGTGCTGATCGGCAAGTGCGGCGACCCAGCGATACTGCGCGGTGCGTGGCCGTTGATAAAGACCGACGCGGCCTTCGATGTAGCGCGTTGGCCGCTGCCTGTTTTCCAGAACCGAGACCCGATCACGGGAGTGCTCCGCCGCGTTGTCTACGCGGAGGGCGACTTGTTGACTCCGGTGGTGTTCAGCGTTTCTGACGACCCGTCGCTGACGAACGCCCCGTCGGATGGGGCGATGGGCACAGGATTCGTTGAGGTTCGCTTGACCAGGCTGACTGAGACCCGGCCGTCTCAGTGACCGCTGTCTTCGGCCGGAGGACGCGAGCGACAACTGGCTTGGACGAAGCCCTCAACGACGTGAGCGTCGGTGCTTCGGCTCGGCGGGGTCAATCGTGTTCGCGACATTGACATGGCGGGCGCAGAGTCAGGGAGACATGGCAGTCGGTGGCGCGGAGGGGAGTTGTCGCGATGCGCCCGCTGAGGGATACGTCATCGGAGGAAGGGCCACGCGACGAGCGCACGACGACGGCTCACAAACCTGCTCGCGGCTGTTGATTGTCCTTTAAGCGGCTCACCGACGAACAGGTGGCCGACGCCCTCGCAGGCTGACACTCGGCAGATCCTGCGCTACGGTGCCCCACAGATGGAGCGTCGGATCTACGGACTCGAGAACGAGTACGGCGTCACGTGCACCTTGCGCGGGCAGCGACGGCTCAGCCCCGACGAGGTGGCCCGCTACCTGTTCCGCAAGGTGGTCAGCTGGGGCCGCAGCAGCAACGTGTTCCTGCAGAACGGCGCACGGCTCTACCTCGACGTCGGCTCGCACCCCGAGTACGCCACGCCCGAGTGCGACAGCCTCTACGACCTCGTCGCGCACGACAAGGCGGGGGAGCGCATCCTCGAAGGCCTGCTGCACTCGGCCGAGGAGCGCCTGCGCGAGGAGGGCATTCGCGGCACCATCTACCTCTTCAAGAACAACACCGACTCGGCGGGCAACAGCTACGGCTGCCACGAGAACTACCTCACCACTCGCGCCGACGACCTCAACCACTACGCCGAGGTGCTCATCCCGTTCCTGGTGAGCCGGCAGATCTACACCGGCTCCGGCAAGGTGTTGCAGACCGCTCGGGGTGCCACCTACTCCATCGCTCAGCGCGCCGAGCACATCTGGGAGGGCGTCAGCAGCGCCACCACCCGCAGCCGGCCCATCATCAACACACGCGACGAGCCACACGCCGACGCCGAGAAGTACCGCCGCCTGCACGTCATCGTGGGCGACAGCAACATGAGCGAATACACCACCTTCGTGAAGGTGGGCGCCGCGGCGTGCATGCTGCGGATGCTGGAGGACCCCGGCGTGGTGCTGCGCGACATGACGCTCGAGAACCCCATCCGCGCCATACGCGACATCAGCCACGACATGACCTGCCGGCGCACGGTGCGGCTCGCCAACGGTAGGGAGGTGAGCGCGCTCGACATCCAGCGCGAATACCTCGACCGTGCGTTGCGCTACGCCGACACGAAGGGCTTCCCGCCACTCGAGCAAAAGGCGCTGGAGATGTGGGAGCACTGCGTGAGCACCATCGAGAACGACCCGATGAAGCTCGATCGCGAGGTCGACTGGGTCATCAAGTACCGGCTCCTCGAAGCGTTCCGCGCCCGCCACGACCTGCCGTTGGGCGATGCTCGGGTGCAGTTGCTCGACCTGCAGTACCACGACATCTCCCGCGACCGCAGCCCCTTCTACAAGCTGCAGGACCGCGGGCTGGTGGAACGGATGTGCGTCGACGCCGACATCGATGCCGCCATCGAAACCCCGCCGCAGACCACCCGGGCCCGCCTGAGGGGCGAGTTCATCAAGCGGGCCAAGGAGCGCAAGCGCGACTACACGGTCGATTGGGTGCACCTGAAGCTCAACGACCAGGCCCAGCGCACGGTGCTGTGCAAAGACCCCTTCCGCAGCCGCGACGAACGGGTCGAGAAGCTCATCGCCTCGCTCTGAGGTGTCGGTGAACGGGTGACGAACTCCGCAGCGGGGTGCCGTCGCTCAGCCACCCATGCCGGATAACGTGACCGCAATGTCCGAGGAGATGCCCTGGTCGCCGGCGGAAGAGGCCGAGGTGCTCGTCGACGAGCCCGTCGACGTCGAACCGCCCAAGAAGTCGAGCTCGTGGGTCGAGTGGATCATCGTCATCGCCGTGGCGGTCACCGCGGCGCTGCTGGTGCGTCAGTTCGTGCTGCAGCAGTTCGCCGTCTCGGGCCACTCGATGGACACCACCCTGCACGACGGCGATCGAGTGCTGGTCAACAAGCTCAGCTACCGCCTGCACGACCCCCGGCGTGGCGACGTGGTGGTGCTGAAGACCATCGAGGGCACGGGCGAGCGCGACCTCATCAAGCGGGTCATCGGCCTGCCCGGTGAAACCCTCGAGTACCGCAGCTGCGTGATGTACATCAACGGCAAGGTGCTCAGCGAGCCCTATCTCGACCCGCAGGTGGTCACCCCGCACGCATGCGGCGCCGACCAGACGCCCATCACCGTCCCCAAGGACCATGTGTTCGTGATGGGCGACAATCGTGGCGGTTCCAAGGACAGCCGCGACATCGGCCCGGTTGCCTATGGCGACGTCCTCGGCCGCGCGTTCGTCGTCATCTGGCCCACACGCGACTGGAGCTGGCTCTAGCCATTTCGAGGCTTTCGAGCGCCCCCGGGGTGCCCCCAAAACCCTCGAAATGGAGATTCAGGCCTTCGGGCGGCGGATGGCGCCCACCTGGCCCTGGTAGGCCTCGACCATGCGGTCGGTGTAGTCGCTGAACACCCCGTCGAGTCCCATGCGCAGACTGCGTTCGAGGATGTGCGACTCTTGCATGTCCCACCCGAGGGCGAACAGTTCGAAGCGGTGGAACAGCGCCACCAGGCCTCCGTTCCAGTCGGTCTCGTGCAGGTTCACCGCGTCGATGCCTTCCTTCGACAGCGTCGCGGCCCGGCGCTCGACGCCCTCCTTGATGTACTTCAGGCGCGTGCTGTCGACCAGCTTGGCGCCCTGTCCGCGCAGCGGCAGCAGCGACTGCCACGAGGGCGAGCAGAGCCACAGCCGCTCCACCATCCCCGGGTCGGCCTCTCGGGTGAGGTCGATGACTCGCTGACCCGTGGCCGGATCCTTCAGGTCGAGCGACAGATGAAAGTCGGTGCCGCAGTGTTCGTACAGTTCGGTGAGCGTGGGGATGTGCGGCGGCAGCTCCGCTCGCGTCACCTCGGAGATGGGCGTCGAGCGACGCAGCGGCCGACGTAGAACGCCGTCGTGAGCGAGCACCACCTGGCCGTCGACGCTGAGCCACACATCGCTCTCCAGGCCGTTGGCGCCCAGCGTGAGGGCCAGGGCGAACGCTTCGAGCGTGTTCTCGGGGGCGTAGGCCCGAGCCCCACGGTGGGCGAAGGCGATCGGTTCGTCGAGCAGCGAGGGGAGTCGTTGTTGCGCCACGCGCCGATGTTACGGGTGCGAGCAATGCGGCGGGCGAACGGCGGGAACCTCCGATGACCTCCTAGACTCGCCGCCGTGTTCAACATCCAGGGCAGCGAACTGATTTTCCTGCTGCTCGTGGCTCTCATCGTGCTCGGGCCCGAGAAGTTGCCCGATGCCGTGCGCAAGTTCGGGCGTGCCTACGGCGAGTTCAAGAAGATGGCCAACGGGTTCCAGGGCGAGTTCAAGAACGCGCTCGACGACCCGATGCGCGAACTGCGCGACACGGCCGAGGCCATGAAGGCTGCGGTGAAGTTCGACTTCAACGAGCCCACCGTGGTCGATGCCGGCGCCGCTACCGATCCCGAACCGGTGGTCGACACCAACGTGCGGCCGGCGGGCATCAACTTCGGCAGCGCCAACCCAACGATCTCGCCCGAGCCGGCGCCGGTGGTCGACACCAACATGCGCGAGCCGGGCCTCAACTTCGGCAGCGCCCGCCCGCAGCCAGCGGCCGCCACGCCGGAACCTGCGTCGTCGCCCGAGCCCGCCCCGGTCGACGATGCGCCCGCGGGTCTCAACTTCGGCACGCTCAAGCCCCGGTCGATGCCCATCGGTGAGGGCTCGTCGGAATGAGGAATCCGTTCAAGCGAGATCCCGACAAGAAGAAGATCTCCACGCCCGACGAGCAGATGACGCTCACCGAGCACCTCGCCGAACTGCGCAGCCGCATCATCCGCTCGCTGCTCGCCGTCATCCTCGGCATCATCTTGCTGCTGGCGTTCTACGATCAGGTGCTGCGCTGGATGTGGCAGCCATACCGCGACCTGTGTGCGCAGAAGCCCAACCTGCAGTGCGACCTCTACTTCCTGGGTCCGCTCGAGGGTTTCACCACCCGGCTCAGCATCGCCACCTACGGCGGCATCATCATCGCCCTACCGGTCATCCTGTGGCAGATCTGGCAGTTCGTGGTACCGGCGCTGCACGCCAAGGAGAAGCGCTACGCCATCCCGTTCGTGCTGTCGTCGGTGTTCTTGTTCCTGCTGGGCGGCGCGGTCGCCTATTGGACCCTCACGCCCGCCCTCGACTTCCTCATCGGATGGTCCGGAGCCGACGTGAAGGCGGCCTTCCAGATCAGCAAGTACGTCAGCCTGTTCGGGCTCATGGTGGCCGCGTTCGGCATCACCTTCGAGTTCCCGGTACTCCTGGTGTTCTTGCAGTTGGCCGGGGTGGTCACCCCGCAGACGTTGCAGAAGCACTGGCGCTACGCCACGGTGATCATCTTCGTGATCGCCGCGGTCATCACGCCCAGCGGCGACCCCTACTCGATGATGGCGCTCGCCATCCCGATGACGCTCTTCTACATCATCGCCATCATCATCGGCCGGATCCTGCAGAAGCGGAAACTCCGCGCGGAGGCCTCCGCAGCCTGACACGATGGGCCACGTGCGTGCCGATCGTGAACAGTTGATCGCTCATTACGAGTTCCCCCTCGACACGTTCCAACTCCGTGCCCTCGACGCGCTCGACGACGGCGAGTCGGTACTGGTGGCGGCGCCAACGGGCAGCGGCAAGACGGTGGTGGCCGAGTACGCCATCGACGCCGCCGTGGCCGACGGCAAGCGGGCGTTCTACACCGCGCCGATCAAAGCGCTGTCGAACCAGAAGTACCACGACCTGGTCGATCGGCTGGGGCCGCAGCAGGTCGGTCTGCTCACCGGCGACAACGCCATCAACGGCGACGCCGCCGTGGTGGTGATGACCACCGAGGTGCTGCGCAACATGATCTACGCCCGCAGCCCGGGGCTGCGCGACCTGGCGGTTGTGGTGCTCGACGAGGTGCACTTCCTCCAGGACACCTATCGCGGCCCGGTGTGGGAGGAGGTCATCATCCATCTGCCGTCGCACGTGCGGCTGGTGTGCCTGTCGGCCACGGTGAGCAACGCCAAGGATCTGGCCGACTGGATCAGCACGGTGCGCGGGCCCACCTCGGCCATCACCGAGGATCGCCGTCCGGTGCGCCTCGACAACATGTACCTGCTGGGCGACAAGACGCACGATCGCCTGCATCTGCTGCCCACGCTGGTGAACGGCCGACCCAACGGCGATGCCGCGAGGCTCGACGAGGAAGCCGCTCGCAGCTCACGCGGGCCCAAGAGCCAGAAGGGACGACAGGGCCGACGTCGGCTGTTCACGCCCTCCCGGCTCGAGACCGTGGAACTGCTGGAGCGCCAGCAGATGCTGCCCGCGATCTATTTCATCTTCAGCCGCAACCAGTGCGACGAAGCCGCTCGTGCCTGCCTCGCTGCTGGGGTGCGCCTCACCAGCGGCGCCGATCGCGATCGCATTCGCGAGATCGTCGACGCACGGCTCGGCGCGATGGATCCGGCCGACCTCGCCGTGCTCGGCTATGGGCAGTTCCTCGCTCAGCTCGAGGCCGGCATCGCCGCCCACCACGCGGGCATGGTGCCGCCGTTCAAGGAGGTCGTCGAGGCGTGCTTCGTGGAGGGCTTGGTGAAGGTGGTGTTCGCCACCGAGACCTTGGCCGTGGGCATCAACATGCCGGCCAAGTCGGTGGTCATCGAGAAGCTCACCAAGTTCACCGGCGACCACCACACGTTCCTCACACCCGGCGAGTACACGCAGCTCACCGGTCGGGCCGGTCGGCGCGGTCTCGACGACCTCGGCCACGCGGTGGTGCTCTGGAGCCCGTTCGTGCCCTTCGACCAGGTGGCCGCGTTGGCCAGCAGTCGCACGTTCCACCTCAATTCGGCGTTCCGACCCACCTACAACATGGCGGCCAACCTGGTGCGGTCCTACACCAGCGAGCGAGCCCACCATCTGCTCAACCTGTCGTTCGCCCAGTACCAGGCCGACCGCGATGTGGTGCGCATCGAAGCCCGGCTCGAACGACGCCAGCAACACCTGGCCGACCTGCACGAGCGGTCGCGCAGCCCGTACGGCGACATCGACGACTACCGCAAGGCCACCGCCGACGATGACGCGCCACGGGTGGTGGCCGTGGGGCCCGACCTCGTGTCGCTGGCGATGATGAAGCTGAAGCCCGGCGACGTCATCTATGCCGAGAAGGGCCGCTACGTGGGCCGCCTGGCCGTGATGTCCACCGCGCACCGCAAGGGCGGGATGCGACTCACGGGCATCACCACACGGCGCGACACCGTGATGCTGTCGACGTCCGACTTCGTCGAGCCTCCCAAGCCCATCGGGCGCATCGAGGTGCCGGCCGACTTCGCCCCCAATCGGCACGACTTCCAGAAGGAGGTCGCCCACCGGCTCGAACGGGCCACCGTGCAGCCGCACTCGAAGCAGCGCAAGCTGATGCTGGCCGAGGACCAACCCGTCACCCATCCGGTGGAGGACGACCCCGAACTCGACGACCGGCTGAAGGCCGCGCAACAGGCCGAACGAGTGGCGCGCGAAGTCGACGAACTGCGCCAGCGGGTGAAGGGTCGCAGCCAGTCGATCGCCCGCGACTTCGACCGAGTGCTGCGCATCCTCGACCAGTGGGGCTACGTCGACGGGTGGTCGCTCACCGAGGGCGGCGAGATGCTGGCCCGCACGTTCCACGAGAGCGACCTGCTGGTGGTCGAGTGCATCCGTCAGGGGCTGCTCGACGAACTCGACCCGGCGTCGCTCGCCGCACTCACCAGCGTGTTCGTCTACGAGCATCGCAGCCCCGAAGGGCCACCCGCGCCGTGGTATCCGTCGCCCCTCGTGCGTCGACGCTGGCAGAGCATCGCCCGCATCAGCTACGAGATGCAGGACGCCGAGGAGGAAGCCGGCCTCAACGTGCACCGTCCGCCCGATCCCACGTTCATCGCCGTCGCCTACGCCTGGGCGGCGGGCGAGGGCTTCGCCGAGGTGGTGGCCGACGAGGAGCTGTCGGGTGGCGATTTCGTGCGCACGATGAAGCAGTTGCTCGACCTGCTGCGTCAGGTGGCCATCGTGGCGCCCAGTCGCGACACCCGCAAGGCCGCCGAACAAGCGGCCGAGTCGCTGTTCCGTGGCGTGGTGGAGGCGTCGAGCGCCGTCGAAGTGGAGGCACCGGGTGACGATCCGCAAGGGTGAGTCGTGGGGCGAGGCGGTGGAGTCGCCCGTCGGGATGCTCGTGCTGCCCGACGACGCAGCGCTGCGCGCCCACGTGGTGGCGGCGCGGCAGGCAGGAAACGACCCGGCACCGGTGGGCGTGAGCGGGGGCAACCTGGCACGCACGATGGGTGGCGGGGGAGCCCACCGCTTTCCCGGCACGGTCACCCGGGCACCGGTCGACATCGTGCGGGTGGAGGCCGGGGGCGACGGCGCCCCGGCGGTCACCTGGGCGGTGAGCAGCGTCGTGGTGCGCGGCGCTCGCAATCGGGCGTTGCTCTACGCCATGAACGCACAGTTCCTGGGCGAGTTCGACGTCGCACCGCGTTCGCATCCCAACGACGGCAAGATCGACGTACTGGTGGTGGATCCGTCGATGACCTGGCGCGAGCGCCGAGCCGCCAAGCGACGCGCACTCACCGGCACCCACGTCCCGCACCCAAAGCTCACGGCTCGGCAGACCGCCCAGTACGAAGCGTCGTACACCCGGCCCGTCACGGTGTGGGTCGACGGCGTGCGCTGGTGTGAGTGCCGCACCCTTCACCTCACCGTCGAGCCCGACGCCCTCACCCTCCACGCCTGACCGGCGAACCCAGGTTCGCGGAATAGGGTTGGGGCGTGCAGGCGTGGATCCTCGACGAGTCGCCCGGGTTCTATCGGTGGGGCAGCATCGACCGACCACATGCGGGGCCCGATGATGTGCTCGTGCGTGTGGTGGCCAGTGCCCTGAACCACATGGACCTGTGGGTCACCCGAGGGTTGCCGAAGCCGCCGTTGCCGCACGTACCCGGTTGCGACGTGGCGGGCATCGTCGAGGCCGTGGGCGACGGCGTCACCACCGTTGCGGTGGGTGACGAGGTGGTGATCAACCCGGGCGTGTCGCCGGTCGACGACATCGTCCGCCTCGGCAACGACAGCCCGATGGGCCCCGGCTTCATGATCTACGGCGAGCACCGATGGGGAGGTCACGCCGAATTTGCGGTCGCGCCGGCTCGCAACGTCCGTCCACGTCCCGCGGGTCGTACCTGGGAGGAGTGCGCTGCCTATCCGCTGGCGTACCTCACCGCCTACCGCATGCTGCGTCGAGCGCGCGCCGCTGCGGGCAACACCGTGCTGGTGGTGGGCGTGGGCTCGGGTGTGTCGTGCGCGGCGTTGGCCATCGCTCGCCACATGGGCTGCACCGTGGTGGCCACCAGTCGCAGCGAGGCCAAACGGGCCGAAGCGCTGGCGATGGGTGCCAGCGAGGCCTACGACAGCGGCGATCGCTCATGGCCCGTGGAAGCCGATGTGGTCATCGAGAGCGTGGGTCCGGCCACGTGGGAGCAGTCGGTGCGCTCGCTGCGCCCTGGCGGCCGTCTGGTGGTGTGTGGCGGCACGTCGGGTCCGAAGGTGGAGCTGAACCTGCCACGGCTGTTCTTCCAGCAGTACGAGATCATCGGCAGCACGATGGGCAGCTACGAGGAGTTCGACCAGGTGTCTGCGCTGGTGGCCCAGGGGCTCGAGGTGCGTGTGGATCGGGCGTATCCGCTCGAACAGTACGATGACGCGCTCGCCCGCCTCGAGCAGGGCGACCAGCTCGGCAAGATCGTGCTCACCCACGCCGCACCCCCTTCCGGAGGACACTGAACATGGACGTCGAAGCCCTGAAGCAGGCGGTGTGCGACCGGGTCGACGCACTGGCACCGAGGCTCATACACGCCAGCCGGGCCATTCACGAACACCCCGAACTGAACTATCAGGAGCACTTCGCCCACGACCTGCTCACCGATCTGCTGGCCGAGCAGGGCATCGAGCCCACACGGGGCGCCTATGGAATCCCCACGGCGTTCGACTCACTCGTGGGGTTCGAGGGACCCACCATCGCGGTGCTGTGCGAATACGACGCCCTCCCGGGCCTCGGGCATGCATGCGGACACAACATCATCGCGACCGCGGGCCTGGGCGCCGGTTTGGCGGCGGCCTTCGTGGCCGAGCAAGCGGGCGGCAGGGTGCGCATCATGGGCACGCCGGCCGAGGAAGGCGGCGGCGGCAAGGTGAAGATGGCCCGAGCCGGCGCATTCGACCACGTCGACGCGGCGATGATGGTGCACCCCGCCGACGCCGACCTGATCGCGATGGACTGCATCGCCATCCAGGAGGTCGAGGTGGCGTTCCACGGCAAGGCGGCTCACGCTGCTGCGGCGCCGTGGGAAGGACGCAACGCGCTCGACGCCGCCGTGCTCGGCTACATGAACATCGCCGCCCTGCGACAGCACATCCGTCCCAACGAGCGCATCCACGGCATCTTCCTGAAGGGTGGCGACAAGCCCAACATCGTGCCCGCCGAGGCGGTGATGGACTGGTACATCCGCTCGGGCACCATCGAATCGTTGGCGCCGCTGCAGGAGCGCGTCATTGCCTGTCTCGAGGGCGCCGCCAGCGCTTGCGGGTGCACGATGCACACCGAACTGGTGGGCGAGCGCTACGCCGACATGATCGACAACCAGCCGATGGTGCGCAGCTACGTCGCCAATGCGGCACGGCTCGGCCGCACCGTGATGGACCCCGTGGCCAGCGGACGTCGCGTGGTGGGCAGCACCGATATGGGCAACGTGAGCTACCTCGTGCCGTCGATCCATCCGATGATCAAGGTGGCGCCCGACGGTGTGCCGATCCACAGCGAGGCGTTCGCCGAGTACGCCGGCAGCCCCGATGGCGATCGGGCAGTGGTCGACGGCGCGAAGGCGATGGCCATGACCGTGGTCGACCTGTGGGCGTCCGCCGAGCTGCGCGCCGAGATGCAGGCGGCGTTCGCCACCCGTCCCGCCGACGTGCCGGTGTTCTGAGCCAGGCGTCGCACCGGTTCGCACTCATCCACCGTCGGCCCGGGGGCGACCCCTAGGATGCCTCTCGTGACGGTGTACGTCCCCGAGGAATTCACAACCGCCGAGGAAGACATCCTCCGCAGGTACTTCACCAATCTGGATGGCCCGGTTTTTGCCTTGGTCAATCTTCCCGAGGTGGTGAAGGGAGCCCTGTTCGCCCGCTACAGCCGCAGCCCGAAGAGCCTCCGACGGCTGTTCCTCGACGAGTTCGTGGGCGATCTCGACATCGCCGGTGATGTGACGGTCGATGCCACCATCGGGCTCGAACGTGCCGAGGAGCTCTACGAGAAGGTGTTCTTCGAGTACGGCGACGACTCGGTGGCGCAGCTCGGCGGGGTGCACCTGGCCTGCGAGCAAGCATCCAACATCCTCACCAAGGTGCTCGAGTGGGGTCGGCTGATGAGCTACCTCGAGCAGAGCACCCGCTACATCGCCTACGACGCGCGGCTGGGCGGTCGTTACCGCTTCTACCGAGACCCGGCGCTGCTCTCCAGTCGCTTCGGCACCCGCTACGTGGGCGACATGGACCGCATGTTCGACAGCTACACGCTGCTGCTCAACCGCGTCACCGATCATGTGCGCGCCACCGTGCCACGCGAAGCGGGCGACAGCGACTTCGTCTACCGCACCGCCACGCGCGCCAAGGCACTCGACGCCGTGCGCGGTGTGTTGCCGGCCTCGGCGCTCAGCAACGTGGGCATCTACGGCTCGGGCCAGTCGTTCGAGGCGCTGCTCGTGCGGATGCGGGCGCACCCACTGCCCGAGGCCCGTCAGTACGCCGAGCTGATGCTCATCGAGCTGCGCAAGGTCATCCCCAGCTTCTTGAAGCGTGTCGACCTCGCCGATCGTGGCGGCCGATGGAGCCACTACCTGGAGTCCACGCGCGACAACACGTCCGAACTGGTCGACTCGATCTTCGGCGGCGTGCCGGTCGACGCTGCGGCCCCGGTGTCGTTGGTCGACTTCGACCCCGATGCGGAGGACAAGCTCCTCGCCGCCATCTGTTACCCGCACACGCACCTGCCCGAGGCCCAACTGGTCGAGCGCGTGAAGACGTTGGGCACCACCGAGCGGCTGGCGCTGATGCAGGCCTACATCGGCGAGCGCGAGAACCGTCGCCACAAGCCGGGACGCGCCTTCGAGCGGGTCGACTACCGCTTCGACGTGCTCAGCGACTACGGCGCCTTCCGCGACCTGCAGCGCCACCGCATGCTCACCATCGACTGGCAGTCGCTCACGCCCAACCACGGCTACGTACGCCCCGAGCTGGTGGAGGACGCCGGTGTGGCCGACGTGTTCGACGACGCCATGGCACGGTCGGCAGCGCTCTACGACGCTCTGAAGGACGAATTCCCCCAACAGGCCCAGTACGCCGTGTCGATGGCCTACCGGATGCGCTACTCGATGCAGTTCAACGCCCGCGAGGCCATCCACCTGCTGGAACTGCGCTCGTCGCCCCAGGGGCATCCCAGCTACCGCCGCATCGTGCTCGACATGCACCGCCTCATCGACGAGCAGGCCGGCCACTCCGTGGTGGCCCAGGCGATGACCCATCTCACCACCGAGGCCCCCGAACTCGAGCGACTCGAGTCCGAGCGACGGGCCGAGGCGCGGCGCAGCCAGAGCTGAGCCGAAAGCGCTCTCACCAGGGACGATGAACAGATTGTGACCGTTGTCACAATGACGATCGGCCGGGTGTGCCGACGAGCGTCCTAGTATCCCGCCCCGCACCCCTGGGACGTGACGAGGAACGACGATGGCCGACGACGACGAGATGATCGAAGATCCCGAGGAAGAGTTCGAGGTCGAAGAAGAGGAAGAAGCCGAGATCGACGAGGTCGACATCGATGTCGACGTCGACGAGCTCGACGACGAGGATGCCCTCGTCGAGGACGACGAGTTCGGCGACACCGACGACGACTTCGTCGCGGTGGAGGAGGAAGACGACGAGGACGACGACGACACCAGTGGTCCCGTTCGCCGTTCTGTCAGCTCCGAGGACGACGACGACGAGGACGACATGATCGCCCCCGACGACGTCGAAGCCGACCTCGACACCATCCTGAAGGACCGGCTGGTCGCAGCCGACGACGAGGACGACGAGGAGGACGAGCCCGAAGAGCGCGGCGAATCCTCCGACCGCCTGCAGCCCAAGCGTGCCGACGAGCAGCTGTGCTCGCGCTGTTTCCTGCTCGTTCGCCAGAGCGCCCCTGGGTGCCCCGTCGGCGACGACGAGTGCCCGCTGTTCTCCTGACCCCGGCCATGCCCAACGACGAGCGCCCACTCATCGAGCAGGTGCTCGACGTGGTGCTGTACGCCCCTGTGGGGCTCGCCAACCAGCTCCGCACCGATCTGCCCACCCTGGTGGCCGACGGCCGCTCAGCGCTCGAATCACGGGTGAAGGTGGCCCACTGGGTGGGCGAGATGACCGTGCAGTTCGGTCGTCGCGCCATCGAACGGCAACTCGCCGAGCGACGTCGACCCGCGGCCAGCGAGGTCGTGGTCGAGTCGACGTCCACCGACGAGGCCACCGCCACCGCCCGTCAGCCCGCCGCGCCGCATCCCGGTCAAGCGCCCTTCGAGGGGTACGACCAGTTGGCGGCCACGCAGATCGTGCAGTTGCTCGGTCGGCTGCCGCATGCTGAACTGCGCCTCGTGCGCGACTACGAAACCACGCATCGCCACCGCCGCACGGTGCTGGCGAAGATCGATCAGTTGCTCGGCGAATGATCCACGAAGCCGTCCGAGCCATGCGCGCCGACGATGCGGGCGAGCTCGCCCGGCTCGAGGCTGAGGCCCGCACCGCGCTCGTCGATCAACGCGGCGGTGCGGCACATCTGGCCGAGGTGTCGGCGGTGGGCGAGTGGGCATCGCTGCTCCACCGCACCGACCGTCACGTGGTGGTGGGCACCATCGACGACATCGTCGTGGGATATCTCGAACTGGTCATCGAGCCGCCACGTGCGCAGGTGCGCCAGGTCTACGTGCACCCCGAGGCGCGCGAACTCGGACTGGGCGACGAGATGCTCACCCTGGCCACGCGGACGGCAGTGGCCGCAGGATGCACCGTGCTGGAGGGCAGTGCGCTGCCAGGCGACCGCGACACCAAGAATCTGTACGAACGAGCGGGAATCGTGGCCCGCAAGATCATCGTGTCGCGGCCGCTCTGACGGCCGAGCGAGTGGTTACTTGCCCTGCCAGTTCGGCGGGCGCTTCTCGATGAACGCGGTGAGGCCTTCCTTGGTGTCCTCGCTGCGCATGATGCCGGCGAACTCGGCGTTGGTGAGATCGATGAGTGCCTGCTCGTCGGCGCCCGTGGCGGCGATGACGATCTTGCGGCTGGCCCACACGGCGAGCGGCGCCGACGTGCAGATCTGGGCGGCCAACGACATGGCCTCTTCGACCGCCTTGCCCGGCTCGACGACGCGGTTGACCAGACCCAGCTCGTAGGCACGGCTGGCGGGCAGCGGATCGCCCGTGAGAATGGCCTCCATGGCGGCCGCGCGGCCGATGGCGCGGGGCAGGCGGAACAGACCGCCGGCACCGGCGATGAGGTTGCGCTTCACCTCGGCGAGACCGAACGACGACCGAGTGGTGGCCACCACCAGGTCGGCGGCGAGGACGATCTCGCAACCACCAGCGGTGGCCAGACCGTCGACGGCGACGATGACGGGCTTCGTGCGCTCGCGGTAGGCGAACCCGGCGAAACCGCCACGGGCGGTGGCCAGCCCGCCGGCGTTGCCGGAGTTGATGGCCTTCAGGTCGGCGCCGGCGCAGAACACCGGGCGCTCCTGACCCTCGGTGTTGGCGGTGAGGATGCCCACCCAGATGTTGGGATCCTCCTCCATCTGGTCGATGGCGGCCTCGACGCCCTGCGCGACGTCGCCGTTGACGGCGTTGCGCGCTTCGGGGCGGTTGAGGGTGATGAGAGCGATGTGGCCGTGGGCCTCGTACTGCACGATGTCGGACATGTCGTCGACGGTAGTGGGGCCGTGATGGCGCCACCGAACCGGGACGATCACTCCGTGGGTTCGGCCTCCGCCGGAGCCTCGGTCTCGACGGTGGGCGCCTCGACGGTTGACGCCTCGACCTCGGCCACCTCGACCTCGGCCACCTCGACCTCGGCCGGAGCCTCGACCTCGACAGCAGCAGCCGCTTCGACCTCGACCG
>Ga0075026_100000434_pt1 | contig 16449 bp, 13 predicted proteins | sample Str012_2_FD_71392 | JGI IMG/M metagenome (GOLD analysis project Ga0075026, IMG submission 71392) | Freshwater sediment microbial communities in response to fracking from Pennsylvania, USA - Straight Creek_MetaG_SC_2012 | ecosystem: Environmental > Aquatic > Freshwater > Creek > Sediment... | reverse complement strand
AGGCGATCCCTCGCGCCATGGATGACGAGCATCGGCTGGTCGACGTGCGCCAGCACGCCGTGCAGGGCGAGGGTCTTCGATTTCTCGAACGCCTCCGACTCGTCCCCCGATTTCGTGTAGAACACATAGCCGGCCCTGGTGAGCTGGTTGAGGGCGGGCCAACACTCGGACAGGTCGTAGGGGCCCGCGAGCGCCACGAGCGCCTTGATCCGCTTCTCCCTGGCCGCCGCAAGGGGGCCGTAGATGCCGCCCATGCTGATCCCCATCAGCCCGACCCGACCGGCGTCCACGTCCGTGCGGCCGGAGAGCACGTCGATGATCGGCCGAACGACGCTCGACCAGTCGGCCCGGATCGGGAAGCGTGGTGCACTCTCGCCCTGACCCGGGCCGTCCACCGTGATGGTGGCCATCCCGCGCCGGAGGAAGTCCTGCTCCATCGAGAACAACTCCTCTTTGACCGAATCGAGCCCAGGGACGAGGAGCACGACCGGCGGACGAGCGACATCCCGTGGCCGGCGCAGGTTGCCGGGAAACGTCGTGCCCTCGAACGGGATATCCAGCCGTTCGCCGGGCGGGTCGAGGTGCGGGAGGGCGCGCGCATACATCGTGTTGACGAGGGCGCCCATCTCGAGATGGAGGCTCAGATCCTCGAACCACAGGAACTTCCCGAGATGGTAGGACCACGCGGCGCGCTGGAATGCATCTGTGGCGCTCACGAAATGGCCCCGACCGGCTGCCTCCTCGGCCCGGTCTCGATGCATGTCGCCAACGGCCTTCCAGTTGGGCGCCCAGTCCGCCCACAGGGTCGTCGCGGCCTGGACACGCTCGAAGTCGTTCACGTCGATCCCGTTGGCGACGAAACGGGGCTTCCAATGTGAGACGGCGAGCTGGACGCGATTCGTCGATTCAATGGCCACGGACGAACTCCTTCGAACGGGATCCGCTCTTGACTGGCGCGACCATCGTCATCACGCACTGCAGCTCGAGCGCGGTCGCCCGCTCGATGGGGAGCCGTTTGCCATCACGTGGTCAGCATCACGCGGATCGCGCCGTCGCGGCGCTCGATGAACGCTGACCAGGCCTCGGCGAACCGCGCCAACGGGAAGTGGTGCGTCGTCAGGCTGGCTACGTCGACGCCGCCGCGCGCGAGCACACGCAGGGCCCGTCCGGAGACGCCCATCGGGTTCGCCACGGAACCGAGCACGTCGAGGTGGCCCCGGACGATGGTCGAGAGGTCGATGCCCGAGAGCTCCACTCCCTGGCCCGTCGCCCCGCCGAGGACGACCCGACCTCCCCGACGGGCAGAGGCGATCGCGAGGCGTGCCGCATCCGCGGTTCCGGCGAATTCGACGACTAGGTCGGCCGAACCGGCGAGCGAAGCGGCGTCGCCCTCGTCCACGATCGCATCCCCGAAGCGGGCGGCGAGGGCGAGCCGCTCTCCGCGGCCGACGATGGTCACCAGGCCGGCGCCGCTCGCGAGGGCCAGCTGGGCGGCACACAGGCCGATCGCACCGGGTCCGATGACGACGACCGACTCCCCCGCGCGGAGGCGCCCGCGCTCGAGGGCCCAGAGCGCCACGCCGAGGTTGTCGGTCCAGGCGCCGTCGGCCGTGGAGACCGAGTCAGGAAGTGGGTGCAGCGCCGCCGTCGGCACGCTGGCGAACTCCGCCAGCCCACCCGCGATCGTGAAGCCGACGTGGGCGTGACCGGTCTCCGTTCTCCCATAATTCCGGCACAGGTTGTAGAGGCCTTCCCGGCAACGATCACAGGTCCCGCAGCCGACGTGGACCTCGACGCCGACCCGGGTCGTCGGCGGCGGGCCGTCCGTGCGGGGGCCCAGCGCGACGACCGTACCCGAGAACTCATGCCCGGGGACGTGCGGGAAGCTGGTCCCGGGGAACCGCCCGGCAAGGATCTTGCGGTCGGTCGCGCAGACCATCGACGCCTCGACCCGGATGAGGGCGTGGCCCTCCGCCGGCTCCGGGACCGGGACGCTGGCCACGGCGAAGCGATCGGGCGCCTCGAACACGACCGCCTGCATCCACCGCGGCTCGCTCACGGGACCGACTCTTGGGGGCCGCCTGGCCTGGTCACGGCTCGACGATCACCTTCAGGGCCCCGTCGATCCGCTCGTTGAACGTCCGGAGAGCCTCGGGAAACTCGCGCAGCGGGAAGTGGTGCGTGATCAACCGCCCGGCCGGGATCCGGCCGTCGGACATGAGCGGGATGACCTCCTCCATCGTGTTCCGATTCGCCCGTACGCCATACAGGTCGATCTCCTCCAGCACGATCTTCTGGAAATTCACTGCCGTGGGCTCCTTGGGGATCCCCGTGAATGCCACCCGGCCGCCCTTGCGGACCATCGCGATCGCCTGGCCCACGGAATCCTTGGAGCCCGCGGAATCGATCGCCACGTCGGCTCCGATGCCTCCGGTCCATTCGCGCACCCTGGCGACGGGATCGCCAGCGTGGTAGTCGACCGTCTCGAAGCCGAGCTCTCGTGCCCGATCCAGGCGCCGGCCGCCGCCGACGACGACGACACGGGCCGCCCCCAGGGTCATCGCGCACATCGCCACGAGCAGGCCCATCCCCCCGGAACCGACCGACGCCACGACGTCGCCCGGCTGGATCCCGGGCCTCTTCACGGAATGGAGGGCGATCGACGCCGTGTCGCACAGGGCGGCGGTATCGAACGGCATGTCGTCGGGGATCTTGAACACGGCCTTGATGGTGTGGACGACGTACTCCGCGTACGCTCCCTGGCTGTAGTGGCCGTACTGGCGATGGCCGAGGTCCTCGCGACCGTAGTTGAAGCACAGGTTGTAGCGGCCGATCCGGCACATCCGGCAGAGGCCGCAGCCGGAATGCGAGGTGCCGGCGACTCGTGTCCCAACCGTGAACCCGTTCTGTTCTGCGACCGCGCCGGCGGCGACGACGTCGCCGGACCACTCGTGGCCCGGGACGAACGGGTACGCGCGCGGCCACCGTCCCGGGAAGCCGCCCTCGATGATCTCGGCATCGGTGCCGCAGATCGCGATCGCCCGAACCCGGCACAGGACCTCGTTGGCCGCTGGCTCGGGCCGTGGGATGTCGCGGATCTCGAACGCGTGCGGAGCCGTGAGGACGAGCGCCTGCATGTCTACTCCTCCAGGAAGGCGGCGACGCGACAGACACAGCCTTCGCCGCCCCGCCAGCGCCACGGGAACGCGCCGAGGTCGACTCGCCTGCCCGCGACCTCGGCGATCTCGCCGCCCAGGTTCTCGAGCATGGAGACGTCGTTCCGCGCGGTCGCGTAGTGGACGTACTCGAAGTCCTTGATGGGCAGCGTCTCCTCGATCGGCCTGCCGGTCGAGGCCTCGTATTCGGTGACGAGGTCGGGCCGCATGTGTCGGACGCGCGTGTGGAGCGAGTGATCGATCGAGGCGAGATCGGCGCCGATCCACTTGATCCGCCTCTCGATGAGGAAGTCGAGGACCTCGGGCTGTGGGCCCGGGTGGCGATCGAAGTAGGTCACGTCGTCGCGCGTCGCCTTGGTCCAGTTGTACCGGTCCCAGCCCGTGTACAGCACGACGATATCTCCGTCGCGGATCTCCTCGCCCTTCGGGATGCATCGTTCGATATCGGCGCGGCTGTAGTAGCTCCATTGCTTCGTGATCGGCCGGAGGTCGATGACGAGCCCGGTTCCATACAGCTCGCCGAGCTCGATCTGCCCGAGGTCCCGGCCGGTCTCGCAGTAGTGGCTCGGCGCGTCGATGTGCGTGCCGGTGTGCATGTTCGTCTTCACGAGCATCGTGCTCTTGCGGTCCCGGTGGTGGGTCGTGATGTCGGTGACCTCGATCGAGGCGAATTGAGGCCAGGTGGGCATCCGATCTCCCCAGGGCTGGGTGAGGTCGACGAGGCGTGTCATGTCTGGGCTCCGGTCAAGCTGGGGGGCTGGCTGACGCTTCGGCCCGGCGGGGCCGAGGACGAGCGGATCACGAGCTCTGTCGGCAGGGTCACGCGGACGGTGCCGATCGGCAGACCCTCCAGACGATCGATGAGCAGGTGGGCGCCGACCACCCCCATCTCCAACTGCGGCACCCGCACGGTCGTGAGCGCGGGCTGGAGCAGACCGGCCAGGGGGATGTCGTTGAAGCCGACGATCGAAAGTCGGTCGGGCACGGGCGTGCCGGCCTCCCGAAGAAGCTGGAGCATGCCGATGGCGATGAGGTCGTTGGCCGCGAAGACCGCCGTCGGCCTGGCGGGCCCGTCGAGCATGACCCGAAGTGCCCGGCGGCCAGCCTCCACCGAGAACGCCTCTGCCTCGACGACGAGTTCAGGCTCGTCGGCCAGACCGTGTCGCACGACGCCGATGAGGTATCCTTCGCGCCGTTCGACGCCCGTCGTCGTGTCCCTGGGACCGGCGATATGGCCGATCCGGCGGTGACCGAGGGAAGCCAGGTAGCCGACGACCTCGACGGCCGCCGCGCAGTTGTCGACGACGACCGCAAGGTCTCCGGCGCTGTCCGTCGCTCGGTTGAGGAGGACGAACGGATAGCCCTCGTCGCGCAGGTCCGCGATCGTGTGGTCGGCCATCCGCGACGATGCGATCAGCAGACCGTCGACCTGGTGCTCGCGCAGCGCATGCAGGCAACTCGCCTCGCGCTCAGGTTCGTCCTCCGAGTTGCACAGGATGAGGTTGTACCCGCGCTCGCGGGCTGCGTCCTCTGCCCCCTTGATGATCGACGGGAAGAACGGATTCGTGATATCCGGGACCAGCATCCCGAGGGTCAATGTCCGTTGGAGCCGGAGGCCGCGGGCGAGGGTGGACGGTCGGTACTCGAGACGATCGGCGGCGGCCATGACGCGCTCGCGGGTTTCCGGCCGGATGGTCGTCCCCGTGTGGCCATTGAGGACGCGCGACACCGTGGACGGATGGACGCCGGCCTCGGCCGCGACGTCGCTGATCGTGGCCCGAGTCTTCGGCGGCTTCACGGGGCCACCACCACACACCGCGTCATAGCGCGGCGCTCTCGCCCAGATAGAGGCGCTTGACCTGCGGATCGTCAAGCAGCCGCTGACCCTCACCACGCAGTTTGATCACCCCGAGTTCCATGACGCAGCCAGTCCTGGCGGTGCCGAGTCCGGTCCGCGCGTTCTGCTCGACAAGAAGGATCGTCACGCCCTGCTCATTGAGTTCGCGCATCTTGGCCACGACCGTGCGAGAGGCACGCGGCTCCAGGCCGAGCGTCGGCTCGTCGAGGAGCAGAAGGCGCGGCGCCGTGACGATCGCCCGAGCCATCTCGACCTGCTTCTGCTCGCCGCCGCTCAGGAGGCCCGCCCGGCGGTCGGCCTGCTCGACGACGATCGGAAAGAGACTCTCGGCCGCGCGCAACCGTTCGTGGGCCAGCGACCGGTCGCGGATGCTGTAGGCGCCCATGAGCAGGTTCTCGTGGACCGTCATCTGGGGGAACGTGCTCCGGCCCTGCGGGACATGGGCGATCCCGCGCCGGAAGAGCAGATCCGGCCGCCAGCCGCCGACGTCGGTCCCATCGAGGCGGATCGTGCCGCGACGCGGTCGCAGGATCCCCGAGAGGACCCGCAGGAGGGTCGACTTCCCCGCGCCGTTCGGTCCGATGAGACAGACGAAGTCGCCTTCCGCGAGGCTCAGGTCGACTCCACGGAGGATGTCGCCGCCGCTCCCGTAGCCCGCGTAGACGCCCTCGATCTCGAGCAGCATCGTCAGTCCCCGAGGTACGCGTCGAGGACGATCGGGTCCTCGCGAACGGCTCCGGGCGAACCTTGCGCGATGACCGTCCCGCGGTGCATGACGATGACCGGGTCGCACAGGTTCATGACGAAGCCCATGTTGTGCTCGATGATCAGGAACGTGACCCCTCGTCCATTGAGCTCGCGGACGTGTCCGGCAAGCTTCTCGATCATGACCGGGTTCAGCCCGCCGGCCGGCTCGTCGAGCAGCACGATCTCGGGCTCGGCCATCAGCGCGGCCGCGAGCTCCAGCAGCTTCTGTTGGCCGAAGGACAGGCTGCCGGCTTGCTGATCCCGGAGTCCCTTGAGGCCGAAGAACTCGAGGAGCGTCTCCGCACGGACGCGTTCGTCGCCCTTGATCGCCGCAGTGAAGAGCGATCGGAGCGTCAGCTGGCGGATCGGCACGATCATGTTCTCGAGCACCGTCATCCGCCGGAAGATCCGGGTCACCTGGAACGTGCGCATGACGCCGAGGTGGACGATGTCGCTCGGCCGGCGTCCGATCGTCGAGACGTCCCGGACGTAGACCTGGCCGCGGTCGGGCTCGTAGAAGCCGGTGATGCAGTTGAACAGCGTCGTCTTGCCCGAGCCGTTCGGCCCGATCAGGGCGGTGATACTGCCCTTCTTCACGACGAACGAGCAGTCGGTCAGGGCCTGGATGCCCCCGAACGACTTGTGGATCCCGGTGACCGTCAGGCAGTCGGATTCCTCTGTGGCGGCCTCTTTGGCGGCTGCCGCCGTCAACGGCAGTGCGGTCATGACGCCACCCCCGGAACTTGTTCGTCGGCGAGGCTCGCGCGTCCTGGCTTGCTTCGGCCCGCTCGCCACGTTTCAAAGGTCGGGATGATGCCGTCGGGCAGGAACATGACCACGAGAACGAGGACGACGCCGAGCGCGACCAGATGGACCTGGCCGGCGATCCCGGACGGGGCCAGGTAGATGAGATAGACCGAGAGTGGCTGGATGATGAATGCCCCGAGCACGGGACCCCAGACCGTTCCGCGGCCCCCGACCAGGCTCATGATGATCACGCTGAGCGTGATGATCAGCTCGAACGCGAGGTCCGGGTCCATGTAGTTCAGGTACTGGGCGTGCAGCGCGCCGGCCACCCCCGCGAACGAGACGCTGATCGCGAACGCCAGGATCTTGTAGAGCGATGTGTTCACCCCGGAGCCGTCCGCCTTGCCCTCCTCTTCGCGGATCGCGATCAGACCCAGGCCGAACTTCGAGCGTCGGATCGCGAGCGAGACGAGGATCGCGACGACGAGGAGGGCGAACATCGAGTAGTAGAAGGGCAGGATGACGAACTCGGCGGGGAGGGCGAGCAAGGGCAGGTAGAGCCCCGAACTGCCTCCTGTGATGCCGCGCAGGTTGAGTGCGAGGAGCTGGACGACGTAGGTGAACGTCAGCGTCACGATGACGAACGACGTGCCGCGCGACCGGAGCGAGACCCACCCGAGGCCGGCTCCGATGAGTGCCGCGAAGAGCCCGATGAACGGGGCGCTCACGAAGACCGGGATCCCGTAGTGGACGACGAGCAGTCCCGCGGCATACGACCCGATCCCGAAGAACCCGGCGGTGCCGAGTGAGACGTAGCCGGCGTAGCCGCCCATGATGTCCCAGCCGACCGACATCGCGGCGTACATGAACGTGAACAGGAGCAAGTCCAGGTAGAAGCCCTCACGAACGAAGATCGGGAGGATCAGGAAGAGCGCGAGGGCGACGAATGGCACGATCCTGCGGGCACCCATCGGACTACAGGCTTTCCCGGGCAGTCGCGCCGAAGAGGCCTCGCGGCCGCACGACGAGGATGCCGAAGAGGACGCCGTAGAAGACAAGAGGTGCCCAGTCGAGCGGCAGGAACACGACCGCGATCTGCTCGGCCAGGCCCAGGATCATCGCCGCGACGAAAGTGCCGGTCAGGCTTCCCATCCCACCCAGGACGACGATGGCGAGCAACTTCCCGATCCACAGCCAGTGTGTTGCCGGATAGAAGGCGAAGAGCATTCCAAGCAGCGGCCCACCGGCCGCCGCGAGCGAGACACCGATCGCGAACGCGAGCATCGTCACATGCTCCACGTTGACCCCGACCAGGGCCGCGGTCCGTGGGTCCTGGGTCGTCGCCCGGATCGCCCGGCCGAGGTTGCTGCGAACGAGCAGGACGAACAGGGCTCCAAGGATCAGCAGGGCCGCCCCCGCCGAGATAAGCCGGATCAGCGGCACGTAGATCCCGCCGACCTCAAAGCTGTTCAGCGAGTAGGACGTGTTGATCGCCTGGAACGAGGATGACCAGATGCTGCCCTGGAGCCCCTCGAGGATGATCGCGAAGCCGAACGTGACGAGGACCGTCAGCGTGACATCACGCCCGTCGAGGCGGCGCAGGATCAGTCGCTGGGTCAGCGCGCCAGCCACGAAGAAGACCGGCATGACGATGACGATCGAGGCGATCGGATCAAGGTTGTAGTTCTTGTAGAGCAGCCACGAGACGTACGCCGCCGTCACGATCATCGCCGCGTGCGCCACGTTGACCACACGCATGATCCCGAATATCAGCGTGAGGCCGGATGCCATGAGCGCGTAGACGCCACCGGTCAGGATGCCCAGGACGATCGCCTGAAGGAGGAGCTCCCAGTTCAACGCGCGGTCCCCATGCAGTAGTGGGCCGACCGGGGAGCGCCCTCGGGAATGGATCCCGTGGGGCGCTCCGCCGATGCGGTCGAGATCACCAGGCAGGCTTCGGGTAGACCGGATCCGCGTCCTTGTTCGGGTCGTTCGCCGGGGCGACGACGTGCAGCTTGCCGTTCTGGTACTGCTCGAGAAGGTAGCTGCCGTTCGGTCGACCGACAGCGTCCCAGCCGATCGGGCCCTGCACGGTCTGGACAGTATTCGCGTGCAGCCAGTCTGCGATCGCCGTGTTGTCGAGACAGTTCGTCGCCGTGACGGCCGCCTGCAGGACCTGACCCACCGAGTAACCCTCGGCGGCCTCGCCGGGGATGTCGGTCTCCTTGGGGAATAGGGCGTGATACTCGGGGACCAACTTGTCGTTGCCGGTCGCCTTCGATGCCTGGATCCAGCCGTCGCCGGTGAAGATCCCGTTCACCTTGGTGCCGAGCGCCTGCTCGAACGGGCCGGTCGTGCTCGGGCCGCTCGTGTAGTAGACCGCCTTGGGCTGGTAGTTGATCGCGGAGTACGCCTGACTCTGAGCGACGGCATCACTGAAGATGGTCCCACCGAGGACGATATCGGCGCCCGACGCCTTGACTGCCGCAGCGATCGCGGCGAAGTCCGTCTGGGTCGGCGGGTAGATGTCCTTGTAGACCGTCTTGATGCCGCCTGCCTCGAGGGCGGCCTGGGCGCCGTCCAGGGTCGCCTTGACGAACGGGTCGTCCTGCTGTGGGTACGCCGCGGTCTTCGGCCGCTGGTCTGCCGGCAGAGCGAGGATGTAGTTGACGAACGGGTCGGCCTGGTGTTCGGCCGTCGCAGGCTGGACGAAGAACGTGTAGTGGAAGTTGCGCTGGAAGACCCCCGGCGCGCCACCCGCGCCCTCGATGAATGCGTACTTGTACTTCTCGGCGATCGCCGATGTCGGGATCGTGAGGGCGGACGAGAAGGGACCGAACATGAGGTCGACCTTGTCGACCGTGGCGAGGCGCTCCATCTGGCTCACGGCCGTGTCAGCCAGGCTCTGGTTGTCGTACTCCTTGAGGACGACCTTGCGACCGAGGAGTCCGCCGGCGTCGTTGATCTCCTTGACCCAGGTCTGATAGCCGTGCTGGATCGCGGTGCCTGGATCGGACTTGTCGCCGGTGAGTGCCTGCGAGACGCCGATGACGATCGGCTTGTCGCTCGGAGGCAGGGCGCAGGCCGCCTGGGAGGCTGAAGCAGCGGCAGACGGCGCGACCGACGCGACGGACGCTGCGGTCGTCGGAGCTGCCGACGCGGGCGTGCTGGTCGATGCGGTGGGACTCGGGGATGCGGCCGCCGAACAGCCCGCGAAGACGACCGCCCCGACGGCGAGCAATGCGAGCATGGGACGGATGCCGCGAACGCCGATGGATCGCGTGGAGTGGAGCATGGTTCTGTACTTCTCCTCCAGTTATCGGCCGGAAATCGATTGCCGCAATCGATTTCGTGAATTTGCGGGAGTATCGACGCACGGTCGTGTTCTGTCAACATTCGGCCCGGTTCGAGCCGCGCAGCCTGATCCTGGTGTGGCTCGGGTCGGTACGACGCAGACGGGCGCAGGGGGTCGACCGGCTCGTCCTGACCAGGGCGGTTTCAGTCGACGAGGCGTCGGGACCCGACGGGGTTGGCTACTCGCCCCAGGCCCTGGATCGGGCCCCCCGGGATGTCGCAGCGGGTCAGCGCTTGGCCCAGTAGTCGTCGCTCGACTTGCTGACTGCCAGGACAGCCGGTGTCTCGAAGCCGGGTGCCATCGATGCCGCGTCGCCGGCGAGGACCTCGTGGTGCTCGATGTCGAGCAGGCGGAGCCAACTCTGCTGACCCATGGTGATCGCGATGAAGTAGCCCAGCTCGACGAGCTCGGGCTCGGAGAACTGCCCATGCAGCCGCTCCCAGAACGCGTCGTCGGGGTCCAGCCGCCAGGTGATCGCCTCGGCGTACGCCAGGGCCGCCTTCTGTCGTTCGTCGTAGCCGTCCGACGTCTCGAAGTTGAGCAACTGGTCGTACTTGCCCTCGCTCAGGCCTTGCCCCGACGCCTGCATCGACCGTTGGTTGCCGCAGTACTCGCACTTGACGGTGCGCGACACGTAGACGCGACAGAGTTCTTTGATCGTGTGGTCGCAGACACCCTCGCGGAACACCGCCTGCCACGTGTTCGCGAACGACCAGAAGACGGCGGGGACATGGGCTCGGACAGACTGGCTCTCGGGTCGCGGCGTCCCGAAGCGGGCGCACCGCTCCAGTTCGGCGCGCATGTCCTGGTCGACGGACTCCGGCGGGACGTAGCTGATCCGTTGCCTTCTGGTCATCGGTGACTCCTCATCCGTTCCTACCTGACGGGCGTCCTCGTGCGACTGGTGACCCGACGTCGAAACCCGCCGCTGCACGATCGGCGCCGCCCGGTCAGGCAAGCATATGGTCGCGGGCAAGGGAGCTGCAGCACGTCCGGATCGCTTTCTCGATCTCGGGCGCCGCCGCGCCGATCCCGGTCGATGCGATATGGTCGATGGGCCGCTACACTCGGCGCCCCCGCCGCCACCGGAAGGACATCGGCATGCCGGCCCACCAGCGCCTCCATCCGACCGTGGAGTGGTCGGAGCTCGTCGTGACCGAGGCGGACTGGGACGCTGCGGAGCCAGCGCTGCTCACGGCGATGCTCAGCCAGCTCGTCATCGTCCGGGCGTTCGAGGAGTACGTCCTCGAGCTGGCGGGCGAGGGGCTGATCAACGGGCCTGCGCATTCCAGCATCGGGCAGGAGGGCGGGGCGGTCGGTTCGGTGATCGGCCTGACCTCCCGCGACACCGTCAACGGCTCCCATCGCGGGCACCATCAGTTCCTCGCCAAGATCCTCGGCCACATCCGTCCCGAGGGGATCGATCCCTTGCAGCAGTATCCCGACGACGTCGCGGCCGCCCTGCTGCGCAGCCTTCGCGAGATCTGCGGCCTCGACCTCGGCTTCAGCCACGGCCGAGGCGGGAGCATGCATCTGCAGTGGCTCGAGGCCGGCGCGATCGGCACGAACGCCATCGTCGGCGGCGGCGTCCCGCTCGCAGCGGGTTCCGCCTGGGCCCACAAACAGGCCGGGACGGACGCCGTCGCCTTCACCTTCTTCGGTGACGGCGCGATCAACATCGGGTCGACTCTCGAGACGTTCAACCTGGCGGCCGCGTGGAAGCTGCCGCTCTGCTTCTTCGTCGAGAACAACCAGTACGCAGTCTCCACCCACGTCTCCGAGGCGACGGCAGAGCCGCGTCTCTCCGCTCGGGGACCGGGCTTCGGGATCCCGAGCTGGAAGGTCGACGGGATGGACCCGCTGGCGGTCTACCTTGTCGCCCAGGAGGCGGTGCGGCACATGCGCGCAGGCGGTGGACCGACGCTCATCGAGGCCGACGTCTACCGGTACTTCCACCAGAACGGCCCGTTCCCCGGCAGCGCGTTCGGGTACCGGTCAAAGGACGAGGAGGCCGCCTGGCGCGCGCGCGACCCGATCGCAACGACCGCCCGCCATCTCGTGCGACGCGGGGTCCTGCGCCAGGACGACGTCGACGCGGCCGTCGCGCGCGCCCGGGCGCTGATGGGCCAGCTGGGCGAGGTCATCCTGGAACCCGCTCCGGGCGGGAAACCCAAGCGCGTGATCAAGCCCGTCGAGTGGCCTGGCCCCGGATTCGTCGACCACGGGGTGCGCGGGGACCTGAGCGAGCTCGCCGGTGTGTCCTTCACGGACGTCGAGGACTTCGTGGGGCGGCTGGAAGAGGTCAAGTTCATCGACGCCGTCGCCGGCGTCATGCGTCGCCGGCTCGAGACGGATCCCCGGATCATCGTGATGGGGGAAGATATCCATCACCTCAACGGCGGCACGAACGGGGCGACGCGTGGGCTCAAGGACGCCTTCCCGGACCGCATCCTCGGGACCCCGATCAGCGAGAACGCCTTCGCAGGGCTGGGCGGCGGGATCGCGCTCGACGGCAGATTCCGACCGGTGGTCGAGTTCATGTACGCCGACTTCCTGTGGGTGGCCGCTGACCAGCTGTTCAACCAGATCGCCAAGGCTCGGCACATGTTCGGCGGCGAGGGGAAGGTGCCGATCGTGGTCCGCAGCAAGGTCGCCATGGGGACCGGCTATGGCTCACAGCACTCGATGGACCCTGCCGGGATCTTCGCCACGTCGGCCGGCTGGCGGATCGTCGCACCGTCCACCCCGTTCGACTACGTCGGTCTGATGAACACGGCGCTCGCCTGTGACGACCCGGTCGTCGTCCTCGAGCACGTCGACCTCTACAACTCGACCGGACCGGGCCTCCCCGAGGACTTCGATCACTACCTCCCGGTCGGCAAGGCGGCGATACGACGCCAGGGTCGAGCCGTGACAGTCCTCACGTATCTCGCCATGATCCGCCATGTCCTCGAGGCGGTCGAGGAGACGGGGGTCGACGCAGAGGTCATCGACCTTCGCTGGCTGGACCGCGCCAGCCTCGACTGGGGCACCATCAACGCGAGCGTCAAGAAGACGAACAACGTCCTGATAGCCGAGCAAGGGGCGATCGGGACGTCGTACGGCGGGTGGCTCGCCGACGAGATCCAGCGCCGCCTCTTCGATTGGCTCGACTCTCCGATCCAGCGGGTCACCGGCGGCGAGGCATCGCCAAGCATCAGCAAGGTCCTCGAGCGCGCAGCCATCGCAAAGACCGAGGAAGTCGCCGCCAGGCTGCGCCAGATGCCGGTCGGCTGACGTGCCGGAGATCCTTCGCATGCCCGAGATCGCAGCGAACACGACGGAGGCTGTGCTCGCGACATGGGTCGTGCCGGAAGGTGGCGAGTTCGCCGCAGGCGACACGCTCGTGGCCATCGAGACCGAGAAGGCGAACGTCGACGTCCCAGCGGAGACTGGTGGCGTCCTTCTCCGACGCCTGGTTGACGAGGGTGCACGCCTGGAAGTGGGTTCGCCCATCGCGCTGCTCGGCGCCGTCGGCGAGGTGGTCGAGGATGTCGATCGCGTCCTCCTCGAGCTCGGTCTCGCCAGCGCGACGGCAGTCGTCAGGCCGTCCGCCGACATTCCGGGTGTCGCGGTCGACGCGGGATCGCCCGGGCAGGTCGAGTCGGATGTATCCCGTGACGCCGGCGGGGCGCAGCACGGCGAGCGCATCTTCGCGAGCCCGTTGGCCCGCAGACTGGCCCGCGGCGCAGGTGTCGATCTCGCTGATCTCAAGGGAACCGGGCCCGGCGGGCGGATCCGCGGGAGAGATGTCGAGAGGATCATCGCCGCGTCCCCGGCTCCGGTACCCGCGGCTCCGACGGCCGCCGCGACCCTCCCGGCCGGCGCCCCGATCGACTTCCCGGCCGGCGCCGACGACGTCCTCCTGCCGATGACCCAGATGCGCAAGGGCGTCGCCGCGCAGATGACCCGCGCCCTGGCCGTGCCGCACGCGTGGGTCCACATGGAGGTCGACGCCGCGGCCCTCGTGCGCGCCCGCGAGACGGCCAAGGGCGACTACCAGGCGCGCGAGGGCATCTCGATCAGCTATGTCCCGTTCGTCATCAAGGCCGCCGTCGACGCCCTCCGCCGCTACCCGACGTTCAACGCCCAGTGGACCGACCAGGGCCTCCTCGCCAAGCGGCGCATCCACATGGGTGTCGCGGTCGCGGTCGATGGCGGCCTGCTCGTCCCGGTCGTGCGCGACGTCGACCAGCTCTCGATCAGCGGCCTCAACCGGGCCATCGCGGACGTCGCCGCGCGGGCCCGCGCCGGCAGGCTCCGCCTCGAGGACCACGGCGGCAGCACCTTCACCATCGACAACACCGGCTGGTTCGGCTCGAACCTGACGATGCCGATCATCAACGTCCCCGAGGTCGCCATCCTGACCATGGAGGCGATCACCAAGCGCGCCGTCGTGCGCGAGACGCCCGACGGCGATGTCATCGCCATCCGGCCGATCATGAATATGGTCCTCGCCATCGACCATCGCGCCAACGACGGAGCCCAGGCGGCCGCGTTCCTCAAGGCGATCAAGACCTGGCTCGAGGGGATCGGGCCCGAAACGCCGGTCTACTGAGCGGAGTGGCCCGGACCGTCTTCGTCACGGGCGCGGCAACCGGTTCGAGAGCTTCCCCCGACCGTCGGGAAGCCGAATGGCCGATGCCGTGTCGTGCCCGGCGCGAATGGGGAAGTGGAGCGTGAGACGAGGTTCGAACTCGCGACCTTCTGCATGGGAACGAGACCGTCAGGCGGTTCCGCGAGGGGCGGCCCAGCGGGTGGGCTGGCCGGTGACGCTGGCGATGATCTCGTAGTCGGTATCGTAGTGGACCACGGAGAGGCCGTTGCGGGCGGCCACTGCGGCGATGAGCAGGTCGGGGATCTTGACCTGGCGGTGGTGCAATGGGCCGCGGGCGGCGAGCTCGCGGAACACCCGACGCGCCTCCCCCCAGTCAGCCGGCTCGACGGTGAACCAGGGGCAAGCGAGCAGGGCCGCCTCGGTCGCCCGGAAGTCGGCGAGGTCCCTGGCGCTCCACAGCAACTCCATCACGACTTGGTCGCAGACGGCGACCCGGCCTTCCTCGACCGCCGCCGCGAACCACTCGAGCCCGGGCCTGTGGCTGCTCGCCCAGACCGACGTGTCGGCGAGCTCCGGCTTGTCGACCGCCGGTTCCATCTAGGACGCGCCTGGCTCACCCGGTCGCTCGACCGCATCGACGCGAGAGGCTCGCATGTCGGGCAGGGCGGCCTCGAGCTCCGAGAAGTCACGGCGGGCCAGCCACGCACGTCGGCGCCGGGCAACCACGTCGCGCAGGGCGGCGTGGACGGTGTCGGTCGTCCTGGTCGTCCCGAGAGCCTCCGCCGCGTCGCGCAGGAGGTCGCGGTCGAGATCGAGGGTCGTATGCGTTCTGACCATCATCGGCTCCATTCCGACGCGCTCGTCATGCGTGGAAAATGGTAGTGTGCCCACGCATGGCAGTCAAGCGCGACCACGCACGACGGAGAAGTTTGGAGCGGGAGACGAGGTTCGAACTCGCGACCTTCTGCTTGGGAAGCAGACGCTCTGCCGACTGAGCTACTCCCGCTCGGAGAGGGCGCCATGGTATCAAACTGCCCCAGCGGCGAAGAGTTCGCCGACTGAGCGGACAACTGCCAGGCGTGATCCCCCGCTCGCAGAACGCCGCGAGCCTCCTACCCTGTGCCGAAACGCGAGCCCATTCGGCTGCACCGTGGCGGGCCGTCGCATCTTTGAGTTTCACGTCACAGGCCCCGGGCGGAGTGGAACGATTTGCCGTCGGCGAAACGCGGCGTTATCGGAGAACCTGGGCATGTTCAAGACCGTCGGGAGGCGGCCCGCCCCTCAACATGCCATGCTGCAGGCATGGCGGAGGCGACCAGCAAACCGCGTTCCACGAGTCAGGTCGTGGCGACGAAGCCCGCCTGCCTGCCGCTCCTCACGATGTACCAAGCCGCCGTTGCAGCGCGACCACGATCATGGGCCCAAGTCGAAGACGACTTCGTCCGCGCCATGGAGGCATTCGACGCGAATGTCGCTACCGGCGTCGCGGACATCGGCGATCTACAGAACGGTAAGGGAGACTTCCTCAACGACCTCCTCGCGCTCCTCCTCGAAGGCTGCGCCGGCGTCGATCTCTACTCGCGTGGCGGCGTCAACGGGCTCGTCTTCCCGAATCACAACCTTGACGTGACGTACCCGAACACGGGCGTCGTCAAGTTCGTTCTGGAGGTGAAGGCGGTTGGAACTCCCCGCCACCCGTTGTCGCCGAAGCAGAAGCCGATCGGGCGCCCTGGTTCGGCGGACCTCGCCAAGCGGGTCAAGGAGGTCGCGTTCAAAACGATCGATCTGAAGGCCGAGTATGGCCGGATCATGACTGCCCGCGGTGAGCTCGGGTCCGCTCCGGGAGGCAATCTGACGACCTGGTTGCATGCGGTCCGACCGCGGTCATATCTCTTCATCGGCGCACGTGTCGTCGGCAAGACCGATCTCGACGCGACGATCGCCTTCGCGCACACGGCTGCCCAGGTCG
>Ga0075026_100000433_pt1 | contig 16452 bp, 17 predicted proteins | sample Str012_2_FD_71392 | JGI IMG/M metagenome (GOLD analysis project Ga0075026, IMG submission 71392) | Freshwater sediment microbial communities in response to fracking from Pennsylvania, USA - Straight Creek_MetaG_SC_2012 | ecosystem: Environmental > Aquatic > Freshwater > Creek > Sediment... | reverse complement strand
ATCCCGAACGGGCGCAGCGGCTCGATGGCTCGGCCCTTCCACGACTCGCCGTCGCCGGACAGCGAGTCGAACGAGATCGTGTCACTACCGGAAGGTCCACCCATGACTGCGACCCAACGCAGGTCACGGCTCGCGGCGCCGACGTGGCCGACGAACTCGGGCTGGGTGATCGCGGCGACGCACTGCGAGTGATCGATGAACCAGCCGACCTCGGCCGGCGCGGATCGCGTGTTCGTGGTGACGGCCACCGCGCCCAACGTCGCGCAGGCCAGCCAGGCGAGCAGCATCTCGGGACAGTTGTCGGCGTGGATCAGGACCTTGTCGCCGATCTCGATCCCGCGGTCGCGCAACCCGGCGGCGAGGCCGCGTGTGGCCGCGACGAGTTGCGCGTACGTCCAGGTCTCGACCGTTCCGTCGACCGGTTCCCAGATCAGGGCCGGATGGTCGGGTTTCTCGTCGGCCCAGTGCTGCAGCAGCCAGGGGATGTCCTGGCCATGCATCTGCAGTTCGTCGATCGCGGAACGGTCCATGTCCTGCCCTCTTCAGTCTGGGTCGTCGCCGGGAAGCTATCCCCCAGACTGTTCGAGGTTCGTCTGCTTGGTGTTCGTCTCCGGTCAGGCCCGGGTGAGCACCACTTTCAGCGCGCCCGTGTCGGCCGCGCGTCCGAACACGTCGTACGCCTCCTCGAACTGATCGAGGTGGAAGTGGTGGGTCACGAAACGATCGGCTTCGATCTGGTGGCCCTGCGCCAGCCGCAACAGCGTCGGCGTGGAGTAGGTGTCGACGAGACCGGTGGTGATCGTGACGTTGCGGATCCAGAGGTCTTCGAGGTGCAGCGTCGCGGGCTTGCCGTGCACGCCGATGTTGGCGATGTGACCGCCGGGTCGCGCGAGTTGCGTCGCGAGCTCGAAGGTCTCGGGTACACCGACGGCTTCGATGGCGACGTCGGCGCCGAGTCCATCCGTCAGATCGCGCACCACCGCGAGCGCGTCCTCGCGGCCGTTGTTGATCACGATGTCGGCACCGAACTGCTTGGCCGCGTCGAGGCGACTGTCGGCCAGGTCGATCGCCACGACGTGTGCCGGGCTGAACAGCCGTGCGCCCATCATCGCCGAGAGTCCGATCGGGCCGGCACCGACGACGGCGACGACGTCACCGGGTCGGACCGTGCCGTTGAGGACGCCGACCTCGTAACCGGTGGGGAGGATGTCGGCGAGCATCAGGATCTGTTCGTCGCTGACGCCCGCGGGCACCTGGTAAGTCGACGTGTCGGCAAAGGGGACCCGGACGTACTCCGCCTGCGTCCCGTTGATCTTGTGGCCGAGGATCCATCCGCCGCCGCCGAGGCACTGCCCGTAGCTGCCCTCGCGGCAGTACCGGCACGCGCCGCAAGCGGTGATGCACGACACGAGCACGCGGTCACCGACCTTGACGTTCTTCACGCCCGCGCCGACGGACTCGACGGTTCCGACCGCTTCGTGGCCGAGAATCCGCCCGTCGGTGACCGCGGGGACGTCGCCTTTCAGGATGTGCAGGTCGGTGCCGCAGATGGTGACGGCGTCGACGCGGACGACCGCGTCGGTGTCGTCGACAACGACGGGCTTCGGAACCTCTTCCCATGCCTTCTTGCCGGGACCGTGGTACACGAGTGCACGCATAGCCATCTCCTCTGAAGCGGGTTCTGCATATGAACCTAAGGATCCAGGGGGCGCCGGGGTAGTGCCGTAGTCCCGGGTCGGCCGGGACGTTCGGACCTATCGGGGACCGGCGCGGTCCGGCAGGTTGGGCGTATGACGCGGCGCATTGTGATCCTCGGCGGCGGAACGGGCGGCACGTTGACCGCAAACCGCCTGCGCCACCTCTACAACCGCGATGAGGCGATCATCACGGTGGTCGATCAGGACGACCGGCACGTCTACCAGCCGGGCCTGCTGTTCGTGCCGTTCGGGATGGCGCATTCCGAGGACATCGTTCGACCCCGCGTCCGGCAATTGCGCATCGGCATCGAGTTCGTCGAAGCCGCGATCGACCACGTCGACATCGACGCGTGCGAGGTGCATCTCGGCAACGGTGCCGTGCTCGGCTACGACGTCCTGGTCGTCGCGACCGGCGCCCGATTGGTCCCCGAGGAGACGGAGGGTCTGCTCGGCCCCGGGTGGATGAACAACGTGTTCACGTTCTACACGCCGGAGGGTGCGGAAGCGCTCGGCGCCGCACTCGCGGCCTTCGACCGAGGGCGGCTCGTCGTCAACGTCGTCGACATGCCGATCAAGTGCCCGGTCGCGCCGCTGGAGTTCTGTTTCCTGGCCGACTGGTACTTCACCGAACGCGGGATCCGAGACCAGGTCGACATCACGTACGCCACGCCCCTCGACGGCGCGTTCACGAAGCCGGTCGCCGCGAGCCAGCTCGGTGGAATGCTCGAGGCGCGCGGGATCGAGCTCGTGACCGAGTTCAACACGGGTGAGGTCGCCGACGGGCGACTGATCGGATACGACGGCCGCGAGGTCCCGTTCGATCTCGCCGCGGTGATCCCGCTGCACGGCGGCGCGCAGTACGTCGGTCGCTCGCCCGGCCTCGGCGACGAGCTCGACTTCGTTCCCACCGACGAGCACACCCTGCAGTCGAAAGCCGCGCCGAACATCTTCGTCATCGGCGACGCCGCGAATGTGCCTGCGTCGAAGGCGGGTTCGGTGACGCATTTCGAAGGCGAGACCCTCGTCGGGAACGTGCGCCGGTTCCTCGCGGGGGAGCCGCTCGAAGCGGGGTTCGACGGTCACGCGAACTGCTTCATCGAGACCGGCTTCCACAAAGCGCTGCTCATCGATTTCAACTACGACACCGAACCGGTGAAAGGTCACTATCCCGGCCCGGTGGGCTTGCCGCTCCTGAAGGAATCGCGGCTCAACCACCTCGGCAAGCTCCTGTTCCAGTCCGTGTACTGGCACGCGTTGCTTCCGGGACACGACCTGCCCGGTCTCCGCTCGAACATGCCCACCGCCGGCAAGCAGCTGACCGCGTCTCAGGAGGACTGACCATGCCGACCGCGACCATCGCCGGCGTCACCGTCGATCGCAACGACGAAGGGTTCTTCACCGACCCCGACCAATGGACGGAATCGATGGTTCCCGAGCTCGCGCGGGCGGAGGGTATCGACGAGGTGACCGACGATCACTGGCGCGTCATCCGCTTCATGCGCACCGAGTACGCGCAGAAGGGCACCGGACCGACCGTGCGGGTGCTCGGCAAGACGTCGGGCGTTTCGATCAAGGAGCTCTATCAGCTGTTCCCCAAGGGTCCGGCCAAGGTGGCCGCCAAGGTTGCCGGAATCCCCAAGCCCCGCGGCTGCATCTGAAAGGCGCAAACGATGAGTGAAACGACGACGAAGCCCGAGCCGATCACAAAGGTCTCGATCATCATCTCCAAAGGATCCCTCGAGGGGATCTACCCCGGGCTGATCATGGCCAACGGTGCGCGCGCCGAGGGCATCGAAGCCAACCTGTTCTTCACGTTCTTCGGTCTCGACGCGATTCACAAAGCGCGCCATGACCACATCAAGCTCGCGACGGTCGGCAATCCCGGTCTGCACCTGGCCACGATTGCGGGTGGTCTGCCCGGAGTCTCCACCGCGATGACGCACTACATGAACCACAAGATGGAGCAGCTCGACATCCCCTCGATTCCCGAGTTCGTCGAGATGATCGCGGACACGGGCGCGGGCATGTACGCGTGCAAAGCGTCCGTCGATCTGTTCGGGCTCGAGAAGAACGACTTCATCGAGCAGGTCCAGGACATCATCACCGTCGGCGAGTTCTACGAGCGCGCCGCGGGCGGTCAGATCATCTTCACCTGACGCGGTCGGGTCCGCGAGGAACCCGCGCCCGGTGCCACGATGGTGCTCGGAGAGCACGTGGTATCGGAGGCACCCGATGGCGGACCCGAACCTGCGGGAGTTGTTGCGCCGGCCCGTCGTCGTGGCGCCGATGGCCGGTGGGCCGTCGACGCCGTCGTTGGTCGGCGCCGCGGCCGACGCGGGCGCGTTCGCCTTCTTGGCGGCGGGCTACAAGACGGCCGCGGCGATGGTCGCCGAGATCACGGCAGTGCGCGCCGCGACCGCCGCTCCGTTCGGCGTGAATGTCTTCGTTCCGGGCGTGCCGACGCGTAACGCCGACGCGCTGTCGGCGTATCTCGACACGCTCGGCGCCGACGCGGACGCGGTCGGCGCACCGCTCGGCGAACCCACCTGGGACGACGACCAATTCGACGAAAAGATCGCCGCGTTGCTCGCCGACCCGCCGTCGGTCGTGAGCTTCACGTTCGGGTGCCCGTCGTCGGAGTTGATCGGGGCGTTCCGGGGCGTGAGATGCGTCGTCGCGGTCACCGTCACTCAACCGTCGGAGGCCGCGATCGCGGCGAGTGCCGGTGCCGACGCGTTGTGCGTACAGAGCCATGAGGCCGGCGCGCACCGGGGTGTCTTCGGCAATGACGCTTCGGCTCTCACCGAGACCTCCCTCGCAGCACCCATCGCCGCGATCTCCGAGATCACCGACGTTCCGCAGATTGCCGCGGGCGGAATCATGCGTCGAGATCAGGTGGCGGCTGTGCTCGCGGCCGGAGCGGTCGCGGCCCAGTGCGGAACGGCGTTCCTCCGCTGCACCGAGAGTGGTGCGCACCCGGCGTACAAAGCCGCGCTCACCGATGCGCGCTTTACCCAGACGGCAGTGACGCGCGCGTTCAGTGGGCGACCGGCGCGCGCTCTGGTCAATCAGTTCGTCATCGATCACGCCGACGCCCCGTGCGCGTACCCCGAGATCAACAACGCCACGCGACCGCTGCGCGCGGCGGCTACCGCACAGGGCGATGTCGACAAGATGAGCCTGTGGGCCGGCGTGGGGTTCCGGTTGGCAACCGATGGCTCGGCCGGCGAGATCGTCGACCGCCTCTGCCCGTAGGTCAGCCGCGGGCTCGCCTCAACCCGGGACTACATGGCGAACTTCCGCCATGTAGCGGTCGGCGGCGCGGGACGCGTCTTCGGGTGTGCTTCCGTGCTGTCGTGCGTCGAGGTAGGGGGCATACCAGTCCCACCAGTCGTGCTTCGGTGCACGCTTCTCGAACGCGTCGTGATGTTGAGCGGTCTCGTGCAGGAGCTCCGCCAAGGTCGCGACATCCATGAGGTAGATCTCCTTTACCGTCCGGAGGGTCGGTTCACGCGATCCAATGTGAACGACTCCTTGCGTTCCTCGCGGGTGAGGCATTGAGTGCATCACCTTCGCAACAGATTCGCGCGGGAGTCGCTTGTTCGCGCGCAGGCCCTTGAAACGCGATTGTCGTCGTGATGGTCTTTTGTCGATGCCCGGAAAAGCTCGGAGAGAGGAACTCCATGGCGGCACCGACCCGAAGCACCAACCAGACCGACCCCAGCATCCGCCCATTTCAGATCGACGTTCCGGAAACGACACTCACGGACCTGCGCCGGCGCATCACCGAGACGCAGTGGCCGGAACGGGAAACGGTCACCGACCGATCGCAAGGGGTGAAGCTCGACACGATGCAAGCGCTGGCGCGCTATTGGGCCACCGATCACGACTGGCGCAAATGCGAAGCGACGCTCAACAGTCTTCCGCAGTTCGTGACCGAGATCGACAGTTTGGACATTCACTTCATTCACGTTCGCTCGAAGCACGACAACGCGTTGCCGATCATCGTGACGCACGGATGGCCGGGCTCGATCATCGAGCAGCTGAAGATCATCGAGCCGCTGACCAATCCCACGGCGTTCGGTGGGACCGCCGCGGACGCGTTCGACATCATCATTCCTTCGTTGCCCGGTCACGGGTTCTCCGCGAAGCCCACCACGACCGGTTGGGATCCCATCCGCATCGCGCGTGCGTGGAGTGCGCTGATGTCGCGCCTCGGGTACGAGCGGTACGTAGCGCAAGGCGGCGACTGGGGCAACGCGGTGACCGAGCAGATGGCGCTGCAACAACCGCCGGGATTGCTCGGCATCCACACCAACATGCCGGCCACGATTCCCGGCGAGATCGCGAAGGCGCTCGCGGACGGTGGGCCCGAGCCGGCCGGGCTCTCGGCCGAGGAGAAGTACGCATGGGACCAACTCGACTTCTTCTACAAGAAGGGCCTCGGTTACGCGCAGGAGATGGCGCTTCGTCCGCAGACGCTGTACGGCCTCGTGGACTCGCCGATCGGTTTGGCCGCGTGGATGCTCGACCATGACGACGCCAGCTACGCACTCATCGCCCGCGTCTTCGCCGGTGAGAACGAAGGGCTGACGCGCGACGACATCCTCGACAACGTCACGCTCTACTGGTTGACGAAGACGGCGGTCTCGTCGGCTCGGCTCTATTGGGAGAGCAAGCTGGACTTCTTCGCACCGAAGGGTGTCCCGCTGCCGGCGGCCGTGAGCGTGTTTCCGGACGAGATCTACGCCGCGCCGCGCAACTGGACGGAGAAGGCCTATCCGAACCTGATGCATTTCAACCGGCTCCCCAAAGGTGGCCACTTCGCGGCATGGGAGCAACCCGAACTCTTCACGAATGAGATGCGGGCCGCGTTCCAGTCGCTCCGATAGGTCCACGTCGTTCTCGCCACTGAAGGAGGGGATTCGTCATGAGCGCGAAAGAACGTTTGCTCGCGGCGCTGCACGGTCAAGCCGAGGAACTGCCGTCCTTCGGTGGCGCGATCGAGTGGCTCAACTCGCCGCCACTGACGGCGAACGATCTGAAAGGCAAGGTCGTCGTCGTCGAGTTCTGGACGTATTCGTGTATCAACTGGTTGCGCACGCTTCCATACGTCCGTGCATGGGACGAGAAATATCGCGAGCACGGACTCGTGACGATCGGCGTGCACTCGCCGGAATTCTCGTTCGAGCACGACATAGACAACATTCGCCGGGCCGCGAAGGAGATGAACATCACCTACCCGATCGCGGTCGACTCCGACTTTGCGATCTGGCGGGCCTTCGAGAACCACTTCTGGCCGGCGCTCTACTTCGTCGACGCGCAGGAGCGTCTGCGGCACCATCATTTCGGCGAAGGGGAGTACGCACCGTCGGAACGGATGATTCAACGGCTGCTCACAGAAGCGGGAGCGATCGGAATCGGAAGTGATCTGGTCGAGGTGGACGCCCGCGGGATCGAGGCTGCGGCCGATTGGGACACCTTGCGATCGCCGGAAACGTACGTCGGCTACGAACGCGGGTCGAGTCCGGAATCGCCCGGCGCCCCCGTGTCGGACGCGCGTCATACCTACGACGCGCCCGAACACTTGCGGCTGAATCGTTGGGCCTTGTCGGGTGAGTGGACCGTCGGGCCGGAGAGCATCGTGTCCGACTCCGCCGGCGCGCGGATCGCGTACCGCTTCCACGCGCGCGATCTTCATCTCGTGACGGGCCCCGCCGCGCCCGGAAGGTCGGTGCGATTCCGCGTGCGCATCGACGGAACGGCTCCAGGGCCCGATCACGGCATCGATGTCGACGACGACGGCAACGGTGTGCTCGACGAACCGCGGCTGTATCAACTCGTCCGACAGCGTGGGCACGTCCACGAGCGCACGTTCGAGATCGAATTCGAAGATCCCGGTGCGCAGGCCTACGTGTTCACGTTCGGGTAGCGAGTACGCCTACGGCTCGGCGCGCGGAGGTCGTACGCTGCGACCTGTGAACGCGAGGAGGCAAACGTGAGTGCGCGAAGCCGAAGTGACAAGCCCGGTCCGCAGGAACAGGCCGAACTCGACCGCGAAGAGCGGCGGGAAGCCTTCGATGAAGTATCCGAGCTCGTCGCCGCGGACCCCGCGGAGGAGGACGACGGCGAGGAAACCGTGAAGGAGATGCTCGAGATCGATCAGACCGAGCTCGACGAGCTCGGCCTCACGCTCGACGATCCGCACCAACCGGAACGAGAGTAACCACTCGGTTGCGCCGGTCTCATTGCAGCGCGGCTGCGATCGCCGCGCCCGTCGGTGCCGCATTGAGATACGGCTCGGGTGCGTGGGCCCGGTGGCCGTTGTCGATCAAGACGTCTTCGACGCGCGGGCCGAACTTGTCGGCGAGGGGTATTGCCGCCGCCTTGTCGCCGACCGCGCGCACGTTGACCCAGCGTTCGATCGAGCCCGGCCACACTCCCTGACCGTCGACCGGCGGCGGATCGAGTTGGGCGAACATCATGTCGGAGCCGAGTGGCGAACCGAGCGTTACCAGTGTGCGCACCGGCCATTGCGGGTGGTTGCACAAGGCCATGTACGACAGCAACGTGCCGAGTGAGTGCGCAACGAGCACGCGCGTCTCGTCCGTGATCAATGGTTCGATGCGGGCGCGCATGTTCGCGCGCAGGTCGGGTTCGGTGGCCATGATCGTCACCATGTCGACGGTCCGATCGAAGGCGGCGTCGCTCGCGGCCTGACCGAGCGCGGCGATCGCGTCTGCCCCGGCGAAATCCGCCATCGACTCGGCGATCCCCGGACGGGATGCTTCGAGCCGCGCGTACGCCTCGGTGCCGGGCGCGCGCCGGAACAGGTCGCCGTAGAAACAGACTTCGACGTCGTCGTCGGTGATCTGTACGCCGTGGTGCCAGAGCCCGTCGCGCAGCGCGGGCAGCCAGCGCGCCTTCAACTCGTGGGGTCCCCACAACTCGTTGAACGCTCCGTGCACCAACACGATGCGGGCCACGCGCCACCTCTTTCGAATCGTCGTCGATCGGCCGGCGGATGAGCATACGGCCGAGCGGCGTTAGCGTGACGGTGTGCGCGACACAACGCGGGCCGACGTCGTGATCGTCGGCGCCGGACTCCTCGGCCTGTCGACTGCATACGCATTGCGCGGGCGACGCGACGTGCTCGTGCTGGAACAGGACACGGTCGGGCACGGGCGCGCGGGATCGCACGGGCCGACGCGCATCTTCCGATTGGGTTACGCCGAGCCCAGGTATGTCGAGCTGGCCCAGCGCGCCGCGGCGCGGTGGCGCGCGCTCGAGATCGACGCGGGTGTGCAGCTCTTGCATCCGACCCCGCAGCTCACGTTCGGGCCCGGCGCCGACGCGGTCTTCGCCGCGCTCGTCGCCGCGGGTGGGCCGACGACCCGCATCAGTGCCGACGCGATCGCCGAGCAGTTCCCCGCCTTCGCCGGTCGGGGTCCCGGGGTGTTGGAGATGGGCTCCGCCGTGATTGCCGCCGACCGAACGTTGGCGGCGTTGCGGGCGAGCGCGGGCGCCGAGGTACGCGAGCACGCGCCGGTCGTGGCGGTCGACGCGCACCGGGTCGAGACTGCGAACGAGAGCATCGAGGCGCACGCGGTCGTGGTGTGCGCAGGGCCGTGGTCGCGTTCGTTGGTCGGCGGAATCCCGACGACGACGACGCTCGAGCACGTCGGCTACGTGCGGGCGGGTACAGGCCTACCGATCTTCGTCGATTTCACCGAACCGGCCGTCTACGGGCTCCCGACGCCCGGCACCGACCTCTACAAGATCGCGGTGCACCACGGCGGTCCGCCCATCGATCCGGATCGTCAGTTCGCGGCGGATCCCGCGGCGGTCGACGCGCTGCAGCATGCAATCGACCATTGGTTGCCCGGCACCGAGCTCGTTGAGATCGACGTGTGCCCGTACGACAACACGGTTGACGAGGGCTTCATCATCGACCGCATCGACGGGGTCGTGGTGGGTGCGGGCACGTCCGGCCACGGCTTCAAGTTCGGCCCATTGCTCGGCGAACAACTCGCCCAGCTGGTTCTCGAGTAACGAGCTCAGCGTGCGTGCTCGACTCCGGGTGCGTTCGCCCAGATGTTGTTGCAGCGCTCGCACACTTCCTCGGGGATGACGCCGAAGCGGATCAGCACGGCGAAGGCCTTGCAACCGAGGCACAGCGCGAATACGGACTCGAGGGTTGCGGCCACGATGATCAGTCCAACGAGGACATAGGCCGCGGCCGTCTCGCCGAAGCCGAACTGTGCGATCACCGCGGCGACCGAGAGTGTTGCGCCGATGCCCTGGGCGAAGCGCTTGGGTGGGCCGGCAACGTACTTGGGCGCGAAGGGAAGCCTCGGCGTGAGTACCCGCGTCACGAACTGACCGAGCGGGCTGAGGGTCGGGCCGCTGAGCACCCGCGCGACGAAGCCGTAGGCGAGCAGGAGTAACAGCCACGGTTGGTCCAACGCGATGGTCGCGACGCTCAGCACGACCACACCGCCGGCGACGAGGCGCGCCGAGACCTCGTTCACCGGGTTCGGGAAGGTGAAGAGCTCGTGCATCGTGGGTCCTCCGTGGGCATGCTAATGCCGTCCAAGTTCATCGTCTTAATCGACTTGGTGAGCGCTCCGCATCGCGCCTCGGAGAATCGCGTATCGTCGCCCGGATGCAGACCGGCAATCCCGCACTGAGCGAGAAGTTCGCGAGCGAGTATCTGGTCGCGCCGCGCGAGCAGGTCGCGACGATGACCGTCTTCGGGACCGCGCTGAAGACCCTCGTGCTCCTGGTGTTCCTGATCGCGGGTGGGGCGTGGGGTTGGTCGTCGGCGACCCAGTCGATCCCGAACGACATCGGCGGCGGCTACGGCAACACGACGGTCACGATTCCCGGCGGCTTCTGGCTCGCGTCGTTCGCCGCGTTCTTCGTCGCGATGTTCCTCGTCTTCAATCCGCGGCGCGCCGCCCTGCTCGGCGTCGTGTACGCCCTGCTCCAGGGTTATTGCCTCGGTGCCATCTCGGCCGCGTTCAACGCGCAGACCGAGGGCATCGTGAGCGCGGCGGTGCTGGCAACAGTGAGTGTCTTCGTCGTCGCGCTGTTCCTGTACATGACGCGCATCGTGCGTCCGACGCAGAAGATGGCGTTTGCCGTCAGCGCCGGGCTGGGCGGGCTGATCCTGTTGTACGTGTTCATCTCGATCGTCTCGATCTTCAACTGGGAATGGTTGTACAGCGACCAGTTCCGGACGATCGGCATCGTCGTCAGCGTGATCGCGATCGTGCTCGCCGCGCTCAGCCTCACGCTCGACTTCGGCACGATCGAAGCGGGCGTCGAGGCCGGCGCGCCGAAGTACATGGAGTGGTACTGCGGGTACGGCCTCATGGTGACGCTGATCTGGCTGTACATCACGCTGCTACGTTTGCTCGCGTTGCTGGCCCGCAATCAGTAGTCGCCGCCCGAAAATCGGCGGCCACTCCAGTCGGCGGTTCTTAGGATGACTCGGCGTGGAGCCGATCCTGCATCTGTCGCTGGCGGTCCGAGACCTGGGCGAGAGCGTCGACTTCTATACGAATGTGCTCGAGTGTGACGTCGGCCGCGTGCGCGAGCGCTTCGTCGACGTTTGGTTCTTCGGCATGCAGGTGACTCTGCACGCCCGACCCGACCAGGTGCTTTCGCCGGAGCAGCGCGGCGCCCACCACTTCGGAGCGACGCTCGACGCCGACGACCTGCGTCGGCTGATCGAACGCGCGCAGGCCCACGATGTCGTGTTCCTCAGTCCGCTCTCGACCGACCATCCGGGCACACCGCGCGAGCAGACGAAGGCGAAGATCCTCGACCCGAGCGGCAACGCGATCGAGTTGAAGACCTACGCCGATCCCTCGGTCGCGCTGGAGCGCAGTTAGGCCTTCTCGCGGACGACGCCGCGGGATCCGAGATGGCTGACTGACCCGAGTCGTTTCCGGGTAGGGCAGTCGCATGCTCGACATTTCACCCGCGGAAGCACCACTGATAGCCCGACCGGCACGACCGGTCGGGGAGTACCGAGCGGGGGCCCGCGTCGGCATTGCGTTGCGGCTCGTCCTGCTCCTCGCAGCAACGACGCTCGTCGTCGGTTTCGTCGCGGCGAGTGCGTTTGCCGGCCTCTTGTATCAGCTCTCGTCGGTCCTGCAGTAGCGCGGCCCGGCGGCCACGCGGTGCCGATTCAGTCGCCGTAGATGGTGAAGGTACCGGCGGCGCGGACGATCGTTGTGCTGCCGTCGGACGCCGTGAGCGTGATGGTGAACGTCCGGTCGGGCCGCAGGTCTGAATGCGCCCAGAGCTTCAGCGGGATGTTCTGCATCACGATTCCGGGCCCGAACACCAGTACCCCGGCGGTTGTGCCGCCGTAGTCGCCGCCGTCCTTGGCGCGGGCACTCCATTTCGCCGTGCCGTCGGTGATCTCGTAGCTCACCGAGACCGTGTCGGCGGACGGGCCCGAGAGCCACACCGGGATCGTCGCGTTGACGGTGCGGGCCGGGGGCTGGTCGAGGGTCGCGCCCCCGATGCCGACCGTCACCCCCGTCGTGATTCCGTCGTCGTTCAGGATCGTTCCGGTCGCGACCGCCCGCTGCAGCGTCGCGCCGACCGGATCCGAAAGCGTGACGGTGTAGGTCTCGTCGGGCTCCACGACGGTATCGCTGCGGATTGTGACCCCGATCCGCTTCAGGACCGGAGTCGCCGTCGTGGCGGTCGCGGGGAACGTGAGTGTGCCGGTTCTCGCCTTCACCTCGACTCCGGAGGCCGCGTTGGCCTTGGCCCCGACGGTCGCCGTCACCGCGCTGACCGAGTACTGCACCGTCACGGTCGTGGCGGCCGCAGCCGAGAGTGTGACCGGGAACGACATCACCCGGGTCCCGGTATCGCCCTCGGGGGTCGACACGTCGCCGATCGAGATCGCGACCGGATCTGCGACCACCGGATCGGGGGGCGGCGATAGCGAAGTCGGTGTCTCCGGCGCGACGTTCGCGCTACCGCCACCCGGGTCGAGGCTGGCGGGGTCGTTGGTGTCGACGTTGGTCACGTCCTGGGCCGCGGCGCCCGCGTTCGAATCCGTTCCGAAGGTCGTCGACGTGGCGGCGAGAACGCCGGGATCGTTGTCGCCGTTGGTGTCGACGGCTCCGCTCGCGGCCGCCGTCCCGTTCCCGGGCGTCTTCGACGCGAGATCGGACTCGGCAAACGCGTAGGTCTGCGCCTTGTGTGCGGTGTGGGGATTGGGCGTCGCGACGATCGACGTGGCGACCGCGGTGGTCGCGACCATGAGCGCGGCGACGCTCGGCCCCGCGGCTGTCGCGATGCTGCCGCCGCTCTGGATCGCGGTGCCGACCGTCGCCGGGAAGCGCACCGCGCTGCCGAGGTAGGGGATCTGCGCGAGTGCGGCCGCGGGTCCCGAGGCCCAGCGGAGCTTGCCGAGCGATACGCCCAGGAAAGCACGCACGACCTCGGGCGAGAACTGCACGCCCGCGCCGCGGGCGAGCTCACCGCGTGCCGCGCTCGAGGGCATCGACTTCTTGTACGAGCGGACCGCGGTCATCACCTCGTACGCGTCGGCGACCGCGACGATCGCGGCCGACCGACTGATCTGGTCACCGCGCAGCTGCCGCGGGTATCCGGTGCCGTTCCACCACTCGTGATGGCCACCGACGGCGTCGGCCCACGAGCCGAGGAAGTCGCGCAACGGCAGGACCAGGCGTTCGCCCGCCCCCGGGTGCGTGCGCAGGACGTGCCACTCGTCGGTCGTCGGCGCACCCTTTTTGTTGAGGATCTCGCCCGGCACGGTCAGCTTGCCGAGATCGTGCAGCAACGCGGCCCACTGGAGCTTCTGCCGCTCGAGCTTCGACAGGTGCAGCTCTTCGCCGATCAGGTCCGCGTAGAGCCGCACGCGCTCGGAGTGCCCGCGCGTACGGCGGTCGTGATCGCCGATCGCGGTGATGAGCTCGACGACGCGGCGCGCGGCTTCGCCGGCGTCGCTCGGGAGCCCGTGCCGGCGGGTCTCGTCCACCAGTCGCTCGACCCGGCGACTGCTGCCCGCTTTGAGCGCGGTCCGAAAGCGCGACGGTGCGTGATCGGGGAACACGAGCGAAAGCCGGTAGAGCGCGGCCAGCGGCAGCAGGCGCCGCGCGGCGCGATCCACGACGAAGACGGCCGCGGTCGAGGCCGCGACGATGAGCAGGACGCGAAGCACGGTGCCCGCGAGCGTGGACGTGGGCGGCAAGACGCGACTCAGCGCGATCGCGGTGCCGGCCCCGGCCAGCGCCGGTACGCCGGTGGCGAGCAGACAGACCGCGCGTGCCCAGAGTGGGCGCGGCGTCCACGCGTCGTCGCGCCGTTCCGCGCGCGTCACGGCCCTCCCGCGGCGTTCACTTCCCGCCCAATCCGCATCCCCGGTGTCTCGGGACCCGACCGCGTCGAAGAGAGCCGGAAGCCCCAAACGTGACGCACACCACTCTTCGGGCGGCGGAGGGCCAAGCCCTACGCGACCTGCGGGTCGTCAGCCGTGAACGGAGTCGATCTCCCGGTCGCCGACGCGCCGATCGGGCGCGGGCGCGCCGCGCTCGTCGAGGCGGAGGAGACCGGCGTCGAGGGCGAAGCGCACCAGCTGCGCGCGGCTGTGGCGATCGAGCTTCTGGTGAATGTGCGCACGGTGGGTCTCGATCGTGCGGAGGCTCGCGCCCAGGAGCTGGGCGATCTCCGCGTTGGTGTGTCCCAGCGCAAGCAACCGGAGGACGTCGGTCTCCTTCGGTGTCAATCCGTCGACCGCGGGCCGCGCGACTTCGTCGGGTGGACTCGACGCGAACGCGATCCCGATCGACGGTTGGAGATAGAGCGCGCCGCGGGCGACGGCGCGAATGCCGGCAAAGAGATCGGCCTTGGACGCCGATTTCAACACGTAACCGTCGGCTCCGGCCGCGAGCACCGAGCGCACGGTTGCCAGATCCTCGAGCACCGTGAGCGCGACGATCGCACTCTGAGGGAAGCGGGCATGCAGCCGCTCGACGACATCGTCGCGGGTTGCGTCGCTCAACGTGAGGTCGGTGACGACGACACGAGGTTCGACAGTGACGGCTTCGATCGTCGCCATGCTCGCCGCCTGCGCGATGACCTCGAAGTCTGGTTCCTGGTCGATGAGCGCCCGTAGTCCCTCGCGAAAGATCGTCTGATCGTCCAAAAGGGCGATGCCGATGACCGGGTCTGCTGGGTCGCTCAAACCGGGATCTCCTTGCCGCCCGGCAACGAGAATCGAATTATCGCATGCCGAGACGGCTTCTGGTCAGATTCACCAGGGTTTTCCCGCATCCCGGTGCGTGGAGAACACGGATGGGCAGCGGGAGACACACCTTTGCGCTCCGGGATACGGCTTCGGGGCCCGGATGGTTCATCGCCACAACCCAGGCTGCGGCCCACTACTATGACGGTCACGGCCTATCCGTTGATGCCAGGTCGACGTTTCCGGTGACGCGGATTCGTTGACACGGAGAGGCCGGATTCCGCTCTCGGTCCGCCCCAAGGCGCACTGAGACCGGAAGGGCTTTCGGGCCCGCATTCTTCGGGGCCGCACGTCGCGGCCTCCTTGGTATCAAGCGGAGAAATGTGACAGGAACTCCGACGCCGACGCCGCTCGCGCCCTGGCAGTTCGACATGTACGTCGATGCCGAGATCGACGGGGACGCCACACCCGAGCAGCTTGCCGTGTTGCAGGCCGACCCGGTCGCGTGGCGCGCCTCGTTGCTCGCCCTGCTGCGCGACGCGGAGGAGCACCTCGCGAGCGCGCGTTCGCTGCGGGGCGAGGAGCGCGAGCAGGTGATCGCCGACCTCGAGTCGGAGCATCGCCGGCTGGCGGACGCGTGGGCCCGCCACACGGGCCAGCGGCGCGCGGAAACGTCACCGCGCCCGGCTCGCACCAACCGCAACGCTCGCGACGACCGCGGCGAACCCGATGTCGTCGACGAGCGCGATCTCGAGCCCGGCGTCGTCGAGGTGCAGGTGTCGTGGGAGCCGGGTCGGGTCGTCGCGTGGGCGGCGGGCCGGAACGCGCCGAGCGCCGATGGTGACGAGCTCGCGAAGATGCTCGCCGCGTCCGGCGCGCCGAGCGCGGGTTGGACCCGGCACGGCGCAGTTCCGCTCCCGGGGGGCGCACGCGCCGACGCACAGGCGATTCCGGTCGGCGACGTTCTCGGCTGGTTGGTGGCCGCGGGTGCCGGTCAGGTCGAAGGAATCGGGGAGAGCGTCCGGTGGCTCGGGCGGGTGGCGATCTGGGCGGTGGAGCTCACGGCGCGCGGCGCCATGGTTCCGTTCCTGCGCCAGCGCACCCGCCGCGGCGGCAGCGCCCGCGATTCCAACGGTTCGTACTCGGTGCGCTGGACCCCGGCGCTCGTCGACCCCGCCCGGCTGGGCCGCCTGATCGAGACGATGCCCGGTTCCTTGCTCGCGCTCGATCAGGACGTCGACGCCCGCGCGCTCACGCGTTCCGCGCTCACCGGCATGGTCGACGCGATATGCCGCGACGGTGCGCGTCAGCTCGAAACTCCCGCGCCCCCTCCCAACGTCCGCACCGCAACCGATGTCGCCGAAGCCTTCCTCGGCCGGCTCGACGGCAGCGCGTTCGACGCGCCGACGCGACTCGCAGGCGACGTCGCGACCCGCCTCGAGCGTTGGGGACGTTCGGTGACGGGGGAGCGCGGCCGCCTGATCGTCCGCCTCGATCCTCCCGACGACGCCAACG
>Ga0075026_100000431_pt1 | contig 16506 bp, 12 predicted proteins | sample Str012_2_FD_71392 | JGI IMG/M metagenome (GOLD analysis project Ga0075026, IMG submission 71392) | Freshwater sediment microbial communities in response to fracking from Pennsylvania, USA - Straight Creek_MetaG_SC_2012 | ecosystem: Environmental > Aquatic > Freshwater > Creek > Sediment... | reverse complement strand
CTTTCAACGACTGCTGGTGACCCGGGTCCTTCGCCAGATCAATCAGCGCAGAGATCAATTTTTCCTTTGCGTCCTGATCCCTCACCAATAGGCCCGCCTGTTTGTTCACCAGGTTTTGAGCATTTACCGTTTGATGATCCTCTGCTGCAAAAGGATAGGGTACAAAAATCACCGGTTTTCCCACCACACACAATTCAGCGATGGTCATTGCGCCAGCCCTGGATACTACAATATCTGCCGCTGCAAACGCTTTGTCCATCTGATTAATAAACTCTTTGGCCCAAATGCGCTTGTCTTCCACTGCCAGCTCTGCGGCCCTCGCAGCATAGTGTTTCCCTGTTTGCCAGATCAACTGCAGGTTATTTTTTTTGAATGCTCCGATGCCTGCATCGACCGCCTCATTGATGGTCCTGGCGCCCAAACTGCCGCCAACGATCAACACCGTTTGCATCATGGGATCCAATCCAAAAAACCGAATCGCCTGTTCACGGTCCGTTGATGCAAGGACAATATTTTTTCGAACCGGATTTCCTGTAACCTGTATTTTTTTCGCTGGAAAAAATTTCTCCATCCCATCTGCCGCCACAAAAATTTTCGTGGCCTTTTTTCCCAGTAGCTTATTCGACTTGCCCGCGAAAGAATTCGATTCGTGGATAAAGTTCGGAACACCCGCTGCCTGCGCATAACGCAATACAGGGAAACTGGAATAACCGCCCACACCTATTACTGCGTCTGGTTGAAAGGATTTATAAATTGCCCTCACCTGAAAAAAACTTTTTACAAGTTTGAATGGTAACCCGATATTTTTTATCAAAGAACTTCTGTTGAATCCTGCAATGTCAATTCCCCTGATCTGGTATCCCGCTTCCGGAATTTTCTGCATCTCCATTTTTCCGTTTGCTCCAACAAACAAGAGTTCAATGGACGGATCTCTTACTTTCAGCGCGTTCGCAATCGCCAGCGCCGGGAATATATGTCCGCCAGTCCCTCCTCCCGCTATGATGATTCTCTTACTCACTATCAGATTCTTCATTGCTTGCAATCTCTACAGCCGGTTGCGCTTTACCTTCAAGTTTTTCTACATTTCTCGCAACGCTAAGTATAATACCTATTGCGAGGCAAGTGAATAAAAATGAGCTGCCCCCCATACTCACCAATGGAAGTGTGACGCCCGTTACCGGGAAAAGATTTACGTTTACCGCCATATTCGCCAGCGCCTGGATCATGAGCGTAAAACTCAATCCCAAGGCGAGGAAGGCACCGAATGCAAAAGGGCATCTCTTGAAAATCCGGATGCTGCGAAATAAAAAGACCAGATAAATAAATATGATGAATGCCCCGCCAGCAAATCCATATTCTTCTATAATGATTGCATAAATAAAATCCGAATAGGGATGTGGAAGAAAATTGCGCTGGCGGCTATTACCGGGACCCACACCAACCCATCCTCCATTGGCGATTGCAATTTTCGCCTGGTTCACCTGATAGTTATCATCATCATTATCTTCTTTGGCACCATACATGAAAGTCTCGACGCGATTTATCCAGGTATCTACGCGGGCAAATAATTTTGATCTATGCTCTGATTTGGATTTAACTACCGGAGTATCTCCATGGCCATGCCTGAACACTGCAGCGATGATCAGGATCATAACAGGTATCAAGGCAACACCAATTGTGAGCAGCAAGTGTTTTCCACGGACCCGTCCGATAAACATTAACATCATGCTGGTAGCCCCAATCAGTAACGCTGTAGAAAGATTGGCTGGCGCGATCAGCAGACAAACAATTGCGACAGGTGTGATCACGGGCACAAAACCTTTTTTAAAGTCTTTGATGACATCCTGCTTTTTGCTGAGCAAACGACTCAGGTACATGAACAGCGCCAGTTTCGCCAGGTCGGAAGTTTGAAAGGTGAGGTTGATGATGGGAAGGCGAATCCATCTGCTCCCTTCATTAAGTCTTACCCCAAAGAACAATGTGTATACAAGAAGAGGTATTGAAACCAGGAAAAGAATTTTCGCAACCTTTGAATAAATAATATAGTTTACCTGGTGCGCGAAGTAAATGGTGGCAACACCTACGACAATAAAGGCAAACTGTTTGAACAGATAAATTTCAGTATTTCCCTTATACATTTTGTAAGCCAGTAAACCCGTAGAACTGTATACGGCAAGTAATGATACAAGTGCCAGCAGTATCACGACAGCCCAAATGACTTTGTCGCCACTGGTTTTTTGGCTGATCCTGAAAGATGTCTTTTCTATCGTCGCAAAATCGTTCATTGTGCTTAGCTCAAATGGTTTAAATGCTCTTACAGATCAAAAACTGCTTCTTTGAATTGCTTTCCCCTGTCCTCAAAGTTTTTGAACAAGTCAAAACTGGCGCAAGCCGGACTTAACAATACCACATCACCTTTGTCGGAGAAATGAAATGCCGCCTTAACCGCCTCTTGCGCACTGCCTGTGTTCACCATCAGCGGCGTATCATTTTGAAATGCTTCGTGAATTTTGCGGTTATCTGTACCCATACATACGATAGCCTTTACTTTTTCCTTCACGAGTTCGCGGATCAGGCTGTAGTCATTCCCCTTGTCAATACCACCCAAGATCAATATGATCGGTTTGGTCATGCTTTCGAGTGCGTACCAGGTGGAGTTTACGTTGGTGGCTTTGCTATCGTTGATAAATTCAACACCCCTCACCGTACTTACGTATTCCATCCTGTGCTCGAGGGCTTCGAAGCTTTGGATGGCTTCGCGAATTTTTTGCTTCCTTATGCCGATGGTAGCGGCGGCTAATCCTGCAGCCATAGTATTATATTGATTGTGTATTCCCTTCAGCGCAAAATCGTAAATGCTCATCTGCATTTTTTCTGTTCCAACCTGGATGGTCATCTGCCCGTTCCTGATAAAACTTCCTGGGTTTGGTTCATGTTGCATGGTAATAGGTAATGGGTTAGAATGAAATGAATACTGGTTTAAATATTTAGTTATCACGGGATCGTCAACATTGTAAATAAAATAGTCTGCGCTAGTCTGATTTACCGAAATCCTGAACTTACTCTTTATATAATTTTCAAATTTGTATTCGTACCGGTCCAAATGGTCTTCCGTGATATTGGTCAGTATCGCTACGTCCGGTCTAAAATCCACGGTGTCATCCAACTGGAAGCTGCTGATCTCTGCTATATACCAGGGCTTGCTCGCTTCGGCAACCTGACGCGCAAATGAGTAACCGATATTTCCCACCAACGCGCAATCCAATCCCCCATGCCGGCAGATATGATAAGTCATCGCCGTGGTGGTTGTTTTGCCATTGCTCCCCGTTATGCCAATGATCTTGCTATCTCCCCTGTACCGATAGGCCAACTCTATTTCGCTAATGATGGGGATACCTTTTTTCCTGATCTTTTTCACCAATTCATTTTTTTCAGGTATTCCCGGGCTTTTCATGATTTCATCTGCATTCAGGATCTTGTCTTCCGTATGAATTCCTTCTTCGAAAGCAATTCCCTTACTTTCCAATTCTTCTTTGTGTTTCGGTTTAAGCGCGCCGCCGTCTGAAACAAACACTTCATATCCTTCTTTTACGGCCAACATCGCTGCTCCAATACCACTCTCGCCGCCGCCTAATATGACCATTCGTTTACGCATTGCCGAAAAAATTCGATTCGTCCAAAGGGTTCAGACGGATTTAGGGGGTTTTTCAAAAGCATGAACTTCAACTGCACCACAATCTTGTTAGTCAGGCTTCGCCTGGATAGAATCCCGATTGGTTTTTCATAACTTATTTGCTCAAAAGATCATTATCTGATCTTCAGTGTTACGATCGAAAACACCACACACAGAATCGTTACGATCCAGAATCTTGTCACAATCTTACTCTCCGGGTAACCCAGCTTCTGGTAATGGTGATGCAACGGACTCATCAGAAAAATTCTTTGACCTGTTCCATATTTCCGCTTCGTATACTTGAAATAGGATACCTGGATGGTCACACTCAGTACTTCAACGAGAAATACACCGCAAAAAATCGGAATCAATAATTCTTTACGAACAATAAAGGCCAGTGCCGCAATGACTCCGCCAAGCATCAGGCTTCCAGTGTCGCCCATGAATACCGTGGCCGGATAAGAGTTGTACCAAAGAAACCCCAGGCAGGCACCAATCAAAGCGCCGATGAAAATGGACAACTCACCCAGATTTGGGATATACATGATATTTAGATATTCCGCCAACCGGATGTTACCGCTGGCATAGGCAAACACACCAAGACAGGTGCCCATGACCGCACTTACGCCCGTCGCCAATCCATCAATGCCATCAGTGATATTAGCACCATTCGACACAGCCGTAACAATGAAGATCACAATTACGATATAAAGTATCCAGGTTGCGCCGCGCAATGCTGAGGGCAATAATTTCGAATAATTAAACTCATGATTTTTCACAAAAGGAATCGTAGTGATTGGTTCACTGGCTTCCACAAAAAGTTTTTCTTTTCCATCAAGGATTACGGTTTTAAGACCGGTGGTGTCACTGGGCTTCCTGTCGCCGACATATTCACGCCATACTTTAGTGTTACTATTGAAATACAATGTGGCTCCTACTACAAAACCCAATACTACCTGACCGAGGATTTTGAACCAGCCTGCCAGTCCGTCTTTATCTCCTTTTTTATATTGTATACCTTGTTCCTGTGCGAGGCGTTTGGCCCTCAGTTTTAAATAGTCATCGATGAAACCGATCATACCGAGCCAGATCGTACTGAAGATCATCAGGCGGATATAAGCCTTGCTCAAATTTGCCAGCAGGAAGGTGGGAATAAGAATTGCGAGAATGATGATGATGCCGCCCATCGTAGGGGTTCCTTTTTTCTGTTGCTCACCTTCCAGTCCCAGTTCCCGCACACTCTCTCCAACCTGCTTGTTTTTTAAATAATTGATCAGTCTTCTTCCGTATAACATACTGATCAAAAGAGATAATAAAACAGCCAGCAATACCCGAAAAGTAATGAACTGGAACAATGTTGCTCCGGGTATTTTAAACCCACTTTGCTTAAGCCAATCGAATAAGTGATACAGCATGTTGGTTTTTTTCTGGCTGTTTATTGGTCACCGTCCAAAATATTGTTTACTGGTTTTTTATTTATCCAGCATATCAAAAATTTCTTTGAGCACCGCCTTGTCATCAAAAGGATGTTTTACACCTTTGATATCCTGGTATTTTTCGTGCCCCTTTCCTGCCACCAATAAGATGTCATCTGGTTTCGCCAGGCTCACAGCTGTTTTGATAGCTTCCTTCCGGTCCGTGATAGCGATGTATTTTCTTTTTGCTGACGTATTTAATCCCACTTCCATGTCCCGGATGATCTGTTCGGGGTCCTCGCTGCGGGGGTTATCAGAAGTGAACACCACCCGGTCACTGTATTTGCAGGCTACTTCGCCCATCACAGGACGCTTGGTTTTATCGCGATCTCCTCCACACCCAACCACGGTGATGATCTGTTCATAGCCTTTTTTTAATTTTTGAATGGTTGCCAGTACATTGACGAGTGCATCGGGTGTATGCGCATAATCAATAATACCCATCACCCTTTCCTTCGGAGATTGTATATAATCAAACCGTCCTTCGGCTCCACTCAAAAAACTCAGGCATCGTAGCACTTCCTGTTTTTCTTCTCCCAAACAAATAGCGGCTCCATATACAGCGAGCAGATTGTATGCGTTGAATTCTCCAATCAGGCGAAAATGTACTTCCTGGTCGTTAACCGACATCACGAGACCCGTCAGTACGTTTTCAAATATTTTTCCTTTGAAGTCGGCGATCGTCTTTAAGCTGTAGAAATATTTTTTTGCATTTGTGTTCTGAAGCATCACCGCACCTCTTTTATCATCGGCATTAGAAATGGCGAAAGCTGATGAAGACAGCGAATCGAAAAATGATTTTTTTACCCGGATGTATTCATCGAAAGTTTTATGGTAGTCCAGGTGATCGTGTGTGATATTGCTGAAAATCGCGCCGGTGTATTTCAAACCATCGATGCGATGCTGATCAATGGCATGAGAACTGGTTTCCATGAAAACGTGGGTGCAGCCGGCATCCACCATTTGGCTCAGCAGTGCGTTCAGGCTGACCGCATCGGGCGTGGTATGCGTTGCGGCAAGCACCTGATCACCGATATGGTTTTGCACGGTGCTTAATAATCCACTCTTGTAACCCAGCGCGGTGAAAAGTTTATAGAGTAAGGTGGCGATGGTCGTCTTTCCATTCGTACCCGTGATGCCGATGAGTTTCAATTTTTCGGAGGGTTGGCCATAGAAATTATGGGAGATATACCCCGCGGCGGCCGCACTGTTTTCAACCTGTACATAGGTTACCCCATCATTCAACGCTTCCGGAAGTTGCTCGCAGATGATAGCGGCGGCTCCAATGGCAATTGCGTTTTCAATAAAGCCATGGCCATCCATATGCACACCTTTTACGGCGATAAAGGCGCAGCCCGCTTTCACTTTCCGTGAGTCTGACTGCACATCGCTGATGGCGATATCGAGTCTGCCCCGGACCAGCCGCAGATTAACCTTATACAATATATCTTGTAGCAGCATCATTAGTTTAGTTCCAATACCAATGTTTGGTTTTTAGCCACCGCTGTTCCGGGCTGAAGGCTTTGGTTTTTGACTTTTCCTGTTCCTTTCGATGTTACTCTTATGTGCGCACTTTCCAACAAAAACAAGGCATCCCTTAGACCCATTCCTTTCACGTCGGGTACCTGGTTTTTGCGAACCTGTTTTTCATTCAGCACGGGCTGGTTATTGCTGGCGTACCATCTTCCCCAGTCTGCGGTATTGGCTGAATCAATGAATACCACATCAAGCACACTGGCAACCTGTCGCATATCCTTGCTTGAACCCGCATAATAATATTGCGTACTGTCTTTTTTCGACCTGGCATACCCGTTAGTTGGTGAAACTTCAGTTTCCAAGCTCATCAACTTGTCGGCCACTTCCCTAAACACGGGACCAGCCACAGAAGCTCCAAGGTATTTTCTTGCAAAAGGCTTGTTTTTGATCACGACGATGCAGGAATATTTTGGATGATCAGCGGGGAAATATCCCGCGAAGGAAGATTGATAAATATGATCGGCATATCCCCGATTGCCATTGGCCACCAATGCTGTTCCCGTTTTGCCGGCAACCTTATAATAAGTATCCCTAAAAAGAGTTTTGGCCGTGCCCGCGATACAAACCCCTTCCAAACATTCCCTCAACTGACCCAGTGTTTTATCGCTGCATATTTTGTCAATAGTTACTACCGGTTCGTTTTGCTTTACCATTTGACCGGCAAACTGGATATTGTTCACGAGGTAGGGCTTCATCATTTTTCCTTCATTGGCTACGGCATTGTAAAGGGTGAGTGTTTGCAGCGGACTGACCAGCACTTCATATCCGAAAGCCATCCAGGGCAGCGTTGTCGCACTCCAGGTACGCGAACTCGGCGTTTTGACAATGGGCTGCGTTTCACCCGCCAGGTCAATGCCGGTGAATTGATTGAGATGAAGTTTTTTGAGATGGTTGACGAACTGTTCAGGATTTTTGCCATAGCTGGCCAGTGTGAGTTTTGCCATTCCAATGTTGGAGCTTCTCTCAAAAGCCTGTTTCACCGTAACATCCCAAACACCATCTTTTTCTACATCGCGCACGGTCCGTGTTCCAATTTTCCAGGGTCCTTCTATATTCACATGATCGGTGAGCTTAATGTCGTTGTCTTCGAGCAGAGAAAGTAGCGTAGCCAGTTTGAAAGTAGATCCCGGCTCGGAGGCGCGAATCGCGTAGTTTAAATCTTCCCAGTAAGTTCCGTCCGGCTGACGACCCAGGTTAGCCATCGCACGAATCTTTCCCGTGGCAACTTCCATTACAATGCAGGTGCCGTGATCGCATTCGTTTTCTTCCATCATTTTCAACAGGGCGTTTTCTGCAATGTCCTGCGTATTGACATCGATGGTGGTAACGATGTCTTTCCCATTCTCCGGCTCGATTTCATAACCTTCCACAGGCATATAAGCACCTGCAGCGATATAGCGAACCAGCCGATTTCCGTTTTCACCTTTTAATAAGGTATCATAGGTTCTTTCCAGACCAACGTTTTGCGCATTCGCTCTTGCCAGGCCAATGGTACGATTGGCCAGCAAGCCGAACGGATTTAATCTTTTGCTACTGATCTGGGAAATGAACCCACTTTTGTTTCTTCCCTGGCGAACGAGTGGAAAGTTTCTTAGTATTTTGTATTGTTCGAACGAAAGATTTTTCTGAAGTTCATAGTAACGGTCCTGGTCGCGATAACCCTGTTGCAATTCACGTTTATAAACAGACGAAGATTTATCCCGGAAGAGGTTGGCAAGGCACAGGGAAAGCGAATCCAGGTTTTCTTTAAATCTTTTTCCGTTTTTCTCTCTCAATCCATCAGCACCAAAATCAATATAGATGTCGAAATAAGGAAGAGAGGTGCTGAGCATATTGCTGTCTTCACTGTAAATGGTACCGCGGTCCGCAACAAGCTCTACGATTTTTTGGTGCAGGCTATCACTCAGTCCGCGCCAGTATTTTCCCTGTACGTGCTGAATGTAAAAGGTTCTGCCCAATACACAGATGCACATCAGCACGATGCCCAGGAAACAGAGGTAAACTCTCCACAATATGTCGCGCTTAAGTTCCAAAATCCATCGCTGTTTTAATATGGTATTGATTCCATTACCTCGAGGCAGTTTTGTCGCCGCCGCTGTCACTCAAAACCAGCGGTGGCAAAATCAATTCTTTTAAACCAAAGGGTTCAACGGCCCTGGCCAGTTCGCTTTGTTTGCTGCGAAACATCACTTCACTTTTCAGGGTTTTATATTCATATTGTAACTCTTTCAATTCGTTGCTGGTCTTCCCGATAGCTCTAACCACTTTGTCGGCATAGTGCCCGTTATATATATAGATCACAGCCAGTAAGGTGAGAAAAAGGAAGTAGGGAAGATTTTTTACGATCCACTGGTACCGAAGCAGGCGCTTCAGATTTTTCTTTTTGTCCTGGTTCACATTTTTTTCCATAGCATGGTCATTTCACCGGCGAAGCCATCAATATATACTGGTTGTATCGAGATAATCAAAATCTTTCCCAACCTTTATTCACACTATCGGCAATGCCTATTCGCTAATATTCAACTTCTCTGCAATGCGCAGCAACGCGCTTCGGGAGCGTTTGTTCCTGTTCATTTCCCCATCGGTTGGAACAATGGGTTTTTTGGTAATTGCTTGCAATGATTTTACTACAGTACTATGTCCGAAGGGGTCTGTCTGATCTTCTTCCGTGAAAGAACCTTTTTTGAAGAAATTCTTTACAATCCTGTCCTCGAGTGAATGAAAACTGATGATGGCAACCCTCCCTCCCGATTTTAGGAGCGCGGGAACTTGTTCAAGCATTTCTTTTAATGCTCCCAGTTCGTCATTCACTTCGATGCGTAGAGCCTGAAAAACCTGCGCAAAGTACCTGTTTGGATTTCCTTTCACCACGTTTGCGATTGCCTGTTTAAAGCCATTGATGGTTTGCAACGATGCAGTAGAACGAATTTGCACGATCGTTTTGGCCAGCGTCTTCGCATTCGTCACTTCACCATACTGCTCAAAAAGTTTATGCAGTTGCTGCTCAGTGTACGTGTCGATGACTTTGAAGGCAGTCAATTCCTGCCGTGTATCCATTCGCATATCCATCGCGGCGTCGAACCGAATGGAAAATCCGCGACCGGCTTCATCGAATTGATGGCTGCTGACGCCGAGGTCGGCGAGCATACCATCAACCTGCTTTGTTTGGTGCAACCGGAGGAATCGCTGAACGTGCCTGAAATTGTGCGGAATGAAAACCACCCGCTCGTCATCAGGCAGATTCTTTTTTACATCCGCATCCTGGTCAAACACAAAGAGTTTTCCGTCGCTGTCCAATCTTTTCAAGATTTCCGCCGAATGGCCACCACCGCCAAATGTGCAATCCACATATACTCCATCCGGACGAATATGTAAACCGTCAATCGCTTCCTTCAGTAGAACCGGTTGATGATAGCTATCAGAATCGTTTGTCTGACCAGGCGAACCAACTAAAGGTTCAGCGGTTGCAGGGTTAGAAAGCTCATCGTTTTTTTTGGATGCCTGCTTTCTATGTTTGCTTTTACCCATGGCAACATTCAACTTTTCAGTGGTTCAACTTTTCGAGTTATCATCCTTTGGATTCATTACTTCATTAGCCAGGCTGCTGAAGGAATTAGGTGAAAAGGTCTCAAAGAACTGTTGGTACTTACTTTTATCCCAGATTTCAATTTTGTTTACGGCTGCCGCGAGGACGATGTCTTTTTCCAGGCCGGCGTATTCTTTCAAATTGGGCGGAACCAATAACCTGCCCGCACTATCCAACTCCATCAGGATCGCCCCATTCAAAAAATATCTTCGGAATTCCCGAACTTTAGGGTCAAAATCATTCAGCTTGCTGATTTCACTGAATATGGGTTCCCAGCTTTTCATGGGGTACAGACTGAGGCATTTCTCAAAACCCCTGTTGATCACGAATTGGGCTCCTTCCCCGTCCGGCAACTGCTTCTTGAAGCCAGCCGGTAAGAGGAAGCGACCTTTTGAGTCGAGGGTAGCTTCGTATTCGCCCAGAAAACCAATCATTTACAACAGTTTGAATCAATTTGAATTAATAATTGACACAAAATAACACTTTTTCCCACTTCTCCAACAAATTTTAGAGTTTTTAATTTTTCCACAGAACTAATTGTCTTTCAAAGGCAATACAGCATTGAAGTTGAGCTTGGACGTGGTTGGGAAATGACAGCTGGACTGTGGATTGAGCGTGAATACCACTGTATAACTTGTGAATAACCCAATTTCTTCACCCCTCAGCACATAATGATTACAACATGCCGGCAGGCTATTCTGGAACACCGCTTCTAAAAAAGCTGGGTATTAATGAGAAAACCAGGGTGCAATTGGTTCATGCACCGGAAGGCTATTTTCAATGGTTGGAGACCGATATCTCTACCCAGCTAGTCCACAGCAAAGAAATTCCACAGCTTGTTCACCTATTTTCTAAGTCAACATCGGTATTTATGAAGGAAATGAAGGCGCTCGAAAAAACCTGTAAGGAAAATCCTTCTGTTTCCATCTGGGTTTCCTGGTATAAAAAATCGTCAGGAATTCAAACTGATCTTACAGAGGATATTATTCGCGCGTACGCACTGAGCCATGGACTCGTTGATATAAAAGTTTGTGCAGTGAGTGAGCAATGGAGTGGATTGAAGCTGGTGGTGCCTGTGGCGAAAAGATGATAAGTTATAGGAATTTTTCTTAAGACTTTCAAAGCAAATTTTATTGTACTGAAAATTATCCCGGTCACTTTATCTTTGTATTTGTCAACAGCAGTTAGCTGTTATCACCATGCACCCCAGGAATATTTCTATTCTCAATTACACCTATCATCTTCCCGATGACAGGATTGCGCCTCACCCTCTTGCAGATCGGGATGCATCGAAATTGCTTGTCTACCGGGATGGCATTATCAGTGATCAAAATTTCCATCAGCTCGCTGATTTTCTACCGGCAAATTCCCTGCTCTTCTTTAACAATACCCGTGTGATGGAAGCCAGGATTATTTTTCAAAAACCCAGCGGCGGATTCATTGAAGTTTTTTGCCTCGAGCCGCACGAATCACTCGGAACTATCAGCAAAGCCCTCCACCAAAAGAAAAGCGTTCTCTGGAAATGCCTGATTGGTGGCGCTTCCAAATGGAAAAAGGGAATGATACTCGAGAAAAAAGCTGAATCTGCAGAGTCATCCTTGTGTCTACAGGCAAAACTACTTGAAAAAAAATCTGATCATTTTATCATTGAATTTTCATGGAAGCCCTCGGAAATTGATTTTGTAAATGTGCTGCACCTCATCGGCGCCATCCCACTTCCTCCTTATATCAAAAGAAAACCATCGGCCGACGATTCGGAAAGATATCAGACTATCTATGCGGATCAACAAGGCTCTGTGGCTGCCCCTACGGCCGGTTTGCATTTTACGGATTCACTATTCAGTAAATTAGCATCGAAAAATATTCATCCCGAATTTCTTACCCTTCATGTGGGAGCAGGCACTTTCAAGCCGGTAAAGGCCGAACGAATGGAAGGACACGATATGCATCCCGAATACATTGACGTATCGCGAAGCACTATAGAAAAACTCGTGGCCTCGCTCGATCAACCCATTTTCGCGGTCGGCACTACTTCCTTACGAACCCTCGAGAGTTTATATTGGATGGGCACAAAAACGCTCCCCAATCCGGCAATTGATTTTGATGATGTTGCCGTGCAACAATGGGACCCATACGAACAAACCTCGAAGGAAATTTCAGCCAGTGAATCTATAAACGCACTCCTGCATTGGATGAGCCTGCGAAAAATGGAAAGAATATTAACCAAAACAAAATTGCTGATCGCGCCAGGCTACCCATTCAGGATCATCGATGGGCTCATTACCAATTTCCATCAACCCCAATCCACCCTTTTATTGCTCGTGTCCGCTCTGATAGGGGATGAATGGAAAAAAGTGTATCAGTATGCACTGGAAAACGAATTTCGCTTTTTAAGTTATGGAGATGGATGCCTGTTTTTCAACAACGAATTTTTTTCAGGTCCAAAAATGTCGTAATTTCTTTGTGCTGACAGATCGGAAAACATTCAAACCCCACCATGAGAAGTTTCATCGGCTTGATCTTACTGGCCTTTGTGCTGGCGCTCCTCCTGGCTTATTCGCGATTCACATCCGGGGCAAATATTTCCGGATCACACAGCAATCGAACATGGTTGATAAAAAAGAAACTGTTAGTTCCCTGCAGTCCTACAGCTTCGTTTTCATGGAGGGACAGTTCCCTGGAATCCGTTCCCGCCTTACCGGGATGGGGACATCGCTCCTGGAAAATCACCACGCATTCCGACAGTGCGCAGTTCTATTTTAACCAGGGCATCAACCTGTATTATGGTTTCCATATAATAGAAGCGGAGGCATCCTTTAAAAAAGCAGCGGTGTTCGACCCGGATTGCGCAATGGCATTTTGGGGGCAGGCACTCGCCTACGGACCTAATATAAACGATGCAGGATTCTATGTCGAAAATCAGGATGCGTGGCTGGCCATCCGGAAAGCAAACAGCTTTACAAAAAATATCTCTCCTGAAGAATCCGCGTTGATTAAGGCTCAACTAGTCCACTACTCACCCGATAGCCCGGTTAATAGAATTGCGTTGAACAATCAGTACGCCAACGCAATGAAAAAAGTTTACTCACGGTTTAGCTTAAACGAAGAAATAGCTGTCTTGTATGCCGACGCATTGATGAATTTACATCCGTGGAATTTTTACTACCAGAATGGCAACCCAAAATCCTGGACCCCGGAATTGACTTCCCTCCTTGAAAAAATATTGAAAAAGAATCCAAACCATCCGGCTGCTGTTCACTATTATATTCATGCCCTGGAAGCATCTAATGTGGCCTTCAAGGCTATTCCTTATGCCCGCAAACTGGATACGCTGATGCCGGATGTGGCGCATATGGTACACATGGCTTCGCATATTTACATACGTGCGGGGATGTATAAAGATGGGATAACATCCAATGTTAAAGCAGTTGAAGCCTATCAAAAATATGTTTCCCTCTTCCCTCCTTCCGAAGGCAATTCAGTTTTATATTATTTGCACAATGTAGACATGGGCGCAACATTAGCAACGATGGCAGGAATGTATGAGTTATCGAACAATTCATTCAGGGTGGCATCAGAAAATATCAACCAATACGGATTGCCAATGATGGAGACTGGTGGCGGACTGGGAGAATACATACAGTTCCTTTTCATTCAGCCGGTATTGAATGATGTGCGTTTTGGAAAATGGGATTCAATATTAATTCACGCCCCTATTGACGAAAAATTCGTTCATGCCTGTGCGTTATGGCATTTTGCCAGGGGAATGGCCCAATTGAAAAAAGGCGATACTACCGCCGCCAAAATGGAATGGGAAGAAGTAACAAAGAAAATCCATGCACCCTCTATGGAATTGAGGTACGGTCCTTTTAACCGGGGTGCCGACGCGGCTCAACTGGCGGCGAATATATTGGAAGGGGAAATCGCGTTGACAGCAGGAAATACCTACTCTGCCATTGAGCTATTAAAAAAGGCTGTCGACATTGAAATGAAAATGAACTATAATGAACCAGCCGACTGGCGGATTCCTGCCCGGCATTTCCTGGGCGCTGCCTTGTTAAAAACAGGTCAGCCCGCGGCGGCAGAAAAAGTGTACCGGCAAGACCTCATCAAAAATCCCAATAATGTATGGTCGTTAAAGGGTCTCGAGATTGCACTGCGTGATCAACAAAAATCTATACAGGCAAAGGCAGTCGCCCAACACTTCAAAATTTCCTCATCCAGGGCGGATATAGTTATCAATACTTCTGCTTTCTAGGATATATTTCAGACTTCTTCTTTGAAAGGAAATTCCATCGTAAAGGCCGTGCCTTTTCCAATGGTACTCTCAACCTTAATCTTTCCATGATGCGCGTTTACGACGGTTTTGACATAGCTGAGGCCAAGCCCAAAACCTTTTACATCGTGCACGTTGCCTGTGTGTGCCCGATAAAACTTCTCAAAGATTCGTCGTTGTGGTTCTTTGTTCATACCGATTCCATTGTCTTCAATCCGTATGACAAGATTTTTCGCCGTGTTGTGGGTGGCGATGCGGATCACCAGGCCATCTTTTGAATATTTTACGGCATTGTCGATCAGATTTGAAATCAGGTTGGTGAAATGAACTTCGTCTGCCCGAAGCAAATCATGCTTTGCATTCAATTGCAATTCGTAGCGGCCTTGTTTTTCCTGCAACTGCAATTGGAAGTTTTCGAGTGCATCTTCGATGATCTTGTTTACATGGATGTACTGAAGGTTCAATTGCAGTTCCTGCCTGTCGAGTAAGGCAGCCTGCAGGATCGTTTCCACCTGTTTGTTCATTCGCTTGTTCTCTTCTTTGATGATGCCACTAAAATAGTCTGAACGCGCGCGGTCATTGGCCACTTTTTCATTTTTCAACGCATCCACTGCCAGGGAGATCGTAGCCAAAGGCGTTTTGAATTCGTGCGTCATGTTGTTAATGAAATCGTTCTTAATCTCACTCAGTTTTTTCTGTCTCACCAAAGTACTTACCGTAACATAAAAAGCCGAAATGATGATGAGGGTGAAGAAAATAACACCCATTATCTTAAGCCGCACATCTCTCATTACCACATCGCGATAGCCGGGTATCACCACGGTGAGGGTCTCCATCGGAACCAGTCCTTCCAGGTCGCTTCCACTGGATACCAGCAAAGGACAAAATGCAGAAAAATTATGGATGGTATCCTCGAGGGCTTTTAAAAAATTAGGTGACTTGAGTTCCGGATTAAAAGTGAGCTGGCTCGAAGACCCACTTTCGGTCGAGATACAAAATTCAAAATGGGTATCCTTCAATCCGCGGTTATTGAGTGCCACTTTAAGTTTGGAGCTGAGTTGATCTTCCGAAAGTCTTTCTGCGAGTGTCGGCACCCGCATGATTTCTTTCATGAACTGGTCAGTAGGCCTGAAATTCATTCCAGGCTTTCCCAGGTAAGGTGGTTTAGACGACGATAAGGATTCTTTGAAAGAAATCAGGTCCATCCCTACATCATGGGTGGCGTCCCCGAGCTTATGATGAAATTCTTCCTCCTTGTTTTCAACCATCGTCAGGATCCAGTTTGTCTGGATATAGATGATTCCCACAAGCGACACAGTGATCAGGATGAAAATAATAGGAAAATTCTTTTTCAATACGCTTCGAGTTTGATATAACAGGCAAAGGGAATTCGTGGTCGACCTGCAAATTTATACAATGCAGGAAAGTTTGAAAGCCTTTCCCGCCTTGCACCCCGTCTATTTAACTAAGGTTTCACAAAGAAAAGGGGATTTCATGAGATATAACAGGGAGTTCACCTGATGAAGCAAAAGGCTCTTGTCGAAACGCAAAAAGGAGTCTTTTTTCGACCGGATTTCCTAATTTAGGGCATATGGAAAGTCCGGCTCCCGGAGTATTGTTGATCGCGGATCCTTTTTTGAAGGATCCCAATTTCATGCGTACCGTGGTGTTCCTCTGTGATCACCAGGATGAGGGAAGTTTTGGATTCGTGCTGAACAAGAACTATGATCACACCCTGAACGAATTGGTTCATGGCCTGGACGATCTCACCATCCCCGTTTTTTATGGCGGCCCGGTGCAAATGGATACGATTCATTTTCTTCATCAATATCCCGATAAGATCCCCGGAGGTTATGAAATCACCGACGGTGTGTACTGGGGCGGCGATTTCGAAACTACCATCGGACTGCTCCGTTCAGGTGAAGTGAATGCAGGGAAGATCCGGTTCTATATTGGCTAC
>Ga0075026_100000430_pt1 | contig 16514 bp, 17 predicted proteins | sample Str012_2_FD_71392 | JGI IMG/M metagenome (GOLD analysis project Ga0075026, IMG submission 71392) | Freshwater sediment microbial communities in response to fracking from Pennsylvania, USA - Straight Creek_MetaG_SC_2012 | ecosystem: Environmental > Aquatic > Freshwater > Creek > Sediment... | reverse complement strand
GCCTAGCCTGTTTGAAGGATTTTGGTTTTGAATTTCATGATATTCTTTTTAAACCGGTTATTCTTGATGTATCACCGGTGCGGAGCTATCCATTTTTCTTCCTAACCTGTTCAATCATCTTCAATGCATTACTGGCTAAGTTGGTAAGTTTCTTATGGTCCATTTTTTCCAAAAGATTTTTCGAAATTAGCTTACTGCCCATACCCACCGCCACCACTCCCGAATCAAACCAATCCTCTAAATTCTTTTTCTCCAATTCTACACCTCCGGTTGGAATAAAAGATAAAGCAGGAAAAATATCCCGGATTGCTTTTACAAATTCAGGTCCCAATAAACTTCCCGGAAAAAGCTTGATAAACTCAATACCGAATTGCTCAGCACGCATGATCTCCGTGATGGTCATGCATCCCGGAATCCAAAGTATTTTATCGGAATAGCAGGTATCAAATACATCTTCCGCCAATCCGGGGCTAATTAAAAAATCTGCTCCTGCGTAGATGAAATTTCTTGCAGCCGCAGCGTCCTTGATGGTTCCGGCGCCGAGAAACATTCCGGGACATTCTTTATCACAAATTTTTCTTAAGGCTTCGAAATTAGACAGTGCTTCTTTTCCGCGATTGGTATATTCAACCGTTCTGCAGCCGGCCTGATAGAGCGATATTAACACTTCCACGCTTACCAATTCGCTGGCATGAAAATACAAAGGCAGCAATCCCTGCTCTTTCAATATCGAACCAACTTCTGTTCTCTTGTCCATGTAATGATTATGATTTCTTTTCGGTCAGTGACCAGCCAAAATAATTTTTTGCGTTGTTGAAGCAGATATCCTGCACCATTTTGCCAATCCACGTGATATCATTTGGCAATTCTCCTTTTTCTATTTCCTCACCAAACAGGTTACAAAGCAGTCTTCTGAAATACTCATGTCTGGGGTATGATAAGAAACTCCTGGAATCCGTGAGCATGCCAATGAACCTGCTGAGCAATCCCATATTCGACAACGCATTCAATTGCTTCGTCATTCCATCTTTCTGATCCAGGAACCACCAGGCCGAGCCCCACTGAATTTTTCCTGCAGCAGATCCGTCATTATAGTTTCCGATCATGGTAGCCATGACTTCATTCTGCGCCGGATTCAGGTTGTATAAAATAGTCCGCGCAAGATGTCCTTCCCGATCCAAGCGGTTGAGGAAGGAAGCCAGTGGCCTGGCCATTTGTGCATCGCCGATCGAATCCCATCCCGTATCCGGGCCGAGTGCATTCGTCATTCGTGTATTGTTGTTTCGAATCGCACCGATATGATATTGTTGCACCCATCCCTTTTCCCAATCAAGCTCTGCGAAGAGCACCAGCATTGCCGATTTGAATTGCCTGCGTTCGTTCTGCTCCAATATCCTTCCACTTAAAATCTTATTGAAGATATTTTTCAGTTCGGCATCTGTGTATTCATCCGCATAAACTTCTTCCAGCCCATGATCGGACACCGTGCAACCTTGCAGCGCGAAAAAATCATGACGCTTCCTGATGGCATCCAGGAAATCAGTAAAAGATGAAATGGTTTTGTTTGAAGCAGCCACTAACTTTGAAATATAATCTCTAAAGACAGGAGGATCATCCACGTTCATTGCGGCATCCGGGCGGAAAGCGGGAAGCACTGATATCTCAAATCCATCTTTTTTTATTTTTTGGTGCCAGGCAAGATCATCCACGGGATCGTCTGTGGTGCAAAGCAGGCGTACATTCATTTTACGCAAAAGGTTTCGGACAGAATATTCTGGGGATTGCAGTTTCTCATTACAGTCAGTATAAATCGATTCAGCGCTTTTTTCGTTTAATAATTCATCGATGTCAAAATACCGCTGAAGTTCCAGGTGCGTCCAGTGATAGAGCGGATTGCGCATCGTATAAGGCACCGTATCCGCCCAGGCTTTGAATTTTTCCCAGTCGCTTTTTGTACCTGTGCAATAACTTTCGTCCACTCCATTCGTTCGCATGGCTCTCCACTTATAGTGATCTCCGTATAGCCATGGCTGTGAGATATTTTCAAAGCGATGATCTGAAGCAATGGGTGCGGGTGGCAGATGGCAATGGTAATCTATGATGGGCATGTCTTTCGCATAGCCATGATAGAGTTTTTCTGCAGCAGGTGAATCCAGTAAAAAATTATCGTCCAGGAAATTTTTCATGCAAATGAATTGCGGTCAGCGATCTCCTATAAACTCACGCCTCTTTTCCAGGGAATAAAATCATCCTGTCCATGTCGAACAGCATGCACTGTTTTCTCCCCACTGGCTACCTGTATCACATAGTCGAGTATCCTTGCACCACATTGTTCGATGGTTTCTTCGCCTTCGATGATCGTGCCTGCGTTGATATCGATGATATCCGGCATTCTTTTGAACAAGGCCGTATTACTGGAAATTTTTACTACCGGTGTTATAGGATTGCCTGTCGGCGTGCCGAGTCCAGTGGTAAATAAAACAACCGTGGCACCCGTTCCAACCTCCGCAGTAGTGGATTCCACATCGTTACCAGGTGTACAGAGCAAATTCAATCCAGGTTTCTTTATCTTCTCCGGGTAATCCAATACATCGGTAACGGGAGAAGTGCCCCCTTTTTTTGCGGCGCCGGCAGATTTAATCGCGTCGGTAATTAGTCCGTCCTTAATATTCCCCGGCGAAGGATTCATATCAAACCCCGATCCAACGGCTTCTGCTCTTTCATTATAGGTCCTCATCAAATCAATAAATCTGCTTGCCGTAGGTTCATCCGCGCAGCGATCACTCAGCTCCTGTTCAACGCCACACAATTCCGGGAACTCGGATAAGATAACAGATCCACCGAGACTTACCAGCAAATCAGAAGTGTAGCCGATCGCTGGATTAGCAGAAATTCCTGAAAAGCCATCGGAGCCACCACATTCTAATCCTATTATGATCTTACTCAGTGGAGCAGGTTTGCGTCGTAGTTTGTTGATTAGTGCAAGTCCGGCAAAAGTCTGTTTCACAGCGGTCGCCATCAGGTCTGTTTCCAATCCTATTTTTTGCTGCTCAAGAACATAGAGCGGCTTGTCAAATTTTGGAATTCTCTTGGCGATTTCTTCCTGAAGCATGGCCACCTGGGCATTCTGACATCCGAGACTTAGCACGGTAGCGCCGCCCACATTGGGATGGGTAATATATCCTGCAAGTAAACCACAAAGTGCCTGTGCATCCTGCCTGGTTCCACCACAGCCACCTTCATGCGAAATGAATTTGATGCCATCCACATTTTCAAAAAGTTTCTTATCCTGAACCAGCGTAGCGTCATCAAGAAATGCAGTATTCAAAATATCATCCATTGATTTTCCTGAACGGTATGCGTCCGCCAACTGGCGCGTGAATTTCTTGTATTTCTTCGGACGAGCATATCCCAATTCCTCCAGTAATGCTTCTTTCAAAACTTCCACATTGCGGTTCTCGCAAAAAACCAATGGAACAATTAACCAGTAATTAGCTGTGCCCACGCTCCCATCTCCACGATGAAATCCGTTGAATGTTTTATTTTGCCAGGCTTCGCTATCGGGAACATGCCAGGATGTTTTTCGCTGCGACGAAAGTTTATAGTCTCCCGAAGCATGCTTGAGATTTGAGGTGGAAATCCTGGTGCCTATAGGTATCCCTTCTTTCGCTTTTCCCACCAGCACACCATACATAATCACAGGATCACCAGGCGCAAGCTCCTGGGTAGTAAATTTGTGCTTGGCAGGAATATCCTCTGCAAGCACATATTGGTGCCCGTTATAGGTTACCAGCTGGCCTTTCGGCAGGTTTCTCAGCGCTACCAGCACATTATCCTGCGGATTTACCTGCAAAATCGTTTCCTGCATTGTTTAATAATTTTTTTCGAAATTTTTTATCGCAGCTTTTGGTCCGTTATTCTGCAAATTCAAAACCTGTGTGTTTACAGCTTCGGTAAATCCGGGAAGCGCTGTAAGGTCTGAACCCCAAAGCTCCTCGTTTGACAAAACCGTTTCCACAACCCTGGCAGGATCGCTCCACTGCGCAGCATAATAAGCCGCCTGATTATCATTTACAAGGTACTTCTTACCGTTGATTTCTCCATAATATTGCCCATCGTTCCCCAGTTCCGAGCGCATAAATAAAATATAAGCCGCCCAACCGAGTACGATGAGTTTGGGGAGTCTTTCCATTCGTTCAACGTAACTCAACAATATCGGAACGTCCCGCATTTTCATTTTGGAACTGTACTGCATGGTGATACTTAACCATCGATGCTCAATAAAGGGATTGCGATACCGGTCAAGCACTTTGCCGGCAAATTCCCTGGCCATGTCCAGCGATAAATTCCGGTCGGTGATCACCGGAGCTATCTCTTCGAGCATCAACGTTTTGACATAGGTCACAAAATCGGAATCCGCCATGGCGTCTTTGACTGTAACAAATCCTACCAGATGTGCCAGTCCGCAACTCAATGTATGAGAGCCATTGAGCAAGCGCAGCTTCAGTTCCCGGAAAATATGAATATCAGGCGCAATGACCACGCCAGGATCGGCACGGCTAAAGGATAACACTTCAATTACTTTGGGGTCTTTGGCTTCGACTGCCCATAATCGGTAGTTCTCCGACATGATCATCAATGTGTCAGTATACCCCAGGCTTGATTCTGTTTTCTCCCGGTCGGCGGGTGGAAGTTTTCCGGGAACGATTCGGTCTACTAAAGAACTGCAAAAGAAATTCTTCTGATTCAACCATTCAATGAATTGATGACTCAGGCGATTCTGTTCTGCCAATTCAAGCAAAATAGATAATAGTTTTTTTCCGTTGTCGGGTAATAATTCAGTGGGTATTATGACTAGTCCTTTGTTATCCTCATCTCCAAAGATTTCAAATCTTTTATGCAGGAAGGAAAGGAGTTTACCCGGAAATGAAACCGGCGGCGATGAATGAATATCGTCTTTCACCAAAACGATTCCTACTTCTGTTGTATTGGATATAATTATTTGTAGTTGGGGATTAGACGCGCAGGCAAGCACGGCATTCCAATCTTCCTTTGCGGATATGACTCTACTGATCGATGCATTGACAATATTTTCCTCGATTTTTTCTCCATTCTCTGTCCCCCTGATACAGACAGTATAAAGATTATCCTGTCGCGAAAATTCGGATATATCACCGCCATCGGTCGATTTGACGACAACAATGCGGCCCTTGAAAATCCCCTGCTTATTGGCCTTATCGATAAAATAATCTGGCAGCGCCCTGAGCAAAACGCCCGTTCCAAATTGCAATACCTTTTCAGGGTAGCCAAAACAAGCTGCTGAAGGAAGATCGACTTTCCCGCCGTCTGTATGACCGATTGTTTGTTTTGAAAGTTTCATATCAGGCAAACGCGTTGATTTTTGCGCTTTTTTTTCCAAACTAGATTTACATTTGCCCCGTCATGGGACAAAAAAAACTGATCCGATTTGAAGCTATCAAATCCTTTCCAAATGTATTGCAATACCCCGAAGGAATGGCAGGGAAATGGCATGAATTCTTCCAAAACCAATATCCTATAACCTTGGAGTTGGCTTGTGGAAAAGGAGAATATGCAGTAGCTCTCGCAAAACTTTATTCCGGGAGAAATTTCGTTGGGGTTGATCTCAAGGGAAACCGAATGTATATAGGCGCCAAACAATGCCTGGAAGAAAAGATTCAACAGGTGGCTTTTCTGCGCACACAAATTGAACAGATTGCCGATTATTTTGCGACAGGAGAAGTGGAAGAGATCTGGATCACATTCCCCGATCCCCAACTTCGGATTTCCAAGGCCAAGAAAAGACTTACTCATCCAAAGTTTTTAAGACTTTATCAGCAAATCCTTACCAAAGGTGGGATGATTCATTTAAAAACCGACTCTCCGGTATTGTATGATTTCACTAAGCGGGTCATTAGCATGTATGGACTTCATCTACATGAGGATTCCGACGATGTTTACGGAACAGAGCCGATAAAAAAAGAACTGGCGATCAAGACTTATTATGAAAGCCTCGATATCGCCCAAAGCAGGCGTGTGTACTATCTCTGTTTCTCTTTGCCCGAAACCGCTTTACCGCAAATTGATGATAACTTACAGGAAAGAACCCGGGAACATGAAACCGCTGCTGGAGGAAATTGATTTCTACTATAACAGTGATGGATATATGGTCCTGACCGAAAAATATCATCTTGAAAAAGGATATTGTTGTGGGAATGGGTGTGTGCATTGCCCTTATGATTATGAAAATGTACCGGAACCTAAAAAATCCGCTCTGCTGGAAAAAAGAAAACCAGATCGCGATAAATAATCGGTCACCCATCTTTTATGGCCAAATCTTCCAACATTAAAAAGCCAATCCGGGAAAAACTTACGTCGGTGAGTCCATCAGGAAAAAAAGAATCTTCTTTTTTTGAGCTGGTATATGAAGTGGCTCGTCAAATTCCTCGTGGGAGAGTAACTTCCTATGGTGCCATTGCCGCAGCGCTGGGAACCAAACTCTCTGCCAGGATGGTGGGCTGGGCGATGAACGGAGCCGGAAGAGTCAGGCCAAAAGTCCCTGCCCATCGAGTGGTAAACCGCAATGGAATGCTCAGCGGTAAACATCATTTTCAACCACCGGGAATGATGGAGAAATTACTTAAGAAAGAAGGAGTCAAAGTGAAGGATGATATCATTGTGGATTTCAAGAAAGTTTTTTGGGATCCTTCGACTGAGGGCTAAAGTTTAATTCCGGCTGGTGAAGACACCAGCCGGAATACCGTGCTGCATTTCGGTCGGTGAGGACAACGACCGATGATAGCGTTTCCAGGGAAATCCATTAACTCCGTGATCAATAATAAGGATTGATCATCAGGTACACAATTACCCCCGAAACCGCCACATAAAACCAAAGTGGCCAGGTAATCCTCGCAATTTTCTTGTGTTTATCAAATTTTTTCTGAAAGGCTTTTTGCAAAGTGAAGAGCACAAAAGGGATAATGATCCCGGATAAAATAATATGAGAGCTCAATATCACATAATAGATATAGCGCAGGTTGCCGGCTTGTAATTTCTCCGTGTCGCTTAAGATCCCATCATGATTCAGGTCGCCAAATCTTACCGAGGGATTGGATGCATGATAAATTACATAAGAAACCAGGAATATCGTACTCAATACAACGGCCATCAGATTGGCAGTTTTATGAGCAGTGATTTTTCCCTGCTTAATAAAAAACAAACTGGATAACAATAAAATCGCGGTCGTTGAATTCAGCATTGCATGAAACAAGGGAAGCGACCTCGTATCAAATCCCGGATGAATTTTTACCTGGGGTACGAGTATTAGGAATGCCACCGCCAGTGGAATCGCTATCGAAACAATGATTATAGGAGTGGTTACATTTCTCTCTTTCATGTGCTACAGGTCTTAGCGTTAATTATTTTTTCTCCTGCTGAAAAAAACCACGGCGATGGCAGTTCCGATAATTACAATGGCCATCATCGGAAGCAAAGGCCTTAACTCGCCGAGCGCTGTTGGTCCATGTTTATCTTTCTCGAGCATGAGGAACACAATATCCGAAGCCATCCGGGAAAGGTCTGCACTATCCAATCCGTCATAATACCCTCTCACGACATGATCCTTGTCGAGCATCACCATTTTTTGGGTATGGATAAAATTGGAATCAACCCCTTCTCCATCCGCAATGCCCAACTTCAGTTCATTCAATGCAAAATCATAAATCGTTTTCTTTGGACCTGTCAATAGCCACCAAACATCCGGATTGATGCCATATTTGTCGGCATATTTTTTCAGTACCGTTACTGAATCCCGTATGGGGTCAACACTAAGGGAAAGGAACTGGACGAAGCTCGTATCCACCTGCCTCATGTCGTCTTTCAGCTTCAGTGCGTCCTGTAGCTTTTTCATGTTGCGCGTCAGCGTGGGACAAATACTTGGGCAATGCGTAAAGAAAAAATCTGCTATGATGACTCTTCCCTGCAGATCGCTCAGGGATACTTTATTTCCCAGTTGATTGGTAAGGTGGATATTGTCAACGCGATGCCAAATGGTGTCGGTAATCTCTTTTCCATTTTTCAAGCTCGTGAGCACTGTATCGGCATAATAGCGTCGCGGCATCGCCACAGCGCCTTTGCTTTTATAGTCGGTGATGCTGAAAAAAATCAGGGGCATCAGGATAACCACACACAGCGCGAGAAGTGCTTTCTTACTCACAGTTTTTATTTAGAATTCTTATAAACAATAAACCATCGCTGGCTGCGATGGTTTATTGGAAAAAATTTTAATAGTCTTTATCTTATTCCATCGAACCAGGCTTCTTTCCCTCTTCTTTCTCCTTCACTACTTTTACTTTGCTTTTCTCCAGATGGTTGCGGTCGTATTCGTTGCGAAGATGCCTGTAGGAAGTTCCATCCCAAAGAAAAGCACCCAGGAACCAGATGAAGAGCATCGCGGGAATGGCAATGGTCATAACCAGGTTCTTCAATTCATATTTCAAGTGCATGAACTCTGCGACAATAAAGAATGCCTTGGCCAGGGTTCCGATAACAAAAATTCCGTTCAGAAAATGCTTGGGCAGGAAATCAGTTTCATAATACCAGATGGCGAGTATCAGTTCTACTACCGTGATGATCAGCAGAATCCAGAATGTTCTCCAAATTGCCTTGGTAGAAAAGCTATGTTCTTCGCCGTGATGAAGTTCCTTTTCCGGTGCGTGTGAATGATCCATTTTTTTAAAATTATATGATCTGCTTTTAGAGCAGGTAAAAACAAGTGAATACAAATACCCAAACCAGGTCTACAAAGTGCCAGTACAATCCAGCTTTTTCAATCATTAAATAATGTCCTTTCTGATCAAAAACTCCTTTCCAGGTCATGATCAGCATGATAATATTTATCACTACTCCCGACAATACATGGAAGCCATGAAAACCTGTGATCGTAAAAAAGAAATTGGTAAAATTGGTAGAAGACTGTGAGCCATCGATATTCATAAAAGGATTCATGCCCCACCAGGCGCCTTCTCCGCGTAAATGCGTCCATTCCCAGGCCTGGCAACCAAGGAAAGCGAGGCCGCCGAGGATCGTAAATATCATCCATTTCATTACTGCTTTACGATCGTTTTGGTGTCCGGCACCTACTGCCAACACCATCGTAACCGAACTCATGATCAGGATAAATGTCATCAGGCTCACGAAAGCCAGGGGGATATGCATTTGTCCAACGACCGGAAATGAGCGAAATACTTCATTTGGATCGGGCCATGAGTTGCTGGAAATGCGAATCGTGCCATAGGAAATCAAAAATGCGCCGAATGTAAAAGCATCACTCATCAAAAAATACCACATCATCAGCTTCCCATATTCCAGATTGAATGGACTTTTACCACCCGACCACCATTTTTGCCCCGCAGGTACTGGTTGTGCCATGTCGTTGTTTTATAACTGGTTTACAAATGTATTCAACAAAACCTAAAAATCATTGTATGAACAGGAAGAAAATGAACAGGTAAACCCATAACAGGTCTACAAAATGCCAGTACATACTCATCACTTCAATCGGCACGCTGTCATAACTTCTCATCCTGATATTGAGCGCCCTGAAAAAGAAAATGATCAGCGCTATGATACCTGCCATCACATGCAACGCATGCAATCCGGCAATCACGTATAAAAATTGTCCTGCTCCGGATCCACTAAGCGTCACTCCACTGTTCCAAATATGTTTGAAGCTGATCCACTGTAACACTACAAACAAAATCCCTAATACTGTCGTTGCTGTAAGAAAGCGACGGTACTTTACCATCTGTCTCTCTTTAAAAGCCTTCTGAGCTATCTGCACTGTTACACTGCTGATTAATATCACTGCAGTGGAATACCAAAAGCTCAGCGGTATTTGAAACTTTGTCCATCCCGGTTGTTCTCTTTTTACGATATAAGCACTGGTCAATCCTGCGAACATCATGATGATGCTACCGATCGCCACCCACAATGTAAATTTATGCGGATGTATTTTTTTACGCTGTTCTATCACGTTGCCAAGTTCAATTGTTTTTTTCATCGGTTACAATCACTTAATCTTATCAATGAGCAGGGCGAGCAATACGACGGGCAAATAAATATAGCTTCCAAACATTACCCTTCTCGCGGCCTGAGCCGTCATTTGCGAATATAGTCTCACACATTGCGTCACCATCAGCAGGTTCGCTACAAGTACAATGCCCAGGCTAATTAAACCGCTCACTCCAAAAAAATAAGGCAGCACACCCACCGGAATCAGCAACAGTGAATAAATCACCGATTGAATAGCCGAATATTTTGAGGGCCCTTCAATCGAAGGCAGGAGTTTAAATCCTGCATTACTGTAATCCTTATGCGCAATCCAGGCAATGGCCCAGAAATGCGGGAACTGCCAAAAAAATTGCAAGGCAAAGAGCGTCCATCCACCAGCACTCAGATCATCATTTCCTGCGGCCCAGCCAATCAGGCAGGGCAACGCACCAGGTACCGCACCAACCAGCACCGAAATAGCGCTGACTTTTTTCAAAGGCGTATACACAAAGGCGTATAGAAACAAGCTGAACGCCGATAAAGCTGCTGCCAGGAAATTGAAATGCCATAGCATCCACACCCCCAACAAACCAGCGATGGTCGCGAAGGCCCAGCCTTCATTCACACTCATACGCCCCGCTGCAATAGGTCTTGAAGCCGTACGTTTCATCATCGCGTCCGTATCTTTCTCGACTACCTGGTTGATGGCATTCGCACTTCCCGTAACCATCATACCTCCCAGGAACAAGAGGCCGATGGAAGGCCAGTCGAACACTTTTACTTTCGGTGCCAGCAAATAGCTAATGACTGCAGAGAAGACCACCATGAAGCTCAGGTTGAATTTGATCAGGAGCTTATAATCCTGCAGTTTGCCGGCTAATTTAAAAGAACTGGATTGCTTCACGGTCTCCTGCTGCATCAACACATAGTTATTTTATTTGGTCATCAACTTCAATTCGCTGTTCAGCATCGTTGTGTCACTCACTTCGGCTCTTGTAATGCTACTGAGCTTAGCGCCCGCTTAATCAAAAATTGAATTAATGTTTACTCTCATTCGCTCCCACCGGTTCAGTCTGTGGAATAAATTCCCTTCCGTCTTTACCATAATCATAAGCCCAGCGATACACTTCTGGAATTTCCCCGGGCCAGTTACCATGACCAGGTCGGATGGGCGCCGTCCACTCCAGTGTATTAGCACCCCATGGATTCTGATTGGTCACTCGCCGGCCTTTGAATATCGAATAGAAAAAGTTGAACACAAACATGAGCTGCACCGCAAATACGATCATCGCCACTGTGGATATAAACCGGTTCAGGTCACCGAACTGGTTGAAAGAAACCCATCCGCTATAGTCGAGATAACGGCGAGGCATACCCGCTAATCCTTCGTAGTGCATGGGCCAGAAAATTAAATAGGCCCCGGCAAGGGTAACCCAGAAATGGATATAGGACATCGTATTGTTCATATAACGTCCGTACATCTTGGGATACCAATGATAGATACCCGCAAACATGCCAAAGAAGGCCGACACACCCATTACGATATGAAAATGGGCTATGATAAAGTAAGTATCGTGCAGGTGAATATCCAGCGTGGAATTACCGAGGAAGATCCCTGTCAATCCACCAGAAATAAACAGACTCACGAACCCGATCGCAAACATCATTCCCGGCGTAAACCGGATATTACCGCGCCAGATGGTCGTGATCCAGTTAAATACTTTGATGGCAGAAGGAACGGCAATTAGTAATGTGAGCAACACGAAAACAGATCCCAGGAAAGGATTCAATCCAGTTACAAACATGTGATGCGCCCAAACCAGGAAGGCCAGGATCGCAATGGCAAACAAAGAACCGATCATGGCCATATAGCCGAAAATAGGTTTGCGTGAATTAACGGCTAGAATTTCCGACACTAACCCCATTGCGGGCAAAATAATGATGTATACCTCCGGATGTCCGAGGAACCAAAACAAGTGCTGGAAAAGGATCGCGCTTCCGCCTTCATTAGGCAATGCCTTATTCGTGGAAGCAATGAATATATCCGACAGGTAGAAACTTGTTCCTCCGTGACGGTCAAACAACAAGAGGATGAAGCCAGATAATAAAACCGGGAATGACAACACACCCAGCACCGCCGTAAAGAAAATGGCCCACATCGTCAGCGGCAAGCGTGTCATGCTCATGCCTTTTGTGCGCATATTCAATATCGTAGTAATATAGTTAAGACCTCCTAACAGTGATGACACCACGAACAATGCCATACTCACCAGCCAAAAGTCCATCCCGGCTTTCGATCCTTCAGAGGCATCACCCAATGCACTGAGGGGCGCATAACTCGTCCAACCACCACTGGCAGGACCCGTTTCGATGAATAAAGAAGAAAGCATCACCACACTCGCCAGCCAGAAAAACCAGTAAGACAGCATGTTCAGGAAAGGTGATGCCATATCTCTTGCACCGATCTGCAATGGAATCAGAAAGTTTGCAAAAGTTCCGCTTAGTCCACCTGTTAACACAAAAAACACCAGCACCGTTCCGTGCATAGTTACCAATGCATAATAAAATTCAGGCTGGATCTTTCCTCCCTTGGCCCATTTGCCCAAAATATCTTCGAGCCATGGAAAGGTAGAATCGGGATAACCCAATTGGAGACGGAACAATACCGACATCAATCCACCCAGTATGGCCCAAATCATTCCCGTGATGAGGAATTGCTTAGCAATCATTTTATGATCCTGGCTGAAAACATATTTGGTGATAAAAGTTTCCTTATGATGATGCACATGATCTTCGTCATGGTGCGCGTCATGAGAAGTAGTCACTTCACCGTGTCCATGTAATGTTGCTTCGTTGCTCATGAGAAATTATTTATTGGGTATCTCGGTTGTTGTTCAATTACTTTTTTGCTACCAGCTTCGAATCGCTCTCACCTTTGACCTTTGCCGCCGCCGGCTTCACGCTATCAGCCTTCATTAACGCAGGAGCAGGAGGAAAAACCTGTGCATAGTTCGAAGCCTGTTTAGCCCTCCACAAGATAAATTCCTGCTCGCTTACTACCTTAACAACTCCACGCATAGAGAAATGTCCTTTTCCGCACATCTGGTCGCAGGAGAGTTCATACTCAAAATCAGGATTTCCTGTTTTCTTTTTCATTTCTTCTGTTGTGTACAAAGGTGTAAACCACATCGTGGTTGGCGTTCCAGGCACAGCATCCATCTTCATGCGGAAATGTGCCAGCCCTACATCGTGAATCACATCCCGAGAGTTGATGATTAATTTTACCGGCTTGTTGACGATAAGATAGACTGTTGTATTCACAACGATATCATCATGACTGGCTGGATCATCCCAAAGCAATCCCAGCTGGTTATTTTTCTGGTCGTCGATATTTTTGAAATATTTATTTCCGAAAATGCCGTCTTTGCCGGGATAACGGAAAATCCAGTTAAACTGTTTCCCGGTTACCTCTATCTGAAGCGCATCTTTCGGAGCATCTCCTGTGATACTGAACCAATAGATCAATCCAAAACCAACGAGCACTGTGAGGGCGATGGCAGGGATTACGGTCCATATCAATTCAAGGCGGTTATCGTGGGGGAAATAATAAACTTTTCTTTTTTCGGAATACTGGTACTTGTAAGAGAACCAAAATAGCAGTACCTGTGTGATGAGGAAAACGATTCCGGTGATCCAGAACGTGATGCGCAACATCCGGTCGATCTTGATGCCATGGTCAGAAGCCGATTCTCCAAGAATTTTACCTTTAAATAGTTCATTGCACCAGTAAACGCCAATCAGGCCCAGTACAAGGAATACCATCATCAGGAACCCGTTGATCTTATTGTTTTGTTCGAGATTTTTCTTTTCACCTTTCAAGATCCCAACATATTCGCTGGCCTTCGCTATCTGAAAAGTGATCAGAAAACCGAACAATAAAATCAATATCAGAAAAATCGATGACGTTGACATGTGCTTCTTATTATTTAGTCGTACGTAATTATTTCAAGTTTTCTTAAGTATGATGAATAATACTTTCTTTGAGGAAAGGATGATTCCTGGATATCAATGGGTACTTGCTCAGCACAGAATTCGTTTGCCAGATAATGAGCCCGATAAATCCTGCTGCAATTCCAAAATCAAACAAATTCAAAGGAATATGATTGGGCGACACACTGCCGAAAACCATTTGATAAAAATCAAGCCAATGTCCGAAGATCAGCACTACCGACATAAATACGACGGTTGCATAGTTTCTTTTCGCACTGGCGCGCATATATATCAGCAATGGCGCTAAAAAGTTAAGGATCAGGTTCAGGTAGAAAATCCCCTGGTAAGTTCCCTGAAATCTCGTTTTGAAATAAATCGTTTCTTCAGAAATATTCGCATACCAAATCAGCATGAATTGCGAAAACCAGAGATACGTCCAGAATATGGAGAACGCAAACTGGAACTTACCGAGATCATGCAGGTGTTCGATATTGGTGAACTCCAGGTAACCCTGATTTTTAACATAGACAATAAAAAGCGTCATCAGCGCCACGCCTGCTACAAAAGTGCTTGCAAAAGTGTACCAGCTATACATTGTAGAGAACCAATGTGCATTGATGCTCATGAGCCAAAACCAGGGAACCGTAGAAGCTACTGTCAATGTAAACCAAACGATAAAGAGTGCGGACCAGACTGTGTTCTTATAAATGTATTTTTTCCCTTCTTCTATCGTCAGCGGTTTGTCATCTATTTCGCGGGAGATCATGCGCATTTTGATGCCGAGTATTGTCCAAAGTCCGATCGACAAAATTGTCCAAACGGTAAAGAAGGTGGGATTCAAAAATCCTTTCTTTCCGCCCAGCACTTCATCTTTTGCCACCAAATCTTTGTTGAGCCATTCGTAGATGAAACTTTTATTTCCGAATACAATGGCCATCAGAATGATAAAAGTAATGATGCCAATGGGAATCACTGCAGCAGAAACTGCTTCTGAAACCCTTCTGAAAGAAATCGTCCACCCACCCCATGCCAATGCAGTAGCGCAAAAGAAGAACATCGCTGCATTCACTACCAGCAGGAAGTATACGCTGTTCTGCAACAGTGCCGCCCAAAAACGAGCCTGGGCTGTTTCGTCACCCCTGCCATACATAAAATATCCCACGATAAGTGATAGGATACCGACGGCCATCAATCCTATGGACCATTGCTTGCTGCGGGCCGGTATGCTGAAATGTTCTTTAACTGACATTCTCGAGTATTTTATATTCTTTAATCGCTTGTATTCTTTTATTTCTTTGCCGTTGAATCAGCACCACCACCCTGTTTGGATTTAATATAGTCGATCACCATCCAACGCTGACGGGCATCTAATTGTGATGCATAGCTGCCCATTTTATTCTTTCCGTAAGTGACAGAATAAAACATCTGTCCTTCCGGCATTGCATGATATTTTACATCCCCTGCAAGATTCGCCGGCTTAGCAGGGTATGGTCCGTCGCCGCCTTTATATAAAGGTCCGTTTCCATCCAGTTTTGTTCCATGGCAAATACCGCAGTTCACAAGATAAAGTCTTTCTGATTCGATCTTCTGCACCGAGTCCAGCGCAGGAACAGGGTTGTGTACAGCCTTGGAGGCGACATAATTGGTAGAATCTCCATCCTTGTCTTTCGCCAGTGAGAAAGGTAGCAATTCTCCTCTTTTAATCGTACCCTCTACCGGCATGTTGCTGTAATGAATTCCTTTTTTCAGCAACAGGTCCTTGAACTCCGGTGTAATGGCATAGGACTCATACGCACGGCTATAAGCCATATCGGGCATGTACACACGACCTGGGGTGCGCCTGATATCACTGCAACTGATGACCAGTACAATGGTTATGATCAGCAATGAAACGATGGATATTTTTTTCGTCAGCATCTCAGTTTTTTTCTTTTTATGCTAAAGCAGATTCTTTGTTCTCAAATGGTTTTGTGTTTTTGTCATACGTGCCGAGCCACCATCCTGTTTCTGCATTTTGAACATTGATGTCTTTTGCACCAATGCTTCCCATAAAGGATTTCAATTCCGCCTCATTGGTTTTGGCTGTGCATTCTATCACCATGACAAACATGTCGTCCGTTGATCTCAGGCTGAAGTGGTGCTTCTTCACGAACGGAGCCATCTGGCAGAGATAACAGAACGTAAGCACCATGCCAACCGCCGAGAACAATACCGTCAGTTCAAATACGATCGGTATCCATGCCGGAAGTGAAAAATGGGGTTTACCACCGAAATTGATTGGCCAGTCGTATGTGAATACATAGCCAATACCACTCAATGCAGTGGTGGTTCCGGTAATAGCATACAGGAATCCTGCAGTATGCAAACTCGTATCGCGAAGGCCGAGCGCTTTATCGAGGCCATGAATCGCCATCGGCGTGTACACGTCATGGATCTTGTATCCTGCCGCGCGAACT
>Ga0075026_100000425_pt1 | contig 16663 bp, 11 predicted proteins | sample Str012_2_FD_71392 | JGI IMG/M metagenome (GOLD analysis project Ga0075026, IMG submission 71392) | Freshwater sediment microbial communities in response to fracking from Pennsylvania, USA - Straight Creek_MetaG_SC_2012 | ecosystem: Environmental > Aquatic > Freshwater > Creek > Sediment... | reverse complement strand
CGGATTGGCTGTCCACCGTGACGCCGTCCGGGTGGCTGGCGACGCACAGGCCGATCGGCCGAACCTACGTCCCCACCGGGTCGTACGCCGAGATGGGCCAGTGGGCACTCCCCGCGGAGGAGAGCCTCGCCTTCGCGGAGACGCTCCACCTGGCCGAAGCCGAAGGGCGCCCGGAGGTCCGCTGGTTGCGTGGCGCCTTCTGGCGCAACTTCCAGGTGAAGTACCGCGAGATCAACGACCTGCACAAGCAGATGCTCCGCACCTCGGCGGCCGTGGCGGGGATGGCGGTCGGCCCTGCGCGCGACCGTGCCCTGGACCATCTCTACCAGGGCCAGTCCAACGACTGTTACTGGCATGGGCTGTTCGGGGGCATCTACATCAGCCATATGCGCCTCGCGACGTACGAGCATCTGATCGCGGCCCAGGATCTCGCCATGGCCGAGGGGGAGCGCACAGGCGACTCCGGTGCGGAGCTGGTGGACCTCGACATGGATGGTCTCGAGGATGTCCGCATCTGGAACGCCGGCCAGGTGCTGACCGTGGATCCGGCCGACGGGGGCGGCATCGGTGGCTGGGACATCCGGGCTGCGCGGCACGCCCTCACCGCCGTGATGCGGCGGCGCCCGGAGGCCTATCACGAGACGCTTCGAGCGCACGACCTGGCCGAGCGTGGCGGTGGCGATCCGGACGGTGCGGTGGTGGCGGCGTCGATCCACGACCGGGTGCTGACCCGGGAACCCGGCCTCGCGGCACGACTCCACTATGACGATCACGAGCGTCGGTCCGGCCTGATCCGGTTCCTGCCCCTTGACGCGATGCCCGGCGACTGGGCGGACGCCGCCGTGCCTGACCTCGGCGACTTCGTCGAAGGACCGTTCGAGGTTGCCCCGTTCACGAAGCCAGGCCAGGTCGAGCTGGTCAGGGACGGCAACGTCGGAGGGCAGTCCGTCCGGATCACCCGAACCATCGCCATCGGTGGCGACCGCCGTTCCCCCACGCTGCGCGAGTCGATCGTCGTCGCGAACCGGTCGGATGCCCCGCTCCGTGCGCGGATGGGATCGGAGTGGACGATCACGATGCTGGGTGGCGGCGCCAACCCGTCCGCCTGGTGGGAACTAGCTGGCGCGCGGTCCGCCCACGACGGCTCCGGCGAGGCAGCCGGCGTCACGGCCATCGCCCAAGGCAACGACTACGTCGGCGTCAGCGTTCGGACGACGGTCTCGGTCCCCGCCGATGCGTGGTGGGCGCCCGTCGAGACCATCTCCAACTCGGAAGGCGGCTTCGAGCGCGTCTACCAGGGCAGCGGTCTCCTGCTGTCCTGGCTGCTTGACCTCGCACCGGGCGACACGGCCACGTTCGTCATCGGCCACGCCGTGACGACGACCGTCGATCGCGCCGCGGACGAGGCCTGAACGCCCGGTCCCGCGCGCCTGACCTTGCTATCGTGGGTCGGACGATGAACCGACCGGATGTCCCCACGGTCCCGAGCCCCGTCGCCGCTCCCGGGCCGCTCGACGTAGAGCGTGACTCGGACGTCCCGATCTCCACCCAGATCTACTGGCAGCTCGCCTATCAGATCGATTCCGGGCGCCTGTTGCCGGGTGCGCGACTCCTTCCCGTGCGTGAACTGGGCGCCGCCCTGCGCGTCAACCCGAACACGATCCGGGCGGTCTACCGGCGCCTGTCGGATGCGGGCTACGTCACGAGCCGCCACGGGGCGGGAACGCACGTGGCGGCACGACCGCCACAGCGTCGCGGAGCTGAGGCGCTCGCGGGCGTCGTATCCGAGATGCTCCGTCGCGGGGCACAGGCCGGCTTCTCGCCGGACGAGGTCGCGGCCGCCACCTTCGCCGCAGCGTCCGAACGCAAGCGCCCGGGGCCGCTCGTCCGGGTCCTCTATGCGGAATGCACGAATGCGGACGCGGGCTACGACGCTGAGCGCCTCGGCAACGAGTTCCCGGGCCTGATCGAGGCCGAAGGCGCGCTGCTGGACGACCTGCCGGAGCGCCTGGACAGGTTCCACTACGACCTGGTCGCCACGACGACCTTCCACGGCGAAGAAGCGCAGGCGCTGGTAGCGGGTCGCGTCCCGGTCGTCGCCATGGTGGTCGGACCCGGCTACGTCGAGCTGGTCCACGAGATCGCCGGGCTGCCGCGTGGCTCTCGAGTGGGCCTGATCTGCGCCTCGGCTCGGGGGACTGACAACATCCGCGAGACGCTGAACCTGGCCGGGACCCGCGACGTGGATATCGTCTCCGCCGTCCTCGATGCCGACGACGACCTGACCATCGTGGATCGGACCGCGGACATCATCCTCATGTCGCGCGAGGCGATCGCGGCCGGCCTCGAGAGCCGGATGTCCCGGCCCGAGCGCATCCGGGCGTGGGGCTACGAGTTCGACCCGTCCGGCCTGGAACTCCTCCGCCGAGCCATCGATCACGCGGCGGCGGCGCGCCCGATGCCCTCCACCTGATGCGCGCCTTCCACGTCCAGCGGAACGCGCGGGAACGGTACGGCGTGGAAGGGACGCTGCTCGGGGCTCGGGGTGACCTCGTCGTGGCGGACCTGGCCGGCATCCGGCGGCTCTCGGACCGGATGAACCAGTCGCGCGAGGCCGGGGCGGCCCCGGTGTCGGCCGGCGAGATCGCCGCGCTGGGGCTCATCCACGAGATCGGCCACCTCCTGATCCAGCGCTACGAGGCGGACCGACGGCCGCGGGCGATGGCGGATGCCCTGGCGACCCTGGACGCCGGCCTGGGGTCGGAAGCCGTCCGGTTGCTTGACCGGTTCGCGCAGGAGTTCCCCGGCGTGGGTCCCGTGCCGGAACCGCAGCGCGACCGACTCGAGGAGATGCTGCTGATCCGGGTCGCCAACGAGAACCCGGCCATCGGCCCGCTGCGCGAACTCGTCGACGATCGCGGCCTGGCCCGCGGCACGCGCTACGTCGAGGCCATCGCGCGCCTGGATTCCATGTTCGCCGACGGCCCCCCGATGGCCGACGGTGGCGAGACGCTCCTCGAGGTCATGCGGGCACCGGCTCGCCACTCCCCCACCTCCCTGACGGGCCAGCTCCTCTATATCCGCGAGCATTGGGCCGCTATCCTGGGGCCGGCCCTCCAGGAACTCATGGGCCGGCTCGAGATCGCGATCGGGGTCCTGGCCGAAGAGAAGCGCGCCATGACGCTGAGGTTCGGGGCGGGGCCGGGCGGCGCGGCTCGCGGCCGGGCGGAAGCGCCGACGATGGGCGGTCTCGCCGACGAACCAGAGGCGTTCTCGTCCGACTCCGCCTGGATGCCGCAGGTCGTCCTGATGGCCAAGAGCACCTATGTCTGGCTGGACCAGCTGTCGCGCACCCACGGTCGCGATATCCGAACGCTGGATGCCATCCCGGACGAGGAGCTGGACACGCTCGCCTCGTGGGGCATCACGGGCCTCTGGCTCATCGGCCTATGGGAGCGCTCGAAGGCGTCGGAACGCATCAAGCGGATGCGCGGCAACGCGGACGCCGTCGCCTCCGCGTACTCGCTGGACGACTACCGGATCGCCGAGGACCTCGGCGGCGAAGGGGCCTACGCCAACCTGCGCGACCGCGCGTGGTCGCGCGGGATCCGCCTGGCCAGCGACATGGTCCCCAACCACATGGGCATCGACTCGCGCTGGGTCGTGGACCATCCGGAGTGGTTCCTCTCGGTGCCGCAGCCGCCGTACCCCGCCTATACCTATACCGGCGCGGACCTCTCCTCCGACCCCCGCGTCGGCATCGTGCTGGAAGACCACTACTGGAACGACACGGACGCGGCCGTCGTGTTCAAGCGGTTCGATCGCGAGACCGGCGACGAGCGGTACGTCTATCACGGCAACGACGGCACGAGCTTCCCGTGGAACGACACGGCGCAACTGGACTTCCTGTCCGCGGCCGTCCGCGAGCAGGTCATCCGGACGATCCTGGACGTGGCGCGGCGCTTCCCGATCATCCGGTTCGATGCCGCCATGGTCCTCGCCAAGAAGCACGTGGAGCGGCTGTGGTGGCCGCAGCCCGGCGCCGGCGACGGCATCCCATCGCGCGCTGAGCACGCCATCCCCAAGGCCGAGTTCGATGCCCGGATGCCGGTCGAGTTCTGGCGCGAAGTCGTGGATCGCGTCGCCGCCGAGGTCCCCGGCACGCTCCTGCTCGCGGAGGCCTTCTGGATGCTCGAGGGCTACTTCGTACGGACCCTCGGGATGCATCGCGTCTACAACAGCGCGTTCATGCATATGCTGCGCGACGAGAACGGGGCGGGCTATCGGCGGGTCATGCGCGAGACGCTGGAGTTCGACCCGGAGATCCTGAAGCGCTACGTGAACTTCATGAGCAACCCGGACGAGGAGACCGCGCTCGAGCAGTTCGGCAAGGGCGACAAGTACTTCGGCGTCGCGATGGTGATGGCCACCCTCCCAGGCCTGCCGATGCTGGGCCATGGCCAGGTCCAGGGCTTCGGCGAGAAGTACGGCATGGAGTTCCGGCGAGCCACCCTGGATGAACGGCCGGATCCCTGGCTGGTGGAACGCCACGAGCGGGAGCTCTTCCCGCTCCTGCACCGCCGAGCCTGGTTCGCCGAGGCGCGCGACTTCCTGCTGTACGACTTCATCACGGGCGGCGGCGTGGACGAACACGTCCTGGCCTATTCGAACGGGACGGGTCCCCAGCGTTCGCTCGTCGTGTATCACGACCGCTTCGCCACGACGTCAGGGTCGATCCGCGAGTCCGTGCCGTACGCCCTGAAGGCGGCCGATGGGTCCAAGCGCCTCGTCAGACGCTCGATCGCCGAGGGCCTCGGCCTCCCGAACGATCCGGCCGCGTTCGTCGCGTTCCGCGACGCGCGGAGCGGCCTAGAGTTCCTGCGCTCGTGTCGCGACCTCTGGGAGCACGGCCTGAGCCTGTCGCTGGAGGCGTACGGCGGCCACGTGTTCTGGGAATTCCGTGAGGTCTGGGACGGCGTCGCCGGTCAGTGGTCGAGTCTCGCGTCCCGCCTAGGTGGGCGTGGCGTCCCGTCGCTGGACGACGCCTTCCGCGAGCTGCAGCTGGAACCGGTCCACGCCCCGCTGCGGGCGATCTTCACCGATGGCGAGATGCGTGCGGTCCTGGACGGCACGGCTCGGCCGGCCCAGATCAAGGACCTCGAGCGGCGGTTCGCCACGTTCCTGACGGCCGTCGCGTCGGCCACCGGCGTGGCCGGCGATCCATCGGCCGTAGCCCGGGCGACCCGTGAACGCCTGGCCCGAACGATCGAGAACCAGGCGCTCCTGAGCGGCCTCGATCGCCGCGACCGGGCCGCCCTCCTCGTGTGGCTCGCGCTCGCCCGATTCGGCGAACTCGCGCCCGGCGCGGACGTCGCGGCGACGACTCGAGCCTGGTACGACGAACTGCGCCTGCCGGGCGCCCTGGCGGCCGGGTTGCGTGACGCCGGCCTGGATGAAGCGGATGCCTGGTCCGTGACAGACCAGGTCCGCGTCCTGCTGTCGCTGCCGCGTCCATCCACCATCGGCGGGCCGGCCCGGACGGCGGATGCTCGCCTGTTGGACCAGTGGCTGGCGCGCGACCCGGTTCGGGTCGCGATCGGCCTGAACACCTGGCAGGGCGCGGAATACCTCGATCGCGACCGCTTCGAGGCGATCCTCCGCTGGGCCGTCCGCCTGGACGCGATCGAAGCCGATGGGCCGGCTGACGGGAAGCCAAGTCGGCTGGTCGCACGGCTCGGTCAAGCGGCTGCGGCCGCCGACTACCGTGTGGACACCCTGCTGGCCCTCTTGACGCCCCCACCGTCGCCCCGGCGAGCGACACCCCCAAAGAAGCGCCGATGAAGAGTTGGGTCGCGGTCGCCATCCTGGCGTCCGCGCAGTTCGTGATGGTGCTCGACAGCAGCGTCATGAACGTGTCGATCTCGCAGATCGTGGCGGACCTGAACACCACCATCGAAGGCGTCCAGCTCGCGATCACCACCTACACGCTCGTCATGGCCGCGTTCATGCTGGTCGGCGCCAAACTCGGGGACATCCTGGGGCGCGAGCGGGTGTTCGCGATCGGTCTGCTGGTCTACGGGACCGGTTCCCTCATCACGGCCTTCGCGCCGAACCTGCTCGTGCTCCTGTTCGGCTGGTCCCTGGTCGAGGGCCTTGGGGCGGTCCTGGTCGTCCCAGCCATCGCCGCGCTCATCGCCGCGAACTACGAGGGCAAGGAGCGAGCGCTCGCGTACGGGATCATCGGCGGGATCGCGGCGGCGGCCGTCGCCGCGGGCCCACTCATCGGTGGCTGGGTCACGACCAACTACACCTGGCGACTCGTGTTCGTCGGCGAGGTCGTCATCGTCCTGGTCATCCTGGCGATGCGCAAGCGGCTGCGGCCGAGCCCGGCCACGGTGCCGGTCCCGCACCTCGACGTGGTCGGAGCGGCGCTCTCGGCGTCGGGGCTCGGTCTGGTCGTGCTCGGCGTCTTGCAGAGCGGCTCGTGGGGCTGGATCAGGCCGCGCAACCCGCCGGTCATCGGCGGGCATGAACTCACCCCGCTCGGCTTCTCCGTGGTCCCGTTCATGATCCTGGGCGGGCTCGGCCTGCTGGCGCTCTTCGCGACGTGGGAGGAGCGCCAGAAACGCCTGGGCCGCGACGCACTCCTCGACCTGGCGCTGCTGAAGATCGAGACGCTCAAGGCCGGTACGTCCACGCTGGTCATGCAGCAACTCGTCCTGCTGGGGACGTTCTTCGTGCTCCCGGTCTACCTGCAGGTCGTCCTCGGACTGGATGCCTTCGAGGCCGGCAAGCGCCTGGTCCCGATGTCGGTCGCCATGCTCATCGCCGCGCTCGCCGGGCCGCGGATGGCCGCCCGACGGTCGCCCCGTCGTGTCGCGCAGGCCGGCCTGGTCGCGTTGGTGCTCGGGACCGTGATCATGCTGGCGACGATCGACGTCGAGCTCGTCGGTATCGGCTTCGCGCTGGGTCTCGCGGCGTTCGGCGTCGGGGCCGGCCTGCTCGCGTCACAGCTCGGCAACATCATCATGTCGTCCGTCGAGCCGAGCCAGACCAACGAGGCCGGAGGACTTCAGGGGACGGCGCAGAACCTCGGTGCGTCGCTGGGGACGGCCCTCATCGGTGCGGTCCTGCTCGGTGGGCTGACGGCTGGATTCGCGACCACCATCGAGAACGACGTAGCGCTGCCGGCCGAGCTTCGGGTCCAGGTCGCCGCGCTGGCCCGATCCGAGGGCCTGGCCGTCATCCCGGTCGCGCAGGCCGAACAGCTGATGCTCGAGGCCGGCGTGGCCCCGGCGACCGCCACGATCGTCGCCGCCGACTATGGGATCGCCCTGCTGGACGCGCTACGGATCGCCCTGGGCGCCGTCGCGGTCTTCGCCGCACTCTCCCTGTGGTTCACGCGGAAGCTGCCACTGAACGCGGATCCGGCGAACGCGCCCCCAGCCGCGACGAACGTGTCGGTCGGCTCAGCTGCCTGAATCAGGCGACGCTACCGGACGACGGACCCCCGTCCAGGTGCCGGCGACCCACTCCCGCTCGAAGGTGGCCATGATCGCGTCCAGCCTGGGCCCCTCAAGGTCCGGGTAGAGACGCCGCAGCAGGAATCGGGCACGTTCGAGTTCGGTCATGGGTCCGGCGCGATCGGCCTGGGCCCAGACAAGCTGGAATGCCTGACGATACGAGGCGTCCTGGTCGCGCATCCGACGTTCCGGCCCGACGCCGCGCACCAGCGCATCGAATCGTGCCTGCGCCTGGTCAGCCGCCACGGACCGCCTCCAGTCGTTCGCCCATCCCAAGGATGGCAGCGTACCGCTCGAGGTATCCCCAGTCGAGGCCATCGACGAGACGGATGATCGACCGCACGTCTCGGAGCTGGAGCTCGGATGTCCCGTCCGACCACTCCAGCTTGGCGAGGATGAGATCCTCGGGCGTCAGGACCCACACGAAGCCGAGGGTGGGGTGATCGATCGTCTGTCGTCGGTCCATCGCAGCGTTCGACCAGACGTCCGAGCGACCGAAGATCAGATTCACCCGGACCAGCTCCGTTCGGTGGATCAGTCCGCCCACCCACCGGCCGCCGAGGTCGATCGGATCGTTGACCAGGAAGTCCAAGTCGAATGTCGGGCGGATCAGCGGCGCATAGTCGGCGGGCGAGGCTTCGATCACGACATCGATGTCACGCGTCATCCGAGGCTCCGCATAGGCCGCCAGCGCCCACGACCCAGTCACATACCAACGGCGGCCAAGGGCTTCCAGCCGCTCAAGGACGTCCCGCTCGATGGTCACGCTCGCAGCAGGCGCTTGAGGAGGGCCGTCGGCGGCGCTCCGTGCGACATGACCCGCTCGAGGTGCTCGCGATAGCGGAATCCCGTCGCGGCGCCGTACCCGCCCGGCAGGGCCTGTGGCTGGATCGTGGGATCATTCGCGGCCCGGCGCCGCGCCGAGAGCTCGATCGCCCACATCTCCATCGAACCGGCGAAATACGTCGAGAGCTGGGTGGATGACAGGCGGGCCCGGGAGTACTTGGCGCGCGCCTCGGATATCTCCTGGAAGCCGCCGTCGACCATCAGGGCGACGGCCTCGTCCTCGGTCATCCCATCGCAGTGGATGCGGGCGTCGATGATGGCGTTCGTGACGCAGCGCAGGTAGTACTTCCAATGGGTCAGGAGCAGGGCCGGGTCGTCTGCGCCATAGCCGACATCCATCATCACCTGGGTGACGTAGACGGCCCAACCCTCGGCATACAACCCGCTCCTGAACACGCCTCGGGCCAGCGATGGACAGCGGTTCGCGTACGTCGCCTGGAGGTAGTGGCCGGGCACGGCCTCGTGGATCGTGATGAGCCGGAGCATCCGGTCGTTGTCCTCGCGAAGTGACGACTCGCGCTGCTCCTCCGACGCGTCGTCCGGGATCGGCGTGATCGCGAAGAATGTCGTGAGGCCTCGCTCGAGCGGACCCGGGGCGATGAGCATGGCGCCGCCGAACGCCCGCAGGAACGTCGGTGTCCACTGGATCTCCATGGGCTCGTCGCTGAGGCCCACGAGGTCCATCTCGCGGCAGAACGTCTCGATCCGGGCGGTCTCGGTGCGGCAGTAGTCCAGCTTGTCGTCCGCGCGGGGGTGCTCATGGGCGACCGCGTCCAGCACGCCTCGCACGATGGACTGTTCATCGTCCGGGAGTGGCAGCCCGGGCTGCCAGACGGGCCACAGCGAGCGCGCCAGCCGGACCATCTCGGCTCGGACGGCCTCGAACTCCTCCTTCGCTCGAGCCAGGAGCCGTTCCGGCGTGAGCTCGTCGGAGCGCATCGTGTGGCGCATCTTCTGGGTGAACAGGTCGCGACCGAGACGACCCTCGCCCTCGCTCCTTGGCAGGACCACGTCCCGAAGATGCGCTTCGAAGGCGGCCGTCGCGACGCGCGCGATCGAGGCGGCGGCGTGCAGGCGGGGCAGGACCGCCACGACATCGGTATCCGCCGGTTCGGCCTCCGCGAGCTGGACCGCTTCCTCGATCAGGTCGCCGATGCCGGCCAGCTGGACGATCGCTGTGTCCGTCTGGAACCGCGCCACAGGCCTGCCATCCACCCCTACGAGCGCGGCCTGGGCCGCCTCCACGATGGCCGGCAACCCTTCCAGACGTCCGGCGACGCTCGTCAGCCGATCCGCCAGCGGCGCGAACGCTCGAGCGACCAGCCCGAACAGGCCGCTACCCAGCAGGTAGACCCAGGCCATCGGATCCCACGCCTCCTCGCGGAGGGTGTCGGCATCGAAGTGCATGGCTTCGAGCTGGCCGATCACGAGGTCTCGATCGATGGCGTCGTCGGGCGACAGGTCGTCCAGGGCCTCGAAGGTGGCCGTCCATCGGGCCACGAAGGCGAGACGCATCTGGCGCCCGGTTTCGGTCAGGTCCGGCCAGGCTCCATCGTGGGAGTGCTCCCCGATGTCCGTGGCGAAGACCGGGTCCAGGGCACAGAGTTCGGCCAGGAACGGCGCGAACACCGCGTCGAACGCGGTCACGTGGCTACAGGACGCCCATCGCTTCGAGGTCGTCGCGGAAGTCCCAACCGCGCGCTTCGCCGGGCTCGATGCGGACGATCGTCCCGCCTTCGTGACCGTAGAAGGTGGAGGCCTCCGCGCCGACGTAGCGGGCCGCGATCCGCTGGATGGCGGGCGCGTACGGCAGGTCCAGCCGCTGAGCCGTCCCGCGCACTTCGAAGCCGCGGTACGGGAACTCGTTTTCGCTCACGACGATCGTCACGCGCGGGTCGCGGTCGAGGTGCTTGAGCTTGCCGTCCCCGGTCGCCATGCCGAGCGTGAATCCTCCGTCCTCCCAGAGGTACCAGATGGGCGAGAGCAGGACCGTCCCGTCCTTGCGGATGGTGGCCAGATGCGCCAAGCGAACCTCGTCCAGGAGGCCGTCGAGCTGGTCCGGTGTCAGGCCGCGGTTCACGTCGGCATCGTAGCAGCGGCACGACTACCATCCGTCCATGCCAGCGCAGACGTGGGTGGAACCAGCCGTCCTCACCGGGAGCCGGATCCGGATGGAACCCCTGCGCCACGACCACTTCGCCGGGCTGTGCGAGGTGGCCTTCGATGCGCCGGTCTGGCGCTGGACGATCATGGGCGAGCAGGACGAGGCCGGCCTGCGGCGCTGGGTGGACACCGCCCTCGCCAACGCAGCGGCAGGCACCGAGCGCCCGTTCGCGACCGTGGATATCGCCACGGGCCGGGTCATCGGCAGCAGCCGCTACATGTCCATCGTTCCGGAGCACCGACGCCTGGAGATCGGCTGGACGTGGGTGGGGACCGCGTTCCAGCGGACCGGCCGCAATCGCGAGGCGAAGCTGCTGCAGCTCACCCACGCCCTGGAAGTCGTCGAGGCCAACCGGGTCGAGTTCAAGACGCACGCCCGCAACGTCCAGTCGCGGACCGCGCTGCGCGGGATCGGCGCGACGTTCGAGGGCGTCCACCGGAGCCACTCGATCATGCCGGACGGCTCGCTGCGCGACTCGGCATGGTTCAGCGTCACGAAGGACGACTGGCCGCGGGTCAAGGCGCACCTCCAGGGCCTCCTGGCGCGATGAGCGACGACGCGGACCTGCTGATCGTCAACGGACGCGTCTTCCAGGCGTTCGGGCCGAGGGACCTCGTGCCGTATGGCTCGGACATCGGACCTCGACCGGTGGCAGGCGCGAATGCCCTGGCGGTCAAGGACGGACGGATCGCCTGGGTCGGCCGGCAGGATGAAGGGCGGCGCGAGTGGCAGGGGTCGCGAACGCAGGTCGTGGATGCCGCGGGCGGCCTGATCACAGCCGGTTTCGATGACGCCCACATCCACGTCGTGGGTGGCGCGCTCGAGCTCAAGGATGCGGACCTGTTCCAGCTCGACAGCGTGGAGGCCATCCAGGCCGCTATCGCCGCACATGCCGTCGCGAACCCGACCGATGCCTGGGTCAAGGGCTTCGGCTGGATGTACGTCCCGTTCCCGGGCGGCCTGCCGACTCGGCAACAGCTCGACGCGGTCGTCCCGGATCGACCGGCCTTCATGCGCTGCTACGACGGGCACACGGCCTGGGTGAACACGGCCGCGCTCCGGATCGCGGGGATCGACCGTGACACGCCGGACCCGCGTGACGGGATCATCGTGCGCGACCCGGTGACCGGTGAGGCCACGGGCGCGCTCAAGGAGGGTGCCCAGGAACTGGTCATGCCGCACATCCCGGTGCCGTCGGCGGACGAGACGCTGGCGGCGATGCGGATCGCCATCGGACGGATGCACGCGGCCGGGATCACGGCGATCCAGGACGCGATGACGGAGCTGGCCGAACTCCCGCTCTGGCGGACGCTTCGTGATGAGGGCTCGCTAACCCTGCGGACCCGCCTCGCCCTGATGATGCGGGCCGACCAGACCTTCGAAGCGTGGTCGCAGCGACTTGACGAGTACGGCGCCGAGATCGCCGACCTCCATGGCGGGGAGTGGCTGGACGCCGGCATCCTCAAGGCGTTCGCGGACGGCGTCATCGAGGCTCGCACGGCCCACATGCTGACGCCGTACGAGAACGACACGTCGACCGGCCTGCCCGAATGGGAGTCGGCCCAGCTGGATGCGTTCGTGGCCGAGGCGGACCGGCGTGGCTGGCAGCTGGAGATCCACGCCATCGGTGACGGCGCGATCCGGACGGTGCTCGATGCGTACGAGCGGACGGCCGCCGCGAATCCGCCGCGCGATCGGCGCCACCGCGTGGAGCACATCGAAACCGTCACGCGCGAGGACATCCCGAGATTCGGGCAGCTCGGCGTGGTCGCCTCGATGCAGCCCTACCACGCCGATCCCTCGCCCAACCAGATCGACGTGTGGGCCGGCAACATCGGCCGGGAGCGGGCGGGCCAGGCCTGGTCGTGGTCTTCCATCCGCCGAGCCGGTGGGATCGTGGCGCTCGGTTCGGACTGGCCGGTCGTGCCGTTCGACCCGATGATCGCACTCAACTCGGCGGTCAATCGCCAGACGGTGGGCGGCTTCCCGCCGGGTGGCTGGCTCCCGTCCGAGAAGCTGTCGCTGCCGGAAGCGCTGGCGGCATATGGGCAGGGATCCGCGTACGCGGCCTTCGCAGACGATCGCCGCGGGACCCTTCGAGCGGGAGCCCAGGCGGACCTCATCGTGCTGGACCGCGATATCCTCGACCAGGGACCGTCCGCCATCATCGGCACCAAGGTTGCTCTGACCGTCGTCGGCGGCCACGTCGTGCATCGCTCGAAGGAGCTGTCATGAAGCATTTCGCTATCGGTGCAGTCGCCGCTGCCATCGCCTTCTACGGCCTGACGAAGTTCCTGCCGTCGTTCGTCGACTACACGGGCGGGATCCAGGGCCTGATCGTCCTCGGGATCATCTTCGGTGTCGTCAACGGTCTCATCGGGCCGGTCGTCAAGCTGCTGTCGCTGCCGCTCTCCGTGGTGACGATGGGCCTCGCGGGCATCCTGGTGAATGCCGGCCTCCTGCTGTTGGTGGCGTTCATCGCCCAGTCGACCGGTTTCAACCTGAAGGTCGGCGACTACCCGCCAGAGCTCCTTACCGCCGATACCATCGTGGCCGCAGTCATCGGGTCCACCGTCATCGGCGTCGTCACCGGAGTCGTGAACGCCCTCGTGCCATGACCGACGGGCCTGGTCGGGCGGGGGCGGCGTCCATCGCCCCGGCCCTTCGGCTTGCGGCCCGGCGCTTCGGGACGCCGGCCTATGTGACGGATCTGGCGACGCTCGCGGCGTCGGCGCGCGACCTGGTGGACGCCTTCCCGGATCCCTGGATCCGCAGCTATTCGGTCAAGGCGAATGACGTCCCGGCCGTGATCGCCGCCGTCACGAGGGACGGGCTTGGGGCGAACGTCGTCTCGCGAGGTGAGTGGGCCGCTGCGACCCGGGCCGGACTCGCCAATGACCGCATCACCCTGGAAGGCGTCGGCAAGACCGGGGCGGACCTGCGGGCGGCGGCCCGGGCCACACGTGACGGCCAGCCGCTCCGCTGGGTGGCCATCGAGTCGCCCGAGGAAGCCGCGGCACTGGCGGCCGTCGTCCGACGCGACGGCGGACCCCGACTGGACGTGCTCTACCGGCTCAACCCGGATGTCGCGCCCGAGACCCAGCCCGGCCTGGCGGTCGGGGCCGGCGGCTCCAAGTTCGGCATGACCGAGATGGAGATCGCAGACGCGATCGATCGCGGTGGTGGACCGGACGGCCCGCTCCGCTCGCGCGGGATCCATCTGCACGTCGGGTCGCAGCTGGGTGCCGTGGATGCGTGGCGGGATGCCGTGCGCCGCGGACTCGCCGTGACCGCGCTGTGGCGCGGCTCCATCGAGACCTTCGACACCCTCGATGTCGGGGGTGGGTTTCCGGTCTTCGGTCTGGACGAGCCCGCGCCGGGCCCCGGCCGCTTCGCGCGTGAGTTCCCCGCCCTGCTGGACGCGACCCCGACCGATCGCCGGCCGACCCGCCTCGCGACCGAACCCGGCCGGTACCTCGTGGCGCGCGCGGGCTGGCTGGTGGCTGGCGTCCTGCACGTCCGCGACCGCGGCGGCCGGCAGGTGATCCTGGACACGGGCATGACCGAGCTGATCCGGCCGGCCCTGTATGGGGCACGGCACGGGATCGTGGCACTCACCTCACTCGGGCGCCCTGTGGATGGCACCGGTGATGACGCCGCGGGCCTCGAGCCTGCCGCCGTCGAAGGGCCGATCTGCGAGTCCACCGACGCCCTCGGGATCCATGACCTGCCGCCCCTGCGCCGCGGCGACTTGGTGGCGATCGCGGATGCCGGCGCCTACGCCGCCTCGCAGTCCTCGACGTACAACGGCCGCCCACGACCGCCGCAGGTCCTGCTGGCACAGGATGGGTCACTGACTCTCGGACGCCGACGTGGGTCCCTCGTCGGGTAGGCTTGGCGCGTGACGACCCGGGTTCGACGCCACCGCCATCGCCGCTCCATCCTCTCGGCAGCGACCGCGATCCTGTGGCTGCTGGCGGTCGGGATCGGCCCGACCCTCGCCCAGACGCCGGCGGTCCCGACACCCTTCGCGACCGTCCCGCCCGTCGGTCCACCCTTCCCGGAGCCGACAGACGGCCAGCACATCTACGACTGCGCGAACCTGTTACAGCCGACGACGCTGGTCCAGGCCCAGGGCATCGCCAACGCGATCGAGTCGCAGACCGGCGTGCAGGTCGTGGTCTACACGCAATCGAAGGCCGCCAATGGCGACGCGGCGACGGCCGATGCGACCGCCCTGATGACCGAGTGGGGCGTTGGCAACGCGACCGCGCACGACGGGCTGGTGATGTTCCTCGAAGTCGACCCGGCCGGCGGCCAGCCACAGGTCGCCATCCACCCCGGCACCGGGTTCGCCGATCAGTACATGGACCAGGCCGCCCTCGACGCGGTCGTGACCGCCGACATGGCACCCCGACTGGGCCAGGGCGATCCGGACTCGGCCGTCCTGGTCGCGCTGTCCAGGATCGTCAGCGGCACCTTCTCGACCGGCTCCACCGGCGCGGCCCCCTCCCACGGACCGCCGCCCGGCCCACCGTTCCCGTCGCCCGAGACGAAGCGCGCGGTCTACGACTTCGCCGGCATCCTGTCCCCCGAGGCGATCGTCAAGGCCGAGGCGACGATCGACGGGATCGAGCAGCGGACCGGCGCCGAGGTCGTCGTCTACACGCAGAACGCCGGGGAGTACGGCTTGAGCACGGATGCGACGGCGGTCAAGGCGCGTGCCCTCATCGACCAATGGCACATCGGCCGGGCCGGGTTCGATGACGGGATGGTCATCTTCTTCGACCTGGATCCGAGCCTCAAGCACGGCCAGGTCCAGTTGTACGCCGCGCCCGGCTTCGAAGCCGCGTTCCTGTCCAACCAGGAGCGGCAGGCCATCTTCGAGAACGACATGGTCCCGCTCCTGCGCGTCGCAGACTTCAACGGCGCCCTGGATGCGGCGTTGTCGAGGGTCGACGCCGCCGCCACGCCGGACCACGCCGCCTCGCTCCAGACCGCTCGTCAGGCGAACGCGGTGGTGGGGTTGGTCGGGGCGCCGATCGTGTTCATGGGTCTCGTCGGCTGGGCGTTCCTGTCGTGGCGGCGGTACGGCAAGGATCCCGTCTACCTCGACGATCCGTCGATCCTGATGCCGGCCCCGCCGCCGGACCTCACCGCGGCATCCGGCGCGATGGTGATGGATGGTGGGACCTCACGGCGCGCCCTGACCACCGCGATGCTGGACCTCGCCAGCCGCGGCCTCCTGTCGTTCACGGAGGAGAAGGGACTCCTCAGCCACAAGGTGGGCATCGACGTGGATCCCGGCCCCGGCGATGCCGCCCTCGAGGCCCAGCGGGCGTTGAATACGCGCCGTCCGATCGGACCGGCCGAGACCGTCGCGCTGACCAGACTTCGGGCGCTCGGCGGGGGGTCGGACCACATCTCGGCAGAGAAGCTGCCGGAGTTCGGGACGTCCGTGTCCGACTTCGACAAGGCCCTGGAAGGCCATGTCGTCCAGCGCGGCTGGTTCGGCGAGCCGCCCAGCAAGGTCGTGGCTCGCTGGAGCGGACGCGGGTTGCTGGCCCTGTTCGCCGGGATCGGGCTGCTGATCGCCGGGTTCGTGCTTCCGGCGTCCGGACTCGTGCTGTTGGCGGTGGCTGCCATCACGGCGTCCATCGTCATGCTCATCCTCGCCCAGAGCATGCCGGCGGTCACCATGCCCGGTGCGATGATCCGAGCGATGTTGGCCGCCTACAAGCGCACCCTGCAAGCCACGATGCAGCAGGCCCGCTCGATGGAGCAGGTCGTCAAGGAGTCCGGCCTGGCCTGGCTGGATACGCCGGACCAGGCCGTGGTGTGGGGTACCGCGCTGGGTCTCCAGGGTGACATCGAGGCTGTCCTCGGCCGCAGCCTGGACGACGTCAAGCGCGGCACTGTCGCCGCGAACTCACTGTACTTCCCGGCCTGGTACACGACCTCGAGCGGGCAGTCGTTCGCAAGCTATGGATCCACCAGTAGCGGCTCCAGCGTCTTCTCCGACTCGGCGATCCCGGATCTCGGCGGGATGATGTCCGCCCTAGGCACGATCGGGAACTCGCCGCCTTCGTCCGGCGGCGGATCGGGGGGCGGCGGTTTCAGTGGAGGCGGG
>Ga0075026_100000424_pt1 | contig 16681 bp, 13 predicted proteins | sample Str012_2_FD_71392 | JGI IMG/M metagenome (GOLD analysis project Ga0075026, IMG submission 71392) | Freshwater sediment microbial communities in response to fracking from Pennsylvania, USA - Straight Creek_MetaG_SC_2012 | ecosystem: Environmental > Aquatic > Freshwater > Creek > Sediment... | reverse complement strand
GTTCTTCGGCGACGGCTCGCCCGAGGCGAGGCAGTTGAAGAGCGATTGCGGACTCGAGCCGGTGAACGGTGTGAAGCCGAAGTTGGGATCGCGGGCCGGGAAACGCGCGAAGCCGTCGGAGCCGACGGTGACGGACGCGGGCGCGGTCGCGTTGTCGCAGTGCCCGAGCGGCGCCCAACCCGCGTCGGTGGGCGACGTTCCGTCGCATTGCTCGACGCTGACCGACGCGCCCGGTGCGAAACCGGACGCCACCACGGTGAACGACTGCGGTCGTCCGTCCGAGTCGGACGGCACGGCGAGCGTTCCCGGTGGTGGCTGCACGACAGTGGCGGCGTGCGCGGGAGCGGCCCCTCCCACCGCGCACACCACCACGAATGTCATGAGCCAGAGGCGCCGCATCCTCTGAACCTACGGAACCAACGTGAACGTGAAGCCGCCGACGCCGGTGGTGCCGGACGGCGAGGTCGACGACGCGCCGCCCCCGCCGAACAGCATCGTCGGAACCGACGCGGTCGTTCCGGCGGTGCACGCCGACTGCGCGGCCGAATCCAACAGGTAGCCGGTGTTGAACGCGCCCGTGGTTCCCTTCGGTCCCAGGGTCACCGGATCCATCCAGATCCGACCACCGACCGTCGCGCCGAGACCCGGTCCCTTGATGACGGTGCCCGACACGTCGAACACATCGGGACCCGCCGCGACGTTCTTGCTCAACGCGATCTGCGCCTGGATCTGGAACGGCTTACCGTCGGCGCCGGTCTGGCCCATCGTCCACACGATCTTCCCGCTGAACGGCCACGCGGCCGCCGCGTTCGGACCACTCGGTGTCGCCGAGCACGAAGGGTTGCCGAGCAACTTCGCCGCGACCGACTTGGCGGTCAGCACGGGAGTCCCACCCGCAGGCTGCGCGGCGTCGCCGACGCGAACCTTGGTGTTGCAACTCCCGCCAATAGCCGCTTTCGAGGTCACGTCCTGGAGCAGCTTCGTCTTGGCGACGAGACCGACCTTCGTCTGGTTCGTCAACGGCGATGCCGCACCCGACGTCGCGTCGGAGAACGTCGCGAGGGCCACCTGGCCGGCACACGCGCCGATCTGCGTCGGAGGGGTGTTGGGGATGGTCGTCGTCGTCGTTGTCGTCGCGGCGGTGGTTGTCGTTGTCGTCGTCGCGGCGGTGGTCGTGGTCGTCGTCGTCGGTGCGACGGTGGTCGTCGTCGTGGTCGGCGCGACCGTGGTGGTCGTGGTCGACGTGGGCGTCGCCGGCAGGGTCAACGTGCGGAATGCCTGATCCGAGGTGACCGCGAGACCATCCGTCGCAACGCGTATCTGACAGTTGGTGAAGCTCGGCACACCGTTGTTCGGTGCCGGATCGCCGGGGGCCAGGCAGTTGAACTTCGCTTGCGGGCTCGGGCCCTTGAACGGCAAGAACCCGAAGTTCGGGTCGTTCGCGGGGAACGTCGCGATGCCGTTGGCACCGACGTCCACGGACGCCGGCGACGTCGCCGCGTCACAGTGGTCGAGCGGGGACCAACCGGCGGTGGTCGACGCGACGCCGTCGCACTGTTCGACAGTCACCGATGCCTGGGCGGCCGGGTATCCGGTTGCGACGATCGTGAACGACAACGGCTGTCCCGCGGCATCCCCCGGAACAACGAATGGGTTGGTCGACGGCGTGGTGATGGTCCCGGCCCACGCCGCGCCGACCATGAGAACCAATGCTCCTGCACACCCCGCGAGAACCAACAGAACGCGACGACTGGCAACGCTCATGCGAAGACCTCTCATGCGCTTGGTGATGGACGGAACGGATGTGATGCCGCCGGGCGAGCACGCCCGGCGGCATCACCACTCGCAGTTCCTTACGGGAGAAGGGTGAACGAGATACCGGGCACACCGAGGGTGCCCGCGGGTGAGTTCGCCGACGTACCGCCGCCGCCGAACAACATCGTCGCCACCGACGCCGTCGCACCGGCCGCACAGGCCGACTGGACCGCGGGCAAGAACTGGTAGCCGGTGTTGAACGTGCTCGGCGCTCCCTTCGGCGCGACCACGACCGGGTCCATCCAGATGCTGCCGCCGAGCTTCGCGCCGAGGCCCGGGCCCTTGATGACGGTGCCCGATACGTCGTACACGTCGGCGCCCGCCGCCGCGTTCTTGCTCAACGCGATCTGCGCCTGGATCTGAACCGGCTTGCCGTCCGCACCGGTCTGGCTCATCGTCCACGCGATCTTGCCGCTCGACGGCCAGTAGGACGCCGCACTCGGACCGCTCGGCGGTGCCGAACACGACACGTTGCCGAGCAACGTGGCCGAGACCGACTTCGCGGTCAGCGACAGAGACCCACCCGCGGGAAGCGACGGGTCGCCGACGCGAACTTTGGTGGAGCAGTTGCCCGCGATCGCGGCCTTCGAGGTCAGGTCCTTGAGCAACTTGGTCTTGGTGACGACACCGACCTGCGTCTGATTGGTCAACGGTGACGAGAACGCCGCCAAGCCGACCTGACCAACGCATCCACCCGCCGGTGCCGGCGTGGCCGCGGCCGGGAGGGCCAACGTGAAGAACGTCTGGTCGGAGGTCGTGTTGTTGAGATCGGTCGCGACCCGCAGCTGACAGTTGCTGAAGGTGGGGAGACCGTTGAACACGGCGTCCTCACCGGGAGCAACGCAGTTGAACTTGCCCTGCGGGCTCGTGCCCTTGAACGGAACGAACCCGAAGTTGGGGTCGTTCGCGGGGAACGTGGCCACACCGTCGGCGGCGACGTCCACCGCGGCGGGCGCGGTCGCCGAGTCGCAGTGCGTCAACGGCGTGTAACCGGGAGCCGTCGGTGACACACCGTCGCACTGCTCCACGGACGCGACGCTGTTGCCGGCCGGGAATCCGTCGGCGACAACGGTGAACGATTGCGGCGCGCCCGCGGCATTACCGGGAACGCTGTATGAGAGTTGTGTACTGCTCGGACTCGTGAGCGAGGCGTAGGCGATGCCGCCCATCACCACGATGACGCTCAGGATCGCGACAGCCGCACCAGCGACGCGTCGAGGACCCCTCGCGATTGATCGAACTTGCATCAGCACCCTTTCAGAAGAAGGAGGACGTGGGAGGCCGGGACCGAAGATGGCGATCCCGGCCTCCCTGAGTCATTGAGTTCCAGCGCGCGGTGCGCGCTACTTACTGGTCACCGCACATCGGGATCCGGGAGTGGCCAACGTGCCGTTGACCGTTTGGAAACCGGCACCGTTGATCGCGTTGCTGAGCTCGGTGTTGTTGTTCACGCCGGTCAGCGGGTCGTTGCCCTGCTGAACCGCGCTCGGACGGCACATGAAGCGCGTGAACTCACGCACCGCACCACCGATACCTCCCGATGCACCCAGCACGTTCAGGTCGGTTCCACCGGCCGCAATCGCCGGACCGGGGTTGGCAACGAACGCACACGTCAGGTCACCTGCAACCGCGTGCGGGCAGTCCGCGTCAGCCTTGCGGGTGACGTGGAACAGCGTGCGGCCGAGACCGGCACCGAGACCCGGGCTGGGCGAACCGTCGTTGAACACACGGCTCGGCGAGGGAATGATGCCGTTCACCGGGAGGAACCCGGCGGTAACACTCGGCACGGCGCCGCTCAGACCGGTGACCTTCGAGGTGTAGCCGAAGGCGTTGAACACTCCGAAGCTGCCCCACCACACCCAGTTGTCGGGGTTGTCGCGCGAGGTGGCGACGGTCGAGAGCGGGTGGTTGTTCACCAGCGCCTTGATGTCGTTCTCGAGCGGCTTGTGCGCGACGTCGGCGATACCCGTCGACTCCGGCGCGCCACCGAGGTACTGCGTGCAGGGCCCGCCGTTGGCGGTCTGCGTGTCCGGGTTGAACCCGGCGGGAGCGCCACCCTGATTGATCAGGAAGTTCAGACCGGTACCACGGGTACCCGACGCGTCGTTCATCGTCCACGGGACGATGGGACCGTCGACGAACCCGGCGGTCGCGGACATGCCCGGAACCTGGCTCCAGAGGGTGTAGGTGCAGTCGTACATCTTGCGGATGTCGGCCGGCGCCAATGCCCCACTGGCCGCGAGGCTGCGGATCTGGGTCGCACGGTTGTTGAACGCCGTCCACGTGATGCCGTCACGGGCGTAGCCCCAGAACGTGTCCGCGGCGCGGTCGTCTCCGGTGCCACCGCACGTAGCGTTCACACGGCTGCTGCCGGACGTCGTCGGACCGCTCGACGAGCGCGCGAAGTCGACGTTCGCAAGGGTGGTCTGGTTGATGCACGAGGCGTCGTAGCCCGCGCCAACCGGGTTCACGGTGCCTTGGTAGTTCGTGTGCGCCGTGCCGGTCTCGCCGAATCCGTTGAGTGAACGGACACCACCGGACGAGCCCACCGCGTTTGCCTGCGCGACGGTGTCACCCTGGTAGTTGCCGAGCTTGCTGTCGTTGTCCGTGTTCGAGGTGCACTCGTTGAGGTTGGTGTTCGCGCCCGCACCGGCGCCGCCGGCCTGGTGAAGCGGACCGCAACTCGTGAGCGAACTGCGCATGTAGAGCTGGGAGATGCTGAGCATCGCCGCGTAGGTCGTGTCCGACCCACCGCCGACGATGACGTGCGCCTGCCCGTCGAAGCCGTAGCCGGCGACCGGGAACCCGGTCACCGCGCCCGCCGGTGCGGCCATCATCGGGAGGGCCACGAAGCCCACCGCGACGGCCGCAACTTTCCAAATTCCTCTCACCTTGTTCCTCCGTGTGTCTGCGTCTCGTGGGAGGAGTTCCCCCCGCCTCTGCAAGGCCGTCCGGAGTCTGTGGCCGGTTGCGCCGTGTCTCTATAGCGAGACGGATGAGTTCGTGAACGGTTGCCCGACCGTTCACCCTCCGTGCAGAGGTCGGTCGCAGTAGCCGACGATCAGCGGGTCGAGCGGGCGCGTGCGGGTCGGCGGCGCATTGCGAACACGATGGCGCCGACGACCGCGAGCGCGACGGCCACGATGGCAACGATCACGCCCACGCTCGTGCTGTTCGAACCCGAAGCGCCAGTCGAACCCGCCGGGGCGGTGCCGCCGAAATCGATGGGAAAGAACACTTCGTCGGTCGTGCGCTTCAGGTAGCTCGTCGCCACTCGAACCTGACAGGTCGAAAACGAATGCAGGCCGTTCTTCGGGTCCGGTTGACCGGGACCCAAACAGTTGAAGAACTTTTGGGGCGACGTTCCGACGATCGGTTGGAAACCGAAGTTGATATCGTTCGCCGGGAACGTCACGACGCCCTTCGCGTCGGCGTTCGCCTGCGCGGGGACCGTGGCCGTGTCGCAGTTCCTCGTGATGAGCCAGTTGGGATCGCTCACCGGCGTCCCGTCACACTGCTCGACAGCGACGAGATCGCCGGGTTGGAAGCCCGAAACCTTGATCGTGAACTGTTGCGGAACGCCCTGTGCGTTGTACGTGATCGTCGCCGGACTACCGGATGGTTCGATGACGCGGTTCGCACCGGCCGCGGGTACGGCAAGCATTGCGACCGCGACCGTCGCAACCACGATCCTGAACAGCATTCGGATCATCGCAGCGGGGCCAGCAACAGGTCGACGTCGAACAGGACGCCGAGAACTCCGATGATGGCGAGCGGCGCGACGACCGCGCAACACGCCGCGAGGTGATAGCGCTTCCGCAGCAGCACGAATGCAAGCAGCGCACCGCCGAGACCGACGACGGCGAACAGCGTTGCGGAATTCTTCGTGGTCGATCCGGCCGAGGTGCTCGCCACGGTCGCCGGTTGCGCGTCGCGTACGTGTCCCGCGGTGCCGGACACGGCCGTCACGATGAGGCGCTTGTCGGAGAACCGTCCACCTTCACCGCTCACGAGCGTCAACCGGAAGTCGTCGGACGTGACGAAGGGGGAGATGTCGGCGGCGCCGGCCGCGGCGGTCGACTGCACCGTGTACACGGCGGTCTTCAACGACGAATCGAGACCGTACGTTTGCACCGCGATCAGGTCGCCCTTCCCGAGCTCGTGCAGTCGGGCGAACGGCCCGCCCCAATCGTGTGCATGCCCGACCACAACGCTGTTGCCGACGACCCCGGGCAAGGGCGTGCCCGTTCGGTGACCGGGACCACCGCGCAACTGTTGCGGGCCGTCGCCCTCGGCAATCGCGACGTTGATGCCGAGGCGAGGCACCTGGAGTATCGCGATCGCGTGCCCGGCACCTGCGTGTTGGTGGGTGGCGTTGAAGTCGGCGACCAGCGCGCGCTGCCGGGTGCGGTACCACACGTTCGCGAAGGGACCCTCGAAGATCTCGAACACCGCCGCGAAGACGAACACCGTCGTGATCGCGATCACGGTGATCGCGATCACGCGTTTGCGAATCGGCGCGCGGGGTCGCGGGGCGGTTGTGACGGGGCGCGGCGCGACGTCGGCCGCTTCCGTCGTGATCTGCTGCACGTCGTCCGTGAGCGTCACGTCGTGATCCGGTTCAGTGCGCGCTTCGCCGGACCCCGACCGAGGAGATAGATGAGGACGCCGAGGAGGAACGCGCCGAGCTTGTCGAACCCGTTCGACGAGGTCGGTGTGATCGGCAGGTCGGTCGCGGTGATGAGAACGGCCTTGTGGTCCGCGGTCTTGCCGCTCGTCGATCCGGTGTCAGCCGGCGACGCGCTCGCGGTTCCGACCGTGGTCGGCGTGGTGGCGCCCGTCGACGAACCCGGATCCGTCCCGGTGAACGACCCGGGGTCGGAGAAGCTGGCCGACGGCGAACCCGACGGCGACGTCGGAGCCGCGGTCGTGGGCGTCGCGGGCGGCGCGGTCGTGGTCGTCGTCGTCGCCGCGGGCACTGCCTGGCAGTGCAGCATCCGGCCGATGTTCTGGAGTGCCGGGAGCGCCGGTGCGAAGGGCCCGGGGTCGCTCGACGCCACAACGGTCCGGTCCGGGCCGACACAGTTCGAGAGCACCAGGGCGTCGGCCGCCTCGAGCGACTTCTGCACCAGGCCGTCGGGAAGCCGGCCCTCGCCCACGCTCGCCGCGACATCCTGGCCCGCAGTCGCGATGTAGCGAATCAACGTGGCGAGTCCCTCGGTCTTTACGACCGACAGGCCGTGCGCGGGCGCGTAGAGATGATCGATCCACGTAAACGGATACGCGCCCGCGATCTTGTGATCGAACGCGTACAACGGCTGGTCGCCGCCCGCGGCCGCGGCCTTCGTGATCGATGCGCTCGTCGGCGCGACGTACTCGCCGTTTGCATTCAGGACCGGCAGCAACTCGACGAAGTCGCCCGGCGCGCCGAACGTTCCCCACGTCGCGCGCGGCTCCGCGATGAGCGACGAGGGGATCGGTGCCAGCACGCCGCCGCTCGGCGCCGTACCCGTACGCGGATCCGACGCGGGCCACTTGAACTGGTCGGCCTGCTGGTCGGCCTGGCCCCGGCTCGCGCTCGCCTGCCGGCCGGGTGTCTCGGTGACGGGATTCCAGAAGCCCTGCGGATAGTCGGCCTGCAGTCCGGCCCACACCTTCGGCGCAAAACGGGAGACGAACTCCTGCATGTACTGCGTGGTCTCGTCGGGATCCGATCGCAGCACCGTCGCCGGACCGGTTCCGGGCGGGATGCTCAACAGGTTGTTCACGCCCATGGCCGCGAGCACGTCGGGGTTCGACCAGCTGAGCGAGGGATCGGCGCCGCCACCGTTCGCATCCTTCGGGTACGAGAACAGCATCGCGGCGAGGTTCTGCCACGGGACCTTGATCGGGCCCGTGTATTTCTGCCACTGGGTGCATCTCGCGAATGCATCGTTCTGGTTCGTGATGTCGGGCGGCCAGGTCGTCTCGTCGAAGGGATCGCAGAGCACGACGACGGTTTGCAGTCCCGGTACCGGGCCGCCGATCGGACGTTGGAACAACATCCCGAGCGAGGCGACCACCACCGGCGCGTCGATGAAGTCGGACCGCTTCGCCTTCGCCTGGGCGAGCTCCTTGTCGGTGAACGGCACGCCGGAAAGCACCCAGTCGCTCCCCTTCCCGAGGAAGTCGGCGCGCCCGAAGTAGGAGCCGACCGCCGTGTAGCGCGAGTCGATTGCGCTCGACCCCTTCGCCAGCGCGTTGTGCCACGCAGTCGTCATCTCGAAGATGCTCCACGCGCCTTCACCGTGCAGCACGACCGCGGGCGGCGCCGGCGCGGCGGCGGCGTTCGCAGGTCCGCTCGTGGTGCTGCCGAGAATGGCCAGCGACACACAACCCGCGACTACCGCGCCGCCGACCCGACGCGCGAACGGCATGACCCGATTGCGCATCACGTCGACGTCCTGCGCTTGCTCGCCATGAACGAGAACAGCCATGCCACCGCGACACCCGCGACGAGGACCCAGATGCCCGAGATCGACTTGCTCTCGGTCCGGGCGTGGTCGGCCGCCGAGGCGAGCTTCAGGTCGATGTTCTCCTGGGCGATCGAGGAATCAGTCGTGGCCCCGCCCGGGTCGCGACCACTGCTGCCGACGACCGTCGTCGCCGTCGACTTCTGACCCTTCACCGTTGTCGTCGTCGTGGCCCGTCCGTTGCCGACCGGGCCGCCGCCGGACTGGTTGCTATTGGCGTTCGCCGCGGGTGGACCACCAGATGGACCCGGACCCGTCGGGAACCCGGTCCCACCGTTCACCGCCGGCGGCGGAGGTGGCGGCGCGGAACCCGCGACCACACAGTGGTTCTTGTCGGGCGCGCCCGGGATATTCGAGATCGCGTCGATCGCGATGTTCACGATCGGCGCCGACAACCGGGCGTACCGCAACGGCACTGCGGCGGCTTGGCCGGCGCTGATCGCGTAACAGAGGAACACCCCGAGTGTCGCGCCCTGCGCGGGGTTGAAGCCGGCGCGCTGCGCCAGGATGTAGGAGTACGTCGACGGGAAGTAGGCGCGCGGGTCGCCGCCGGAGAAGTTGAGCAGGAACGTTCCGGCCGCGTCGGCGCTCGGGTTCGGGCGGGCGTAGCCGAGCGCCACGGTGACGTTCGCTTCGTCGGGCTGCGTGTACATTCCGGCCGCGTTCTGCAGCGACGCGACCGGAAAGCTCCGCTGCTTTGCATAGGCGGCGGCGACGTACGTCATGCTCCCGGGCCCGCCCGAAGGATCGGCGACCGCGTTCGCTACTCCGTCCGCGTACGGCACCGCGTTCGCGTTGCTCGGCGGGGGCCAGTTCGAAACGGGACTCCCACTGAGGAAGTCGGCCGCGTTGTTCTGTGGGTTCTCCTGGCGCTGGCGTGCGATGAAGTCGCGCCATACATCGGGCGCCACCGCGATGCAGAACTCCGACAACACATAGCTCTCGCCCGCGCCGTCCGCGCGCACGACCGGCTGAATGCCCCGCGCGAAGTTGCGCAGGAACGGGTTCGACTGCACGAGCTCCGGGTCGTTCCATTTCGTGATCGCGCCGGTGAAGATCTTGCAGGCGGCGCGCCGGGTCAGCTGCAGGTTCGACACCCGGTTGCCGGAGCCGTCGACGAGGTTGTACATGAACGCGACGCCGCCCGCGCTCACGGGCACGTACACGAAGCAGTCGTGCAGCGTCTTTCCGGCGCAACGTCGCGACGCCTTCAGCGCGTCGAGCTCGAACGGCGGGTAGGTGATGTCACTCGCGCCGAAGTCGAGCGTCTGCGAATAAAAGGAGACGCGACCGAACGTCGAACCCTGGGCGACGTAGTTGATCGACAGGTTGTAGGGAGCGACCGCGGTCTCGGCCTTCCATTGATCGATCTCCGGCCCGGCGAATCCGGAGCCGCCGCCGGTGAGGTGTGCCCCGGCCGCACCGGCCGGAGTAGCAGCGAGGCCCAAGGTCGCAACCATGAGGAGCGCCGCCGCGATCGGGTAGAACACGACCGCGAACGGCCGCGTACGTCCGCCCTTCATCCGAATGCGCCGGTGACGTACGCGAGCGTGCGCTCGTCCTCGGGCGAGTCGAACATCTTCTTGGTCTCGCCCGCCTCGACGATGCGCCCCGGTTCGCCGAACTCCTCGACGAGGAAGAAAGCGCAACGCTCGGAGACGCGCGCCGCTTGCTGCATGTTGTGCGTGACGATGACGATCGTCACGTCACTCGCGAGCTCGCGCACGGTCTCCTCGACAACGCGCGTCGAGATCGGGTCGAGGGCAGAGCACGGCTCGTCGAGCAACAGCACCTGCGGACGCACCGCGAGCGCGCGCGCGATGCACAGTCGCTGTTGCTGGCCGCCGGAGAGGGTCATCCCGCCCTCCTTGAGCCGGTCCTTCACCTCCGACCACAAGCCGGCGCGCACGAGGCATTCCTCGACCAGCGCGTCCTTGTCGGACGTCGTGCGGCGCGAGAGCTTGAGACCGGCGAGCACGTTCTCGCCGATCGACATCGCCGGGAACGGGTTCGGCTTCTGGAACACCATGCCGATCCGCGTGCGGATTTCGGTCGCGCTGAGGTCGTTGCCGTAGATGTCGACGCCGTCGAGCTCGACCCGTCCGGAGATCTGTGCACCGGCGACGACCTCGTGCAATCGATTGAGGATGCGCAAGAACGTCGACTTGCCACAGCCCGACGGTCCGATGAGCGCCGTGACCTGACGTTGCTCCATCCGGAGCGAACAGCGCTCGAGCACCTTGCGCTTGCCGAACCACGCGCTGAGGTCGGTCGTCGCGATCGGCGCCGCATGCAACGTGCCGTCGGCGGCCGCGGTCGTGATCGGGCGTGTGTTCGGAGTGGTGAGCGCGGTCAACTGGCCCTCCTGAGGCGGCGTTCGTTTCGACCCGCGATGTACCGGGCCGCGACGAACAACAAGAAAACGAACATGACCAGGACGAGCGCACCGGTCCACGCACGTTGTTGCTGCGCGTCGACGGGCTCGCGGATCAACTTCCAGACCATCAACGGCAGGTCGGATTGCGGTCCGTTCGTCGGCGACGTGTTCGTCGTGTCGGAACCGAACGCGGTCAGCAGCATCGGCGCCGTCTCGCCGATCGCACGCGCGATACCGAGGATCGCGGCGGTCACAAGTCCCGCGACCGCTGTCGGCAAGACGACGCTGCGCACCAGGCGCCAACGCGGCGCCCCGAGCGCCAGCGAGCCTTCGCGCAATGTGTCGGGAACGGTCCGCAGAATTTCCTCGGAGGCCCGGGTGACCGTCGGCAACATCAGGACACCAAGCGCGAGGGCGGCCGCGAAGCCCGAGAAGCCGTGCCCCTGCACGACCACCGTGAAGATCAGCAGACCGGCGACGATGCTCGGGAGTCCGCTGAGCGCGTCGGTGATGAAGCGGATCGGTCGCGCGAGCCGGCCGTTGATCTCGTGCAGGTAGACCGCGGTGAGGATCGCGATCGGCACGACCATGATCGTGGCTATACCGACCTGTTCGAGCGTGCCGATCAGCGCGTGCTTGCCGCCGCCGCCCGGCGTCAGCGGTCCGACCGTGCTGAGATCCTCGGTGAAGAAGTGCCACGAGAGCCGCGGCAGTCCCTTCGCCACGACGAACGCGACCATCCAGACCAGGACGCTCGTGACGAGCAGACCGACCGACCAGACGAGCACCGTGATGACGCGGTCGACGGCCGCCTCGACGTTGCTGCGGTCGCGGACGAGCAGGAAGTACGCAACGAGAAACGCGGCGTACCACCAGATCGCGAAGCCGACCAGGCTCTGCATCCGGATGACGACGCGCACGAGCTCCGCGACTGCAAGCCCGGAAAGCGCGGCGACGAGGCCTTCGGCGAGGTCGACCCCGCGGAAGGCGCGCCGGCGGCGCGGCCGATCGGTTTCCGGCGACCAGGCCTCCTCCGGCTCGCGGACGACCGTGAGCGGCGGCGGCGTCAGTTCTTCGCGTTCGACGGCCGCGACGTCGACCGTCGGCGGCGGCTCTTCGCGTACGAACTCGGCCGCGGTGAGGATCGCGACGAAGACGGCCAGCGTCACGATCGTGACGCCGGGCACGCTGTGCCATCCCAGCGTGGCCCAGGAGAGCGTCGCGACGCAGATCGCCCCGGTCACGGCCGCGATCGCCGGCAGGACGTCGCGCGTGTCGAGCGTTCGCTCGGGCGCAGCGGCGCGGCTCGAACGCTTCGCGAGCGTCGGCTCGGTCTTGCTCATTCCTTGCCCACCGTTCGCATGACGATCAGCCGGGCCAAGAAGTTGACCCCGAAGGTCAACAGGAAGAGCGCGAGGCCCGCGGCGACGAGCGCGCTGCGCTCCAGGTCGGCGGCTTCCCCGAAGTGGATCGCGATGAACGCGGCAATCGATCCGCCGCCCTGGGTCAGCACGTTCCAGTTGACCTTGATCACCGGACTCAGAATGAGCGCGACCGCGATCGTCTCTCCGAGCGCGCGTCCGAAGCTCAACAGCGACGCGCCGACGATCCCGTTGCGCGCGAACGGGAGGATGACCGAGCGGATCATCCCCCAACGCGTCGAGCCGAGCGCGAGCGCGCCTTCACATTGCCCACGCGGCACCTGCGCCATCACGTCGCGAGTGACCGACGTGACGATCGGCAGCACCATGATCGCAACGACCACACCCGCGATGAAGCTCGAGCCGGTCAGGGCCTGATCCTGCTGCCGCAGGAACGGCACGACTGCGAGTCGGGCCGCGATGAAGCGCGCGGCCGGGATCAGGTGTTTCTGCAGGGCGAAGAACGCCCACATCCCGAACAGCAGGCTCGGGAGTGCCGCGAGGAGGTCGATGACCGACGTGAGCGGTCGCTTGAGCCGGGCCGGCGCGTACTCGTTGATGAAGAGCGCCATGCCCACACCGCCCGGCACCGCGATCACCATGGCGATGGTGGCGATGATCATCGTGCCGAGCAGCAGACCCAGTACGCCGAAGCGACCGACCGTCGGGTTCCAGACGCTCGTACTGAAGAACGCCCAGATCCCGGCCGACGCCAGCGCGGGACGGGCCTTGTCGACGAGGAAGATGGTCGTGGCGCTGACGATGATCAGGCTGACCGATGCGGCCGCCGTGGTCACCCATACATAGGTGCGATCCGCGCCCGTGGGCCGGTCGACCGGGGTGAACGGAACATCGTCGAGCGCCGGAGTCGCTGCCATGTTGCCGCTGTCGACCGACATCAGACCTTCGTGGGGACGCGCATGGTGAAGCACCTCGAAAACGTGGGCTTCAGGAGCAGTCCCGACACTAGGAAAGCAAGGTGAACAGCAAGTGGCCGACGGTCAACGCGTTGGCGTTGCGGCTCGGAACACTTCTGTCGTGACGACGCGACTCGCGGCTAGGACGCCGCCGCAGCCGCGCGCTCGTAGCGGTACCCGACGCCGCGCACGGTGACGATGCGCTTCGGGTTCGCGGGATCGATCTCGATCTTCGAACGCAGCCGCTTCACGTGCACGTCGAGGGTCTTGGTGTCGCCGAAGTAGTTCGGTCCCCAGATTCTGTCAATCAACACGTCGCGCGTGAGCACGCGCCCTGCGTTCGTCATGAGGAGCTCCAGCAGCTCGAACTCCTTCAGCGGGAACGCCACCGACTCACCCCGTATGAAGACCTCGTGCCGGGCGATGTCGAGCCGCACGTCGCCGATCTCGATCACGTCGTCCGGGTTGGTCTCGATCTCCGACGCGGGGATGCGCCGGAGTGCGGCCCGCACCCGCGCGATCAGCTCCCGCAGACGGAAGGGCTTCGTCACATAGTCGTCGGCGCCGACTTCCAGGCCCACGACCGCATCGATCTCGGCGTTGCGGGCCGTCACCATGATGATCGGGACCCGCGAGCGGGCGCGCAGCTCGCGGCACACGTCGATGCCCGAGATCTTGGGCAGCATCACGTCGAGCAACACGAGTGCGGGATGCGACGCGTCGAAGCGTTCGATCGCCTCCGGGCCGTCGGCCGCAGTTTCCACGAGGAAGCCCTCGCGTTGCAGCGCCACGGCGAGCGCGTCTCGATACGACTGCTCGTCGTCGACAACCAAGATCAGGGGCGGGTCGGCCATCGGTCCTCCGTCAGTTGCGGTTCGGCGAAGCCGCGTGCGGCGCCGTTTGCGAGCGGTATGTACAAGGTGAACGTCGAGCCTTCGCCCTCGCGCGACTGCACGGTGACTTCGCCGCCGTGCGCCTGCGCGACGTGGCGCACGATCGCGAGCCCGAGCCCGGTGCCGCCCGTGTCGCGGCTGCGCGCCCGATCGACGCGATAGAAGCGTTCCCAGATGCGTTCGAGGTCGCGCGTCGGAATGCCGATGCCGTGGTCGCGCACGACAAATGCGAGCCGGTCGTCGACGACGCACGCGCCGACCTCGACCGCCTGGTCGGGCAGCGAATACTTGATCGCGTTGTCGAGCAGGTTCACGATCGCGGTGCGCAGCTGGCGGGTGTCGCAGAAGATCTCGATGTCGGGCGGTTCCGGCCCGACGATGATCGGAACCGACGCCGCGTCGGCGGCCGCCTGAACCACGTCGATGCTCTCCGAGAGCAACAGCCGGATCGGCATGGGTCCGCGCGTCGGCGCTTCCTGCGCCTCGATCGTGCTGAGATCGAGCAGGTCGTCGACGATCCGGGCGAGCCGGTCGGCTTCACGCACCACGCGGTCCGCGAGTCGTTGCACCACCGCGACGTCGTCGGTCGCGGCCATGGTCTCCGCGAGCAGACCCATCGCGCCGATCGGCGTCTTCAACTCGTGGCTCACGTTCGCGACGAAGTCGCGCCGAACGCTCTCGACGCGTCGCGACTCCGAGATGTCGCGCGTGAACGCGACCGCGCCGACGATCTCGCCGTCGCGCCGCAGCGGAAAGGCGCGCAACTGCAACACCTGGCGGGGCGGGCCGTAGAGCTGGAGCTCGCGCTCGGAGCTGTGGCCGGTGAGCGCTTCCTGCACCAGTTCGGTGATCGCCTCTTCCGCGAGGATCTCGCCGGTGCGCGCCCCCGCGAACCGGCGCGCCACCGAGTTGCGCACGACCTCGCGGCCGATGCGATCGACCACCACGATCGCGTCGCTCGATTCGTCGAGCGCGGCGAGCAGCCAGTGCTGCACCGCCTCCGACTGCAGCACGCGCTCCTCCGCGTCGCGTTGACCTTCCGCGATCGCGTCGACGAGGGGAAGGTCGTCGTGGACGTCGACCGCGCGCCGGACCCGGCTCAGTTCGCGGCGGGCGAAGACCAGCTCGCGTGCGACGAACACAACGGCGACCCACCCGACCAGACCGACGACGACGAGAACGGTCGTCACGATCGCAGCCGAGATGGTCGGGTCATCCGAAGCGACCGGTGATGTAACCCTCGGTGCGCGAATCAGAGGGGTTTGTGAAGATCCGGTCGGTGGCGTCGTACTCCACGAGCCGGCCGACGCGGTGATCGTTGTCGTCGATCTCGGCGGTCATGAACGCGGTCATGTCCGAGACGCGCGCCGCCTGCTGCATGTTGTGGGTGACGATCACGATCGTGTAGTCGCGCTTGAGGTCGCCCATGAGATCCTCGATGCGCGACGTCGCGATCGGGTCGAGCGCGGAGCACGGCTCGTCCATCAGGATCACGTCGGGTCGCACCGCGAGGCAGCGCGCGATGCACAGGCGCTGTTGCTGCCCGCCCGAGAGCGCGAACGCGGATTGCTTGAGCTTGCCCTTCACCTCGTCCCAGAGGGCGGCGTTGCGCAGCGCCTCCTCGACGATGTCGTCGAGACCTTTGCGCCGGCCGTTGATACGCGGACCGAACGCGACGTTGTCGTATATCGACTTCGGGAAGGGATTCGGGCGCTGGAAGACCATGCCAATGCGGCGCCGCACCTCGACCGGGTCGACGGAAGGGCCGTAGAGATCGTGCCCGTGGTACGAGATGCTCCCCGAGACCTTGGCCCCGCCGATGAGGTCGTTCATCCGGTTGAAGGAACGGAGCAGCGTGCTCTTGCCGCATCCCGATGGTCCGATCAGCGCGGTGATCCCCCGCCGGTGAACATCGAGGGTCACACCTTCGACGGCAACCGCATCGAAGTAGCTGACCGTCACGTCCCGCAGCTCGAACACGACCTCGGATTCCTCGGGCCGCTCCTCGGTGTCGCCGTCTTGGACTGTGGGATCACCCGTCGGAGCGTGCTCCGGGGGACGGATGCTCACCGTCGGCATCGCCATTGCTTCACCCTGTTCGGCTGAGGACACGATCGACCTTCCGCGAGTGACCGGCTGCGACCCAGCATCGCGGCTGGACCGTAGGCTCGCCAAGCGCCCCGCGATTTGGCCATGGTACGGACGCCGGCTGACCGGTCCGTATGGTACGGATGGCCGCGAGGTGAACCGCAAGTGAACAGCGGACGACCACGCCGGGGCCGCCCATATCCGGTGGGGCCGGCGGGGCAAACTCACGCCGTTCGAGAAGAATTTCGGAGGACATCGTGGTCGAGACTCGCCGGACGTTCGATGATCAGCTCCAAGAGGTCCGGGCCGAGGTCGTCAAGCTCGCCGTGAAGACCTGCGAGCAGATCGGCGCCGCCACCCAGGCCCTGCTCGATGCCGATCTCACCGTGGTCGACGAGATCTACGACGCCCACCGCGAGATCAAGGACCGGGTGCTCCAGATCGAGCACCGCGTGTACCAGTTGTTCGCGCTGCAGCAGCCCATGGCGTCCGACCTCCGGGCGATGCTGGCGGTGCTGCGAATCCTGCACGAGATCGAGCTCACGGGCGGCCTGATGCGCAATGTCGCCCGGGCCACCCGGCGCCTGTATCCCCGCGAGCTGCCGCCGCGCATCCGCGGGATCATCGAGCGGATGGGCGCGCAGGCCAGCGTGCAGAC
>Ga0075026_100000422_pt1 | contig 16700 bp, 12 predicted proteins | sample Str012_2_FD_71392 | JGI IMG/M metagenome (GOLD analysis project Ga0075026, IMG submission 71392) | Freshwater sediment microbial communities in response to fracking from Pennsylvania, USA - Straight Creek_MetaG_SC_2012 | ecosystem: Environmental > Aquatic > Freshwater > Creek > Sediment... | reverse complement strand
TTATAGTATTTAAAGTAAAATCAGAATAAATGGTTGTATGCCATCCTGGAACTACTGCTTCTACAGGTGGCGCAAGAACACCCAACGAAAACCCAATCAACGCGAATGGCATCGCAAAAATGGTATGCGAGAATTTAACGAGGCTTAAATAATTTTTTACTTTCGACACGGTGTAATTTTAAATAATTTCTTATAGATTATTCCCAAAACATGGTCTGGCGCTATGAATGCAGCACCACAAATCCCTTTAATCATTCAAAATCCTCATCCTCACGATTTCCCATAAAACAATGCCGGCCGCTACGGAAATATTCAGTGAGTGCTTCATACCAAGTTGCGGAATTTCGATACAACCATCACACAACAAAATGGTTGATTGCTCTACCCCGGAAACCTCATTGCCAAAAACAACGGCCAGCTTCTCTCCTTCTGGCAGTTGAAACTGGTTTAACAGGTGGCTGTTTTCTGCCTGTTCAATGGCCAGCACTTTATAGCCCCGCTCTTTTAGATCGGCAATGGCTTCTGCCGCATTGGCAAAGTGTTTGCTGGAAACGGACTCATCGGCCCCCAGCGCCGTTTTTGAAATTTGTTTGTGTGGTGGATGTGCTGTGTAACCCGTGGTATAAACCGCTTCCAGCAAAAAAGCATCGGCCGTTCTTAAAACGCTGCCCACATTGTATGCACTGCGCACATTCTCCAATACTGCAATCACCGGCATCTTTTCGGATTCTTTAAACGCCTGCACCGACTTACGGTTCAGCTCCTCCATACTCAGTTTTCGCATGGCGCAAAGATAAGAAGGAAGGCAAAAGTAAAAATTTAAAAGTCAAAGCCCTGCGCGGCTATAAAACCACGCCATCTTATTTTGACTTTTAAATTTTTACTTTCGATTTATTTGGTATCGAACGAAAACACAATACCGCCCAGGATATTGAATCCATATACCGGGTATTGGTTCCAGCGTTCGTATTTGTTGTTGAAGATATTGTTCATCTGCAGCCAGAGGTTCAGGGCCCTGGTTACTTTAAATTCCACGCCGGCGTTCACATCTACGCCCGATTTGCCGTTAAAATCTTTGTACACCGTTCCCACTTTGCCACGGTAAGGCGCAGCGCCATATGCATACAAATCCCCTTTCAGGAAAAAGTCTTTGAACAGCTGCCAGCGCAGCGAACTGGTTATTTCGAGCGGCGTAAGACCATAGGCCTTCGGTTGTCCTTCTACTTTAGTATAATTGGTAAGTGTGATGGTATTGTTCCAGCTCAGGTCTTCACCCTGTGTCCATCCTATTTCTCCGTGTGCTTTTATGGCCTGCACGGAAGAAGAATTGAGGATCTCGAATGTTTTGCCGTCAACACTGTCGTTTACAAACAGGGGCATGTCGCGGTACTGAACGGCGCCCACTTTGGCGCTGTAGCTGATATGGTCGAGCAAGGAACCTTTTATGCCTGCATACAATTCCTGTACACGGGTATTCATCAATGCAGTGGGCTGCGCCAGCCATGGATTGAGGCTTGCATAGCGCTGGTAAGATCCTTTTTCATAATAACCAATCCAGCCAACCTGGAAAGTAAAGCTTTTGTCGTTGGTTACGATATCGGCCATGATATTGGGCAGCAAATGAAATTTCTTATTGCTCCAGGCCGGGCTGACCCCGGCAGACAGGTAAAAATTTTCATTTTTATACTGAACCGTTGGCGAAACATAATACAAATTGTTCTGAATGGTAGTGGCAGAAACCGGTTTGTAATTGGTCAGGTCGGCCGTAAAACCAAGGTTAAAAGCAAAGTCATCAAATGTTTTTGTAAGTGGCAGGTTGAGCATCGTATTGGTCTCCGAAGCCTTGCCATTAAAATTATTGCCACTAAAGACATCCACTTTTATATTGGGGTTATAAGTAAGCCCGTATTCGGTTGGCTTCATATTGCGCAGGCTCAGCTTTGCGCCATAGGTCTGAAAGCGCTGGCGCAGCATATCTTTTGTATAGGGAAGTGTGGTGGGCTGAAACCCATACAAAAAATAATCTTCGCTTTTAAATCCAATGCCACCGTTCCATTCAAGGTTGGCAGCGGTGCGCACCGTGCCATCGGCCGACACTGACGTATGGTTGTTTTTCTGGAAAGGCAAACTGCCTTTTGAAGTATATTCTTTTGCAAAAAGATTGAAGAACGAATTTTTGCCATCCCCAAAACTAAAACCCGCCTGTACATAAGGAATGTGTACGTTGCCCACGCCAGCTTTTATGTAGTTGCTATACTTCCAGGCATTCACCGTATCAATTTCAAGGGCCACTGGTTTTAAAGGTGCAGGCAGATAACCCAGTAACAGGTTTTGCTGCGGTATGGTATAGACCAGTTTGGGTTTTGACGTATCCACTACCGGCGATGCAGCGTTGAAATTAACTTTAACTGCTTCGCGCAAAACGGGTTTGAAAGAAGAGGTGATATCAATGGTTCTTTTTTTGCCGCTTGTATCCTGCGAAAACGCAATTCCCATAGCTAACAAGGCAGGCAGTAAAAGCAACAATTGTTTTTTATATAAGGTGCTGTTCATTTTAGTGGTAGTTTAAGCGCTTATTATTTTAAGATGGATGAGGATTATTGTGCCCCGGTTTTACTGTTCGATTTTTCTTCTTCGGTGACCTGCATAAGTTTGCGCTGCGCGGTTTCTTTCATCTCCGGCACGGTAGCATTGTCAACGATACTCTGAAAAGTAGCTTTGGCATTGAAATAATCTTTCTCTTTAAAATAGATATCGCCCAGCAAGAGATAGGCTTTGGTAACCCAGTCTGCATAAGAACCGGCTTTATTGATAACTTCAAAAGCAGATTTCTCAGCGTCCTTCAGTTTATTTTGTTCAAACTGGCAACTGGCTATCTCATACCTTGCTTCTGCACCATAGGCCGATTTATTTAAGCCTGCCGCGGTGCGGAAATAGGAAATGGCCAAATCGCACTGGTTGGCAGCCTGGGCAGATTTTGCAAGCACCATATTGGCAAGTACTTTATCATCTGTACTGGCGCCTTTCTGGTTCAATAAGTTTTTTGAATTTTCGGTGGCTTCGGTCCATTTCTTGAGTTCGTACTGGCTGCGCAACAAGCCACGCATGGCTTCCAGTTTGTTTTCCTGGTTGGAGGCAAACTCCTTCAGCCTTGAAAAATATTTCTCCGACTTGTCATAATTTTTTAGATCGAAGAAATTAAGGCGGGCTGCCAGCAACAAAGATTTTTCGCCAAATTTATTGGGTGCCCGGTCTCCTACTGTCTCATAACCTTCAGCGGCTTTGGGCCAGTTTTTCTGGTTAAAATAAATCTCGCTCTTATAATACAAGGCTTCAATGGCATTTTTTCCTTCAGGAAATTTGGAAAGATAGCTATCGAACCTTGTTAAAGCTCCCGGAAAATTGCCATTGTTGAACTGTACTTCGGCCTCGGCATAAGCCAGTGAATCTTCCTGGCTTGACGAGATGTCTACGCCCAGTCCACGGGCAAAGCTGATGTATTCGCTGCTTCTGCCATCTTCTACATAAATCACTTTGGCATTGTCAAGCGCTTCTTCTGCTTCGGGAGAATTGGGATATTGCTTCAGTAATACATTGTACTGTGCAAGGGCTTCTTTGTTGTTGTTAAGGTTATAGTTGGCAATGCCCAGGCGCAGCAGCGCTTTTGGTTTTAAAGATTCGTTGGCTGTATTGCTAACCACTTTTTTCAGGTAAGGAATGGATTCGCGGAATTTCTCGTCCGACAAATAGGTGGTCGCCACTTCCAGGTTGGCATCGGGTACCAGACTTGAAGAAGGATACACCCTTTCAATGGTTTGCAGCAGCTTTATTTTTTCAGCACCACTCTTTACACCAGCCACCATCGATTTCTGGAACAAGGCATAATCACTGGAGGCCCAGGAATAGCCCAGCACTTTATCGTACATGGCAAGGGCCCTGGTAAAATCGCGGTTCATGTAATAGCAATCAGCACTGCGCACATAAGCATCCTGTTCAATTTGCGATGCATTTATTTTGGGTGTGCCGCCGGCCACCTGTTCAAAATAAGTAAGCGCCTGTTTGTAGTTTTCTCTTTTAAGAAACGCATAGCCCAGGTTGTATTTGGCATTGGTGGGGTTTACTTCGCCATTGGTATTGCCCGATTTCAGGTATTCAAAATAATAACGGATGGCGTCGTCTATTTTATTGAGCCGGTATGAAATTTCTCCTTTCCAGAAATTTACAAAGGGCAGCACTTCCTGGTTATTGGGAGCCGCCAGCGCCTTATCCAATAGTTCATTGGCGCCAATCAGCAAACCATCATTTACCAGTTCGGTAGCCCTTCCGTACAAAATTTTTGCGTATTGCTTTTTTACATTGTCAGATGGCTTTTGCAAACCTTCCACCAATGCAAGCGCATCTTTGTAACTGTTGCTGTTGGCCAGCACGTTTACCAGCAGTTCTTTGGCCTCTGCATTGTAGGTTGAGTTGGGATAATCGGCCAGGAATTTTTTGAGTTCGGTCAGCGCCACATCCTGGTAGCCCAGTTCGTAGGAGAGTTTTGCGTAATTGTATTTTGATACTTCGCGCTGCACGGCATTGCTGCTGTTGGCAGCGCAGAATGAAAAAGCGTTACGGGCATTGGCTTTGTCGTTTGTTTTCAGGTAGGCATCGCCCAGCAAATACATGGCGTTTTGCGCCAGCGAATCTTCTTTGCCCGACAATTGTTTAAACCCTTCAATGGCTTTGGGATAGTTCTTCATTGCATAATACGTAAAAGCCAGCTCATAGGTATCTTCCCGTCGCAGTTTTTTTGAACTGCCGGCATAGTTTTCCAGGTAAGGTTGTGCTTTTGCATAATCACCTTTTTCAAAATAAGCATGCCCTATCAGCTGGCGCAGTTGCGTATCGTATACCTGGCCGCCTTTTTTAAGGCGCGACTCGGCATATTCCAGCGCCTTGTCTTTCTGGCCGGTATTGTACATAATGGTGGCAATGTAAAACGGCACTACTTTTTCATAGCGGCTGTCATTCTCCGTTATCTTAAAAGCATCCTGTGCATCGCGGAATTTGCCGTTGTTAAATGCAATAAAGCCATAGTAATAATTGGCGTCTGTGTAGTTGGGGTCTTTGGGGTTTTTCCGGATCTCATCCAGCAGTGGCATTGCTTTGTCAAACTTTTTCAGGTTGAAATAAGCATAGCCTTCATGAAACTTCATATCGGCAATTTCACGGTTGCTGAGGTGGCCGATGCTGGTCTTTGTGTAATTGGCAACGGCCTGGTCAAAGTCTTTTTTGCGGAAATAGTATTCTGCCAGGTGAAAATTCATCATCTGCACACGGGCCACATTGTCTTCTTCTTCAATAAAATTTTTTGCAAGATCCGTGGCTGCCGGCTCATTTTGCTTCAGCGCACACACAATGGTATAATATTTTATTTCCTGGTAGCTGAGGGCAGTGTTGCTGCGGTCTGCTTCGCGCAGGTACAGGTTCAGGTCTTTAAACAACGGATAAGCCAGGCTGTAAGCGCCTTGCTGGTAATATTCTTTGGCTTCCTTTAATGTGGTTTGCGGGTCTGCAATAAAACGGGTTTGCTGTGCAGTAGCAATCAGGAAAGAGCCACTCACTAAAACGATACTAAGAAGTTTCTTCATTGTGATGGATTAGTTGCAGGGTTTACAACGCGCTAAAGTTTCTAATTATTTTTACTTTAACCAAACATCGTTCCAAACACCTGTGGATAAGTACAAGGATTAACATTTCATTCTATTTCAATGCATCATCTTATTTTTGAAAAAATCAAAAACAAGGATGAAAAAATTATTATCTGTTGCTTACCGCGACTGGGCTTTTAACATTGCAATGCTTATTTTACGGGTTTGTTCCGGGGCTTTAATTATTCCTTATGGCTATAGCAAGCTGATTCATTTTGCAGAAAAAAAAGACAGCTTTACCAACTTCATGGGCATCGGAAGCCCGCTCTCACTGGCCCTTGTCATCTTTGCAGAGTTTTTTTGTGGTATGCTCATCGTGCTGGGATTGTTTACAAGACTGGCGGTGATTCCCCTGGTTATTTCGATGAGTATGGTAGTGGTAAAAATAAATCACTGGAATGTATTTGGCAAAGACGAACACGCTGCATTTTTTCTTGCCATCTTTCTCGCCATTTTTTTATGTGGCCCTGGCAAGGCAAGTGCCGATGGATTAATTAACAAATAATTTGGTGTTTATAAAATGATAAATCCGGGATGAATGGCAATATCTTCAATCCATAAATAAAACAAGCATGTTTGAATCAACAACACAGGTAAGGGTGCGGTATGCAGAAACCGACCAGATGGACGTGGTATACCATGGCAATTATGCCCAGTATTTTGAAGTAGCCCGTGCAGAAGCCATCCGCAAGCTTGGCTTCACCTATAAAACCATGGAAGCACTGGGAACTTACATGCCCATTACGGAGCTGCATTGCAAATACCTGCGTCCGGCACATTACGACGACCTGCTGAGTGTTAAAGTGATTCTAAAGGAATTGCCTGCCGGCCACCGCATAGAATTTGATCATGAAGTGTACAATGAAGCAGGTAGTTTGCTGATGCTGGGCAAAGTGGTATTGTATTTTATTGATTCCAATACCAAAGAAAAGACCAATATGCCGAAAGAATTGCACGAGAAGCTATCGCCTTTCTTCGGCGAATAAGATGTTGTTGCGCAACCACGATGCAAAGCTTTCCCGCGCAGAATAACAATCGCATAGTTGGATTTGTCGTAATTTTAGGGCATGTCAGTCACCGATTATTATCAGATTCTGGGCCTTGCCAAAAATGCAAGTGCCGAAGACATCAAAAAAGCCTACCGCAAACTGGCGCGTAAGCACCACCCGGATTTAAATCCCAACGACAAGGAAGCCCACAAGAAATTTCAGCAGCTAAACGAGGCCAATGAAGTGTTGAGCGATCCTGAAAAAAGAAAAAAATACGACCAGTATGGCAAAGACTGGCAGCATGCGGAGCAATTTGAAAATGCCCGGCAGCAATCTGGCGGCAATTATAGTAACAATTCCAATACTGGCCCGCAGGGCAGCAGCGGTTTTGAAGATGAAGACTTTTCTTCTTTCTTTTCCAATATGTTTGGTGGTGCTTCAGGCGGAAGCCGTGGTAGGCAAACAAAATTCAGGGGACAGGATTACAACGCCGAACTAAAACTACAGCTTCGGGATGCTTATACAACCCAGCAGCAAACCCTTACCGTAAATGGTAAAAACGTACGGATTACAATACCCGCCGGTGTTGAAAACGGGCAGGTCATCAAACTAAAAGGTTATGGAGCACCCGGCGTCAATGGCGGGCCGGCCGGCGACCTCTACATTACTTTTATCATCAACAATGAAACAACAATGAAAAGAGCCGGCAATGATCTGTTTATGGATGCCGACATCGATTTGTATACGGCTGTACTCGGCGGTGAAACCACCCTGGAAACAATGTCGGGCAAACTGAAACTTAAAGTAACCCCCGGCACCCAAAACGGCACCCAGGTAAGACTAAAAGGAAAGGGATTTCCGCTGTATAAAAAAGAAGGACAGTTTGGCGATTTGTTCGTGATCTTCCAGGTAAAACTTCCGGTAAACCTTACAGATAAACAAAAAGAACTCTTCACGCAACTGGCCGCACTAAAATAACAGGTATGGAAAACAATGAACTGGTACCCGTACAAGGTTTTTGTGTAACCCACAAAATTGAATTGTCTTTTATTGATTCACTGCAGCAATACGGACTGGTAGAAATTACTACCATTGCGCAGGAAGCGTATTTTAGAGAAAGCCAGCTGGGCGAAGTAGAAAAAATGGTACGCCTGCACTATGATCTCGACATCAATTTTGAAGGCATTGAAGCCATTGGACACCTGCTTGAAAAAATAAGAGACATACAGGCCCGCAATATTCAATTGCAAAACAGGCTGAGACTGTACGAGGAAAAGCAGGTGTAACGTTTAATGACCCGCATATTACAGTGCCGGCATACCCGTCTTATAAAAACTTGCACCTTTCAGATTCATATATTGAACTATAAACAGCAATAATGGAAGAGCACCAAGGCCATTCACATAGTCATCATCACCACGATCATTCCGTAACCCTAACCAATGTAAACGCCGCTTTTATCATTGGCATCTCTCTTAATTTTCTGTTTGTAATTATTGAAGTGGTTGCCGGGCTGACTGTTCATTCGCTTTCCCTGCTTTCAGACGCGGGCCATAACCTGGCCGATGTGGGTGCGCTGGCACTTTCGTTGCTGGCCTTCCGGCTGCTGCGCGTAAAATCCAACAAACAATATACATATGGTTACCGCAAAACCTCTATCCTGGTGGCCCTTTTTAATGCCATGGTATTGCTGGTATCCATTGGGGCGATACTTTATGAAGCAATACACCGTTTCCTGGCACCTGAACCTGTAAAAGGCACCACCATCGCTGTAGTGGCCGGCATTGGCATTCTCATCAATGCATCAACGGCATTGCTGTTCCTGCGCGACAAAGACAAGGACATGAACATCAAAAGCGCTTACCTGCATTTAATGAGCGATGCGGTTGTTTCGCTGGCGCTGGTAGCAGGTGGCATCATTATATTGTATACCGGCTGGTACTGGATAGACAGCGTATTGAGCGTGGTGGTAGCGGTTGTTATTTTATTAAGCACCTGGCGCCTGCTGAAAGACAGTCTTCGCCTCTCACTGGATGGTGTACCCGCAAACATACAACTGGATGAAATAAAAGCTGCCAGTATGAAGGTAATGGGCGTAATGGATATTCACCATATTCATATCTGGGCCATCAGTACCACAGAGAATGCACTCACCGCGCACCTTGTGTTGCCCTTAAATAGTAGCATTGAAGAAGAAAGAAAGATCAAGCAGGAAATAAAACACCTGCTGTTGCACAAAAACATTCAGCATGTAACCCTGGAAACCGAAAGGGAAAATGAGCATTGCGCTGAAAAGGTTTGCGACCGGCAGGAAAAACCAGTGCATAGTCACTGATAAAAATTACCGCACTATCACGGTACCGGTCTGCTGCAGCAAATCTCTTTCCAGTTGTTTCAGGTGCTGGTGGGTTTGTATCAGCATAATTTGTTCGTCTGAAGTATGCGGCTGCTGCATGTCTTGCTGGTTCTGCTCTATCATGCGTTTGATCTTGCGGATCTTGAGGTAATTAAGGGTTGAGATTACTTCTTCCCGGTACATGTCTTCCCGGGAGGGCACGGGCATTTCAAATTCCGATTTCCATTTATCACTTAGTTCATACTGTACATCCATAATAGAAACCACCAGTGTGCTCAGTTGCTGGTCTTCGTGGTATAAAAAATTCCTGGCCGTTGGCTCCAGTTTTTCATCGTACCAGGTTTTATAGGTATGAATGATGCGCAACAATTGCTTGTTGTCGAAAAGGTCCTCGTCTATCATCTGGTCAAAAAGAAAATCGGCTACTTTTTTTTCTTCATCCCATTCAAGGATGCCAAACTCCACAAGGGCCCGCACTACTGCCCTTTCGTTCATTTCATCTTTGAACAAAAGATTAAAAGAATCTTCTTCCATTTGCCCGGCATGCGTGCCGGATGGATCAAAATCGGGAAATCCGGTATCGGGCTGCTGTTGTTGTTGTTTGTTTTCCGCCTTGCCTACCTTTTCGCGGATAAACTTGTTGACCAGGTTGTTCAAACCGGTTTCGTCTATCCGCAACAGTTGCGAGCATTGCCGGATATAATCCTGCTGTTTTGTAAAATCTTCTGCCTTATTAATTTTAGAAATGGTTTCTGCAATCTGGTTCACCACGGTGGCTTTGCGGCTGCTGTCATTTCCGGCATCGGCCAGCGAGATCTCCAGCTGAAACAACACAAAATCTTTTTTATTTTTTGCAACAAACTCTTTAAAGGCAACCGGCCCTACTTTGTTTACATAGCTGTCGGGATCTTCCTTATCGGGTATTAAAACAAGTTTTACGTTGAGGCCTTCTTCCAGTGCAAGGTCCAGTCCGCGCAAAGCCGCTTTAATGCCGGCTGAGTCGCCATCGTAAATAATAGTAAGGTTGTTCGTGTATTTTTTTACCAGCCGCAATTGATCGGGCGTTAAAGAAGTGCCACCACTGGCAACCACATTTTCTACTCCGGCCTGGTGCAGTGAAACCACATCGGTATAGCCTTCTACCAGCAAACATTCATTGCTTTTATCGATGGCCTGCCGGGCAAAATAAGTTCCGTAGAGGATTTTACTTTTTATGTACAGCTCATTCTCGGGTGTGTTGATGTACTTGGGCGCCTTGTCGTTGTTTTTTATGATCCTGGCACCGAACCCGATTATTTTGCCGCTGTTATTGTGCACCGGAAAGATGATGCGGCCGCGGTAATTGTCCTGCAGTTCTTCATTGCGGAGCGCCACGAGCCCGCTTTTTACCAGGTATTCGGGATTGAACTGGCTGGCCAGCGCCCTTTTCACAAATGAAGTCCGTTCCTCGGGTGAATAACCGATTTGAAATTTTTTAAGGGTCTCTTCGCGAAAGCCACGGTGTTTGAGGTAACTCAGGGCAATGTCTGCACCTTCATCGGTGGTAAATAATTTTTCATCAAAAAACTTTTGTGCAAACGAATTGATGATATGAAGGCTTTCTGCAACCTGTTGTTTTAGTTTTACCTCGGGGCTGGTTTCCGTTTCTTCTATCTCTACATTGTATTTATTGGCCAGCCAGCGCAATGCTTCTACGTACGTGTACTTCTCATGCTCCATTAAAAAACTAATGGAATTGCCGCTGCGCCCGCATCCGAAGCATTTATAAATTTCTTTGGCAGGGCTTACCGTAAATGAAGGCGATTTCTCATTGTGAAAGGGGCAAAGACCAAGGTAATTGGTGCCCCTTTTTTTGAGTTTTATAAACCCTCCAACGATATCAATGATATCGATGCGGCTGAGAATCTGCTGTATGGAATGCTGGCTAATCAAACAGTGGTATGTATGAGCGGGCAAATTACCGAAAGCCCATTATAAAATGAAAATGTCTTTTGTGCCGGTGCAAGTGGCAAGGCCAGAGAAATAATTAACACGGAGTACCGGGCTGATTGCCTTACCTGTTTAGCTAAAATGAGCCGGCTGCAAAAGCAACCGGCTCATTTTGAACAAGAGGTTATGCGAATTTATTTATTCTTCATCTTCCTCATAATAGGCATCCTGGCTATTGTTAAAGATAGCCTCCCATTCCTTCACTTTGTCATCGCTCAGCAATTCAATAATGTCATGAATGGAATCTGATTTCTTTTTCCATTCCTGCACTTCTATTTCCTCATACTTTGACACGAATACACACTGATCAGATTCAAAATTTATCTTAATAAGTGAGATGCCCGTGTCTTCCTTTTCCTGCACTAAATAATAACAACCTGCTTCCATTAATGAATAAGAATACATACAACACAATTTTTAACTTTTACTAAATACTAATGGGGTAGTAAGTGAAGAATCATGTGTAAATGCAGCCCGCAGCAATTGAATTCATTTTCATAAAACCAATCATAGTAAAATGCAATGCCGACTGCCATCTAAAATTACATTTTTGAAGGTTATTTCATACAGGAGACCCAATCATTTTCTCAGATTTCACAATTATTTAATACAACACAATGATTTTTAAATGATTATACGGCTTTAAACATTTTCAAAAAACGTTTAACTATTATTTGGGGAAGTCACCAGGATTGATCGGAAAATACTATTTTTACACCCGCGATAACCCCTTAAACTAAAGCAAAAGAACACTTTATCTTTTACGCTTTGCTTCCTGTACTGACATTTGATAAGAGTATACCCTTATCACCATTGGTTAACTCTGCCGGTTGCATGTCACTTTACTTATTTTAAATGGATTTATGGACAACACAATTTCAGGAAGGCCCCTTATGCCCCAGGCCCAGGGTAGCATTCCACCAAAAAACAAAAAAGGACCTGCAGACGATCCTTTTTTTAAAAAATATGCCAATAAAGTAATGCCCGTTGCAGGTGCTCGTACCACTTCGGGTCTCAATACCTATACAGGTGTATGGACAGATGCTGAGATCCGGCACTTGCTAAGACGTACCATGTTTGGTGCTTCCAAAAAGAGCATCGATCAGTTGCAGGGCCTGAGCCTTACCGACGCGGTAAATTTCCTTATCGACAATCCGGTATTGCCAGGCTCTTCTCCCGTGAATGTATACCAGGATATTTATGCCGATACACTTGGTGTGCCGTTTGGTGAATCCTGGGTGTATATAGATGTGCCGTATAATAATGACTTCAACCTGGATTACAACCGCATCAACTATTCGTTTAAACCCTGGTGGCATGGCCTGCTGATAAACCAGGATACCCATATTCTCGAAAAGATCACTTTGTTCTGGGCCAATCATTTCAGTACACAGACCCTGGATTTTAATTATGCGCTTGCTATCTGGCAACACCACAATACCATTCGTGCCAATGGCCTGGGCAATTTCAGGAACCTTGTAAAACTTATCACCGTAGACCCTCACATGCTGCTGTTCCTGAATGGCAACTTTAACAGCGCTTCTGCACCCGATGAAAATTACGGCCGTGAATTGCAGGAACTTTTCACGATTGGCAAGGGGCCCGATTCTGCCTATACAGAAGACGATGTAAAACAAGCGGCAAAAATTTTAACCGGCTGGCGGCGGCAAAATGAACCCAATGGTTTTTTCAGTTCTTATTTCAATGATGCGCAGCACGATACTACCGACAAACAATTCTCTGCATTTTATAACAACCGCATCATTGCCGGGCGCACAGGCCAGGATGGACAATTTGAAACCGACGATCTGATTGACATGTTGCTGGCAACCAATGAAGCAGCCAAATATATCTGCCGCTGCCTTTACCGCTGGTTTGTATACTATGTAATAGACGATGCCGTGGAAGCAAATGTAATTGCCCCGCTGGCAGCTATTTTTCGCGGCAGCAATTATGAAATAGCCCCTGTTTTAAAAGCGTTGTTCACGAGTGAACATTTCTTTGACCCCCTCAACCGTGGCTGCATCATTAAAAGTCCGGTTGATCTTTATACCGGTTACTGGAGAGAATTCAACCTGAATATTCCAAACAGCCCGGTAGAAACAAAGTACAGTTACTGGCAGCACATGAAAGATCGCTGCGAAGAAACCAGCCAAAGTTTGGGCGACCCACCCAATGTGGCCGGCTGGCCTGCCTATTACCAGCAGCCTGTGTATTACCAGGCCTGGATATACAGCGACAGCATTCAGCGGAGGGCCAATGCCATCGACAACTATGCATCACAGTTTGGTTATCCCATCGGAAATGGTTCTGTGGTTGAAATAGATTCTATCTTTTTCAACCAGCAATTCTCCAACCCTGAAGATCCTACGCTGGTGGTGGCCAATTTTGCTGCTTACCTGTTGCCCCAGCCTGTATCAGACACAGAACTGGCCTATATGAAAACCATCCTGCTTTCTACCCTTGGTACCGATTTTTACTGGACCGATGCCTGGTATGCCTACCTCAATGATACAACCAATACAACCAAAGAATACACTGTGCGGCACCGCCTTAACTCGCTTGTCAATTACATTACCAGCCTTGAAGAATACCAGCTGTTTTAAAATCGCTTAGTTAATTAATAAAAGAACGAATTATATGCAGCGCAGAGATTTTCTGAAATTGAGTTCAGCCCTGTCATTACCCCTTCTCATTAATGGCATTCCGTTGAGCGCAGCCGCAAACAACCAGCCCCTTTTGCAGCTGTTAAGGGAGCAATCCATAGACAACGGCCGGGTACTGGTGCTAATACAAATGAATGGCGGTAACGATGGGCTGAATACCCTTATTCCGCTGGATCAGTACGACAAACTTGTAAATGCAAGAAGCAATATTGTTATTCCTTCCAATAAAGTATTGCCGCTGAATGGCCTTCCCCAAACCGGTATGAACCCGGCCATGAGTGGCATGCAGGCACTCTTTAACAACGGGCAGATGAATATTGTGCAGGGCGTAAGCTATCCCAATCCCAATTTTTCACATTTTCGTGCTACAGATATCCTTTTCAGTGGTTCCGCTTCCAATGAAAACCTGCACACCGGCTGGATAGGAAGAACCCTCTCCACTACTTACCCCGGCTACCCGGCAGCCTATATTAACAACCCCAATATGCCCGACCCGCTGGCGGTACAGATTGGTTCGCAAACTTCTTTACTGACCCAATGCGATACCGGCAGTACAGCCATGATTGTAAATGATCCCAATTATTTCTTCAACCTTATCAATGGTGTTTCCAGCGATACACCCGATACACCCTATGGCCACGAACTCACTTTTGTGCGTTTAATAAAACAACAAACCAATGCCTATACGTCTACTATACGAAATGCATACAACAGGGCCAGCAATCTTGTTAGCTACCCTTCAGACAACAGCCTGGCTGAACAGTTAAAAATTGTTGCCTGCCTGGTAAAAGGCGGTTTAAAAACACCCGTATACATTGTAAGTCACCAGGGCAGTTTTGATACACATGCCAACCAGGCAGACATCACCGATACAACCAAAGGCAAACATGCCGGCTTGCTGGAAGTTTTATCATCGGCCGTAAGCGCATTTCAGCAGGATCTTGTTGCAATGGGTATCAGCGACCGTGTAGCCACTATGACGTCTACCGAATTTGGCCGCCGCATTAAATCAAACGACAGTATGGGAACCGACCATGGCACTGCAACACCCGTGTTTTTCTTTGGCAGTCAGCTAAACCCGGTTATCGTTGGCAGCAACCCGCTGATTCCCGATAATGCAACTCCCAGTGACCAGGTACCGATGCAGAACGATTTCAGGGCTGTTTATTATACCATCATAAAAGACTGGTTTATGCTCACAGACGCACAACTGAGCGACGTGTTTCCAACGCCTTACAATACCCTTCCCATTTTTAAACAACTACAGGCATTGCCGGTAAAACTATTATCGTTTACAGGCAAATGGCTGACCGGGAAAGTGAACCTGCAATGGGAAGTTGACCAGGAATCGGGCATCAGTAATTATGAAGTACAACGTTCTGATGACGGGAATAATTTTGCAAAGATTGGAACAGTAACGGCCACGGGCAGCAGCGTTTCGTATACTTACAATTTCGATGATCTCTATTTGTCGAAAACCCTGTATTACTACCGCATAAAAATCATTGAGCAATCCGGCAGCAGCAGCTTTTCATCCGTTATTTTATTAAAAACAAACCAGGCTTCCGCAGGCATCGCTGTTAAAATTTTCCCCAACCCCGTCAGCGATTATTTTACCGTAGCGCTGGGCAATGCTATATCCGGCCCGGTAACGGTGCGGATAATCGACCTCACCGGCAAGGAAATATGGAAGCAGGAAAAAGAAATTTCAAATGCTTTCAACATTCGTTTTTCCTTTGCAGGTAAAAAACCGGTAGCTGGTATTTACGCATTAAAGGTGCAGGCAAAAAAAGAAGAAACAACTTTGAAAATACTTGTTCAGTAGCAGGTTGACTGGCAAAATCCGGGTGTTACAAAATTTACTGCACAATTCCATTTTCCAGCCGCAGGAAGTGGCTGATGCAGGCCGGCAGATCGCTGGTATAGTGGCTGACATATATCAGTGTTGTTTTAAAATGACCGCAAATCTCATCCACCAATTTTTTAAAAGACGTGGTTTGCACTTCGTCCAGTCCCTGGGTAGGTTCATCCAATATCAGCAAGGGTGGATTTTTTACAAGTGCCCTTGCCAGCAATGCCATTCTTTGCTGGCTCGCAGACAATTGAAAAATCCTTTTTTGCTGCCATGCTTCAAGCTCCATCAAACGCATCCACAACATTACTTTTGCTTCCTGTTCTGCAGACAACCGGCGAAACAATCCAATGGTATCAAACAATCCTGATGCGATAACTTCAAAACAAGTCGCATGCTGTTCAAAATACAGGTGCAGTTCGGGCGATACAAAACCGATTCTTTTTTTGATGTCCCAGATGCTTTCGCCACTGCCGCGTTGTTTATCAAACAACATAATTTTATTGGCATAGGCCTGCGGGTTGTCGGCTGTAATTAAGCTTAGTAAAGTAGATTTACCCGCGCCATTGGGGCCGGAAAGGTTCCAGCACTCTCCCCGTTTTACCTGCCAGTTTATATTGTGCAGTATCTCTCTACCGCCGTAGCGGATATTTACTTGTTCCATTTTTACTGCCAGCGCAAAATCATTTTCTGCCGGCTCCTGTAGTTGCTGCAGCAACGAAGTATCAATGCGTGCAGATGCTTTTATCTGGACAGGGTTTTGCAGATAGTCCTTTTTGCTTTGTGCCGACACCAGTTTCCCCTCTTCCAGCACCGCTACATGGGTAATGCAATCCGGTAATTCTGCCGGGCTTGTGATAAGTATAATATGAATGCCTTTTGAACAAATTTTGCCAAGGATGGCATGCAATGTTTTTCTTCCTTCGGCATCAAGCCCCAGGAAGGGATTGTCGAGGATCAGCAATGCAGAACCCGCCAGCAATGCTTTGGCCAGTTGAAGGCGTTTGTTTTCACCATTCGATAATTGCAGTAGCGGTTCCTGCAACAACGGACCCAGGTGCAGGAGTTCAATCCAGTTTTCGCTGCCGGTATAACCCGCAAGCACATCCGCAACTGTAATGCTATCGTTCGCTTCGGAGGCATTAAACCTTTGCT
>Ga0075026_100000421_pt1 | contig 16752 bp, 14 predicted proteins | sample Str012_2_FD_71392 | JGI IMG/M metagenome (GOLD analysis project Ga0075026, IMG submission 71392) | Freshwater sediment microbial communities in response to fracking from Pennsylvania, USA - Straight Creek_MetaG_SC_2012 | ecosystem: Environmental > Aquatic > Freshwater > Creek > Sediment... | reverse complement strand
AACATTGGCTATTATAATCCTGCCAGCTTTGTTTGGCGGGTTTGTTGCCTATTCGCAGCAAAAAGCACATAACCCATTAATTTTTGCAGATGTACCAGATATGTCTATGATAAGAGTGGGAGATACTTATTATATGAGCAGTACTACGATGCATTTTAATCCGGGTGTGCCCATTATGAAATCAAAAGATTTGGTGAACTGGCAGTTGGTAAACTATGCGTATGATACACTGGCGGACGTGGATGCATTGAATCTTGTAAATGGCAAAAGTACCTACGGAAGGGGTTCCTGGGCCAGCAGCATCCGCTATCATAACGGAACTTATTACGTATCCACATTTGCGCAAACAACGGGGCAAACCTATATCTATAGCACAAAGGATATTGAAAAAGGTCCCTGGAAAAGAATAACCTTCAAACCTTCTTACCACGACCACTCATTATTTTTTGACGATGATGGTAAAGTGTACCTGCTGTATGGTGCCGGCAAATTAAATTTACTGGAGCTAAATGCTGATCTTTCCGGCGTAAAGGAAGGCGGTATCAGCCAGGTTGCCATTGAGAACGCAAGTGCCCCCAGCCAGGTAGAGGGCAGAAAGGGTGGTTTGGGTGCCGAAGGCTCACAACTGTACAAAATAAATGGTAAATATTATTTGTTCAATATAACCTGGCCTCCGGGTGGCATGCGCACCGTGGTTATTCACAGGGCCGATAAAATTACCGGTCCATGGGAAGGTAAAATTGGTTTGCAGGATATGGGCGTGGCACAAGGCGGCTTAATTGATATGCCCAATGGAACATGGTATGCTTATTTGTTCCGCGACTTTGGCGCCGTGGGACGTATTCCATACCTGGTGCCAGTTAAATGGGAAGATGGCTGGCCTGTATTGGGGGTTAATGGCAAAATCCCCGAAATGCTGGATCTGCCTGCCAATAAAAGTCTGCTTCCTGGTATTGTTGCATCAGATGAGTTTACAAGAAAGAAAAAAGATGCTGCATTGCCGTTGGTATGGCAATGGAACCACAATCCCGACAACACTTTATGGTCTGTTACAGAAAGAAAAGGTTACCTGCGTTTAAAGACAGGAAGAATTGATTCCTCTTTTTTACTGGCAAGAAATTCTTTAACCCAGCGCACCATTGGGCCTGTATGTTCAGGTGTTGTATCGCTTGATATTACAAACATGAAAGAGGGCGATTTTGCAGGGCTGGCATTGCTGCAAAAAAATTATGGCATTGCCGGCGTTAAAATAGATGGCGGTACCAAAAGTGTTTTCATGATAAATGCAGGCTCGGGCAAACCTGAACAGGTACAAACCATACCCCTGAATCAGCAAACAATTTTCTTAAAAGCGGAGTGTGATTTTACCAATAAAAAGGATACTGCTAACTTCTATTATAGTCTGGATGGTAATACATGGACGGTGCTTGGAACGCCGCTGAAAATGGTGTACACTATCCCGCAGTTTATTGGTTACAGGTTTACCTTGTTCAACTATGCTACCAAAAATATTGGCGGATATGCCGATTTTGATTATTTCCGTATTTCGGATGCTATCAGCAAATCTTAAAAAATGGAATGCCGCCTTTTGTCCGGGGAACCATTTAATATTTTCTCCAGGCAGCTGAATTATAAATAATTGCAGGAACAAAAATTTTATTTTAAAGTAATTGCCTTTTATGAAACATTCATTACATAGCTTTCTGATTTCTTGTTTGATGACGATTGGTGGTGCTCAGGTAAATGCTCAAAACCCTATTATACGAAACCAGTTTACAGCCGATCCTTCTGCAAGGGTGTTCGGTGATAGCGTATATCTTTATCCTTCACATGATATTCTGGCAGCACCGGGTAAAGGCCGCCCCGGTTGGTTTTGTATGGAAGACTATCATGTATTTTCTTCTGCAAATCTTACAGACTGGATCGACCATGGTGTAATTGTTAGTCAAAACAAGGTGCCATGGGTTAAACCGGACAGCTACAGCATGTGGGCACCGGACTGTATTTACAGGAACGGGAAATATTATTTTTATTTTCCTACTTCACCAAAGGATACTGCAACATATGGAAGGGGATTTACTATAGGTGTTGCAGTGGCTGATAAACCATCAGGACCATTCATCCCCGAAGTAACACCTGTCAAAGGAGTGCATGGAATCGATCCCAATGTTTTTATAGATAAAGACGGCCAGGCATACCTGTACTGGTCTGCTGGTAACATTTATGCAGCAAAGCTGAAAGAGAATATGCTGGAACTGGCTTCCGACCCGGTGATACTGGGTGAACTGCCATCCAAAGGATTGAAAGAAGGCCCTTATCTTTTTGAACGAAACGGTATTTACTACCTGACTTATCCGCATGTTGAAAACAAGATTGAAAGACTGGAATATGCAACTGGTAAAAGTCCATTGGGGCCTTTTAAAGTTACTGGCATCATCATGGATGAATCACCCACCGGCTGCTGGACAAACCACCATTCACTGATACAATTTAAAAATCGATGGTATCTTTTTTATCACCATAACGACTATTCACCAAAATTTGATAAGGCACGTTCTGTGCGGGCAGATAGTTTGTTTTTTAATGCAGATGGCACTATACAAAAAGTAATACCCACCTTCCGGGGGATAGGTATAACACAAGCCACAAAAGAAATTCAGATTGACAGGTACAGTGCGATAAGCGATAAAGGGGCATTCCTTGCTTTTATTGATACAGCGGATACATTCAAAGGATGGAAAACGGTCTTTGCAGAAAGTAACGCATGGATACAATACAATAGCATCAACTTTGGAAAAAAGCCATTGAAAAAGGTTTCGCTGAGAATTACAACAGCAACAGGCGGCACTTTACAGTTACGGACAGACAACACTAACGGCCCCCTGCTTGCTGAGGTAAAGATAGCAGCAGATGATAAATGGCGGATAGTTAGTTTTCCATTGTCAGCATATAAAGCTGGTATTCATAACCTGATTGTATTGCTAAAGGATAGTAAATCTGTTGAAGTTGACTGGGTAAGTTTTAAATAAATTGTCCCGAATCTAAAACTAATAAAATATACGCCAATGAAAAAGTTGACTTTTATTGCAGTACTGGGCTTTTCTTATTGTCTCCATGCGCAAACAGCGAAGATAAAAATAGATATTGACAGATCGATTAGTGAAATTGATCCTAAAATTTATGGTGTGTTTATGGAGCCGATTCAATTCAGTGGCAGAAGAATGGGGCTTCCTGATTCGGTAAAGTTCAACACGCTTTACGGAACATTGTACGATCCGTCATCCCCACTTGCAAATGAAGCGGGCTTTAAAAAAAATTATATTGAAGCCATGCAGGAACTAAAGGTCACCAATATGCGCTGGCCGGGCGGAAATTTTCTGATGGGTTATAACTGGCAGGATGGTATCGGCCCCAAAGACAAACGGCCGGCACGTATCAACATGGCCTGGGGCGGTATTGACAATAACCATGTTGGAACTGACGAATGGTTTGCGTTGAATAAATCTATTGGCAGCGAGAATGTAGTATGTGTGAATCTTGGACTGGGGGGTATACAGGATGCTGCATACTGGCTGGAGTATTGTAATTATCCCCGGGGTACTTATTTTTCTGATCTCCGGGCAAAGAATGGTCACCCTGCACCATACGGTGTTAAAATCTGGGATTTGGGAAATGAAGTAGACGGAAAGCCCTGGGAGTTGGGTCATAAAAATGCAGATGATTACGTTGAGGCTGCACGAGAAGCTGCAAAAGCATTGAAGGCAGTCGACAATAACATTGACCTGGTTGGTTGCGGATCATCGTGGTACAGCCTCAATGCCTGGGACGACTGGAACCGCAAAATTTTATATGGTATAGGCGATAAAATAAAATATCTTTCTATTCACAGTTATTGGGAAAATTCGGCTGACTATTATAGCCATATGGGCGCCAGTGCTAAGATTTTTGACGACAGGATAAAAATTACAGCGGCTGAAATAGAAGCTGTATCCACCACACAGGGATTTAAAAATCCAATTTATCTTTCCGTAGATGAGTGGGGGGCCTTTGGAAGAAATTTCATGAGTATTTTGCCGGTTGCACAATCCTTTAATTCTTTTATCAGGCATGCAGACGTTGTTAAAATGTCAAACTTCACAGCGCTTACCTCATTGTTATCTGACGATCCCAAAAGAGGAACTTTTAAAACGCCCTTGTTTTACATCTTCAAAGCCTTTTCAAATAACTGCCGCGGTGTATCAATAGACGCCTATGTTGCCTGCGATACGTTTAATACAGACAAATACAAAGGCATTCCATACCTGGATGTATCTGCTGTGTACGCCGCAGAAAGCAATAGTGTTTTTTTAAATGTTGTGAACAGGCATAAGGACAAAACTGTAACAGCAAATATTACAAATGTGGCCGGCGGGTTTACAGGAAAAGCGGAAGCCAGCCTCATCAATGCTATAGAACTGCAGGAAGGATTTACATTTGATAAACAGGATCTTTACATCCCGGTAAAGAATGAAGTGGATACAAAGAATAGTCAGCTCACGTACACATTTCCTCCGCATTCATTTACACAAATAAAAATAAAAGTACCGGGAAAATAACCATCATGAAAAATACAAATTGCAAAAATCAGCATCGGCATAAGCCTGATTTGTGCCGTGTTGTTTTCAAGAGCAGAAGACGGGCATAAACTCTGGCTGAGAAAGAAAACAGCAGTCCCTGTCAATGTCGTTTGTCCAAAAAATCACCTACGCTGATTATTGCAATAAAAGAATTGCAGGAAGGATGTCAGGGAAATGCCGGTGCGACTGTATCACTAATCAAAAAAAAGTTAAAGCACTTAAACCAGATGGATTCAGGCTGAGCCAGGGGGGAATCCTGTACGGGGTATTTGAATTGCTGCGGCGTCAGCAAACAGGCCCGGCAGTTGGAGAAGATGTTTCAAATCCGCCCTATGATCTGAGAATGCTGAATCACTGGGACAATCTCAACGGTTTTATAGAATGTGGCTATGCCGGCCAATCCATTTTTTGGCAGAAAGACAGCGCTTTTGTTGTGACTGGAAATGACAAAGCTCTCTGGCAGGCATACGCACGCGCCAATGCATCGGTTGGAATTAATGGCTCAGTATTGAATAATGTCAATGCGCTGCCCATGATATTAACTGCTGACTACCTTGCCAGGGTGAGAACTATTGCAGGGGTGTTTAGGCCATATGGTATTAAAACTTACCTGTCTGTAAATTTCTCTTCTCCTAAAATTAACGGGGCTGCCAACTTCAGATCCACTGGATACAGCCGTAATACGATGGTGGAAAAAAAGCAAAATAAATTTATGCGCAAATTCCGGACTTTGGTGGTTTTCTGATAAATGCAAACAGTGAAGGGCAACCCGGCCCGCAGGATTTTGGACGTAAACATGCCGATGGCGCCAATATGCTGTCGGATGGACGTACACCTTATCATGGAATTGCGATGTGGAGGGCGTTTAAATATGCCGGAAGGATACTTGAACCAGCTGCTGGCTGGACATCGCATCATTCCATTTGTTCTTACAAAGAAAGATGGTATTTATTTTACCACGATAGTAGCTTACACCGTGGTGTGACATATTTGCGTAGTATAAAAATAAAGTCCATCCGCTATGACCAGGATGGCTGCATTGATACTATTCATCCGTATAGCCAGTAATAAGATGAGTAAAATTATTTGATTCATAATATAAGTGATTGGCTCTTCCGGTAGTTTTAATCAGATAAGGTAGCCAGCTATAAACAAGGGAGTATTGTCTGCCTCACTTTTCAGAATTGATTGGTAAATAAATGATTGTTTTTCCTTTGTCAGAGACTAATAGGGGCTTATGAAAAAAGATAAAGCAATTACTATTTACCACTTAGCTAGCCAATTGGTATTTCCCGGGACAAAGCTGGTTAAAAAGAAAGTAGGCGTAGTTCGAAATCCAGGAGGGAACTCTTTATTCGCTGAAATGGGGCTGCTGCAAAAGCTTTTATCGGAAAATATAAAAGCTAATCTCATTAAAAACTATGTTTTTTTCGTCTTATGTGCCCAGGAATGGATTCGAACTTTCCCATCCCGATGTTCATTCGTGAGTGTTTACGGAATCAATATCTTTAAATATAAAAAGCCCTGTAATTGCTTACAAGGCTTTAGAAATTTACTTGGTGCCCACGAAAGGAATCGAACCTTCACACCCTTGCGAATGGCAGATTTTGAGTCTGCTGCGTCTACCAATTCCGCCACATGGGCTTTTTGGGGTTTTAACTGCCAAATTACAAGTTCAAAGTTTTGCGGGGGCTATTTGGCAGGCCAACCCTATCCTTTAAAACTTTCAGCTCAAACCACCTCAACCGGGTTGCAATATTACGCATTGCGCCCATTTTGGCCAAAATGAATCAGAAGTATTTTTATGGGAATGCATAGGGCTATTTGCAACAGTCTTTTTTTGGCAGTACCCATTTTCTGATAAAGCCCCATATTTTGTTCAGTAGGTTCATAATGCGTTTAAAAACAGGTAAATCGGGTTTGTAAAGGTAGCAGCCCGCATATAAATTGTAAAATGTAAATTGCCGGCCTAAACAACAACGATTGATGCTCACCATTGGTTTAATCAGGGAGGGGAAAATTCCAGCCGACAACCGCGTTGCGCTTACGCCTTCGCAATGCAAATGGATCCACAAGAATGCAGACAATATCAAAATTGTGCTGCAGTCTTGCCAGACCCGTTGTTTTACCGACCGCGAATACCAGCTGGCAGGGGTGGAGGTTAAGGAAGACATGGGCGCTTGCGATGTGCTGCTGGGCATTAAAGAAGTACCGGTAGACATGCTGTTGCCCGGCAAAACCTACCTGTTTTTTTCGCATACCAAAAAAAAACAAGCCCATAACCAGCCATTGTTTAAGGCATTGATGGACAAACAAATTACCCTGGTAGACTACGAGTGCCTGGAACACGACGACGGACAGCGTATTATTGGCTTCGGATTTTTTGCCGGCATTGTAGGCGCCCACAATGGCATGATGGCCTATGGCCGCCGCACCGGTCTGTACACGCTGGACCGCGTTTACAAACAAAATAATTTCAGGGAGCTGATACATACTTATTTTGGCCTGCGCCTGCCCAATGTAAAAATTGCCGTTACCGGCTCGGGCCGCGTGGCCCATGGCATACTGGAGATCATGAACCTGATGGGCATTCACGAAGTGGAACCGGATGAATACCTGCTGCGCCGCTTTTCATACCCGGTGTACACCCAACTAAAAGGCGCCGATTTGTATGCCGATAAACTAACGGGTAAATACAACCGGGAATCCTTTCACCAGAACCCGGGTGCTTACCAATGTCTTTTTCTGCCTTATGCAGCACAAACGGATATTCTTATGAACGGCGTTTACTGGGACAATACCTACCCGCGCCTTTTTAAAAAGACGGATATTACCGCCGATAATTTTATCATACAAACCATTGCCGATATAACCGATGATGCCAATGGCTCTGTGCCGGTAAACCTGGGCGATCAATCCATCGAAAATCCCGTGTATGGTGTTGATAAAAAGAGTGGTGAAAAAACTGAACCCTATATGGCCGGCTCCATAGATGTGCTGGCCGTTGGCAACCTGCCCAATGAACTGCCGCGTGATGCCAGCCGGTATTTTGGCGAACAACTGATAAAATATGTGCTGGAAGATTTGGTAAAAGGAGGCTCGCTCATATTAGACCGGGCCACAATGATCAAAAACGGAAAACTGACAGCAACATTTGATTATTTAAAGGACTATGCTTCGGCACAATAGTCATTTGTACTTGTCAAATTTAATTCACGAAAATACATGGGAACCCTCAGGCTTTTGCTGGCATTATCGGTGGTTGCAGCACATTGCGGCGCCATTGCTGGGTTACGCTTTGTGGGCGGCCCCATGGCCGTGCAGGCCTTCTTCATACGCTCGGGTTTTTTCATGGCACTCATCCTAAACGAGAAATACACCGGCAACAACAATTCATATTGGCTGTTTATCAGCAACCGGTTTTTCAGACGCTATCCTTTTTATCTTTGGCCAGGACCTGCTGATGTTTATGGGCATTAATCCCGCAGACGGAAACCTGTATTTTACCGGGCATTTTATGAACAGCCACCCGCCACTTTACCTGTTGCTGTTTGTACCACAATCCTGGACATTGACATTGGAATACATGTTTTACCTGCTGGCGCCGGCCATCGTAAAAAGAAGCATTCTGCTGCTGGCTGCACTCATTCTTATATCCTTCGGTATAAGGCTGTACCTGAATTACGCACTGGGTCTTGCGCATGACCCCTGGACGTTCCGCTTCTTTCCAACAGAATTGATGTTTTTTCTGCTGGGTATTCTTTCTTACAAACTTTATGTATTCATCCGGCACAAAACCATCGCCCGCTGGAAGTATGTATTGATACTGGTATTGATGCTGTTGTTTACCAGTTTTTATTTTTACCTGCCCGAATCTCAACCCGGGTATTTCCCTTTTACACTTGCGGCCAGCGTTTATTTTGCGGCCATTGGCCTGAGTTTTCCCTTTCTTTTTAATTTTTTAAAAGATAATAAGCTTGACAATAAAATAGGCGAACTGTCTTACCCCGTATACATTTCTCATTTCCTGGTAAGTATGGTTTGTCACCAAATGCCAATATATTTTTTGCAAACAGGCTGGGGCGTAGCGCTGGTTACGCTGCTGTTTTTATGGGTGCTGAATAAATGGATTGCCGCACCGGTAGAAAAATACCGGCAAGCGAGGCTTGTATACACGCATTAACCTGTATAGCAGCAAGGCAACTTACAAATGGAGGTAATAGGGTTTCAGCAATGCAATAAACGGGGCTGTATATTGATCGGGAGAACGCCTTATCACCAACTCTTCTTTGGCTGCTGCCACAATGTTTTTTCGTGTCATCAACATAGCAGTTCTGAAATAAGGATGATCAATTGTTTGCCGTATCATTAGTTTATGCGAGGGAAAAAGACCATAACTGGCGGCAAGTTTTTCAAAATAATCGCTGCGGTGAAATGGCAGCAGCACGGCAAACATGCCTTTGCCGGATAAATTTCTTTCTGCCACTTCCAGCAGATCCTGCAGGGTTAATCCATCATCGTGTTTGGCAAAATTGTAGCGGCTGCTGGCCGATTTCAGGTCGCCTTCAAAAAAAGGCGGGTTGCTGATGATAAGATCGTACTGGTGCGGTACCGAAAATAATTTTACATCGCTGTGAAACAATTGCAGCCGGTTGTACCAGGAACTGGCTTTGGTATTCCCGGTAGCCTGTTCATAAGAGCCCAGGTCTATTTCTACCCCGTGAACAATGCCGGGAAACTGTTGGGCCAGCATCAGCATCAGCAAGCCACTGCCGGCGCCAATGTCGAGGCAGGCATTGAGGTGGTGCTCTGTAGCCGCCACTTTTTTGGCCACCCAGGCGCCAAATATGCAACTGTCGGTACTTACTTTCAGGGCGCAGCGGTCCTGGTAAATGGTAAACTGTTTAAACTGAAAATAATGGTTGGGCATCAGTCCGCCGTTTTTATCGATTCCGCAAAAAGTAGTTTGTTGCCAAAAATGCGCAGCAGTGGTATTACAGTATGTTTTATTTGCACCATAATGGCGTAAAATAAGATAAATGGTTTGCGGTTTAAAAATATACTTTCCACTATAAAAATTTTCTCAGCGCTTCAGCGAAATAAAGAATCAATTTACCAATCAGATTTTGCACTGGCGCCCACAGCCAGGCTCGTTGTTTGCTGCGCCAGAAATTTATAATAACCGGTAATGGCAATCATGGCTGCATTGTCTGTACAATATTCAAATGCCGGTATAAACACATTCCAGCCCATCTGCAAACCGGCTTCTGTTACGGCTTTGCGCAGTCCGCTGTTGGCCGATACGCCGCCGGCAATGCAGATATTTCTGACGCCGGTTTGTACCGCTGCTTTCTTTAGTTTTGAAAGCAAAATGCTGATGATGCGCTCCTGTACCGATGCACAAAGATCGGCCAGGTTTTCTTCAATAAACTGCGGGTGCTTCCGGGTTTCGGCCTGCAGAAAATAAAGGATGGAAGTCTTTACGCCGCTGAAACTAAAATCGAGTTCGGGTATCTGCGGCTCGGCAAATTTAAAACGCCGTGGATTGCCCTGTTGGGCGTATTTATCAATCAATGGCCCGCCCGGATAGGGCAGTCCCAATAACTTGGCTGATTTGTCGAAAGCTTCACCGGCGGCATCGTCAATGGTTTGGCCAATAATTTTCAGATCCAAAGGCGACTGGCACAAAACAATCTGGGTATGACCTCCGCTAACGGTAAGGCATAAAAAAGGAAATTCCGGTTTGCGTTCCGGAATCAGGTTGGCCAGTACATGGGCCTGCATGTGGTGCACGGCAATCAATGGCACTTTTAAGGCCAGCGACAATGATTTTGCAAACTGCGAACCCACCAGCAGGGCGCCAATCAACCCGGGTGCCTGGGTAAATGCCACGGCTGAAATTTCCTGCAGCGATACATGGGCATTTTTCAAGGCGGCATCCACCACCGGCACAATGTTTTGCATGTGGGCGCGACTGGCCAGCTCGGGCACTACGCCGCCATACTGCTCGTGTACAGACTGGCTGGCAATGAAATTGGACAACACCTGCCCATCGCGGCACACGGCGGCAGCGGTTTCATCGCAGGATGATTCTATCGCAAGAATGGTGGTTGATTGTTTGATTGCTGAACGGGTTGATTGAGCCGCAAATATAGTAAGTCCGTAATTATTGAAGCAGCCTCTAAAAGAAGCCAGCAACAATCAAAATATCAGCCGTTTATAGTTATTTACTTCGGATGGCAACCACAGGATCCATCCGGGCGGCAATAAATGCAGGAATGATGCCAGCCAATATGCCTGTGATAACACAAATAGAAATGGCCAGCGAAAAAATTTGGAATGAAATAGTAACGGGAAAGCCGAGTGCCGGCGATATGAGTTTGGTGAGAATAAAAACAAGCAATAACCCGATGGCACCCCCCAGTATACACAGGAAAGCAGACTCTAGCAAAAACTCCGTCATAATGCTGGAACGTTTGGCGCCAATGGCTTTTTTGAGACCTATCTGGCCGGTTCGTTCGCGTACGGTTACAAACATAATATTGGCCACACCGAACATGCCTACTATTAAAGACAAGCTGGCGATAAACCATCCACCCATATTTACACCGGAGAAAATGCCCGCCATAAATTCACCAAAAGCTTCAATATCATTCATTGAAAAATCATCGTTTTGTGCTGGTCTTATTTTACGGATAGAGCGCATGGCACCCTGTACATCATCGCGCAGCATATTCATGGGCACATTGTCTTTGCCCTGTATCACAATGACCGGCTGCGCAGATTTTTCATTGACCAGCGATTTCATAAAACCATAAACCAGCAATACACTCTCATCATAGTCGTAACCGCCCATCATGCTCTGGCCCTTTTTCTTCAGCAGTCCCGCTACCACGGCTTTTCTGCCATAGATCACAACTTCCTGCCCTACTGATTTTTCGGGTTTTGTAAAAAGCTTTTCGGCAATATTGTAACCTATTACTACGGTGTTGGCGGCATTGTCGTAATCGTTTTGCAGAAAAAAACGGCCAGCTTCAATATCCAGTTTTTGGATATTGGCAAAATCTTCGGTGATGCCATAGATGTTTACATTGGTAACGGCTTCGTCGTCCCATTCTATTTTGGAGGTGCTGTTGATGTTGAATGCCACGTTTTTTGATAGCCCGCTGCGTTGTTTCAGCATTTTGGCTTCTTCAAACTTGGGAACAGGGCGGTTTACCAGTTTCCACCAGGGTATTTGCCCGGTATAATCCCATTTGTCGAGGTAAATGGTATTGGAGCCAAGTGATTTGATGTCGTTCTGCACATTGCGCTGCAGGCTGTCTACCGTGGCCAATACACCAATGATGCAAAAAATACCTACTGTAATGCCAAACAGGGATAGAAAAGTACGGAGCTTATTGGAGCGAAACTCCTGCAGCGCCATCTTAAAACTATTCCATACAATTTCCAGGTATTTAAACATGCCCAAATATAACTGGCTTGTTCATTTTTTTACCTGCAATTTCTGTTAAAGGTTTGATAGCGGGGTGAGTGGCGATTGGTTGATCGGCAAAATAGTAAACGAGTGGTTGCTGGGGCCGCTTCCAACAGAAGAAATCCGCCATCAAACAACCATTTCTATCTATTTGCTTCTGATGGCCACTACCGGGTTCATCCGGGAGGCAATTACCGCAGGAATAATGCCCGCCAGTACACCAGTAACAATACAGATGGTAATGGCAACCGTAAAAATATTGAGGGAAATGGTAACCGGGAAACCGATGGCCGAAGTAATAAAAAAAGTAAGGATGTAGACCAGCAACAGCCCCATGGCGCCACCGAGTATACAAAGGAAAGCGGATTCCAGCAGAAACTCCGTCATAATGCTGGAGCGTTTGGCGCCAATGGCTTTTTTTAGTCCAATCTGGCCGGTTCTTTCGCGCACGGTTACAAACATAATATTGGCCACTCCAAACATACCCACAATCAGCGAAAGGCCGGCAATAAACCAGCCCCCCAGGTTAATGGAGCCAAAAACGGTATCCAGCAAACTGTTGGCGGCAGACACTTCGTTCAGGGCAAAATTGTCGGGTTGTACGGGTTTTAATTTTCTAACAGATCGGTAAGCGCCATCCAGTTCCATCTTTACCTCATCTACCGGCACATCTTCTTTTCCTTTTACCATAATGAATCCTTCCGATAAATTTTTATTGCTGAGGTTCTGAGCGGTGCGGTAAGGCATTAAAACGATATTGTCGAAATCCCAGCCACCCATATTATTACTGCCATTTTTTTTGGGTACGCCTACTACGGTCATCTTCTTTCCGTTGATCTCAACTGTTTTGCCAATGGCATTTTGCGGGTTGATAAACAGGGTTTCAGCATTGGTATAACCCAATACAACAGCATTGGAACCGGCCAGGAATTCGGCATCCGATATATAACGTCCAAATTCAATCTCAAGCGGTTGAATTCTTGCATAGCCTTCGCTTACGGCATACCAGGTTACGTTGGTCAGCTGGTCGTCTCCAAACTCTACATTGTTGCTGCCAAATGTGATATAGCCAATGCTTTCTGCATAGCTGAGCCTTTTTTGCAACAAAACCGATTCTTCGTATTTGGGGCTCGGCCGGCTATTGTATTTCCACCAGTCGTCGGGTCCGCCGCTGCCCCATGGCCGCTTCTGTACATAAATGGTATTGTTGCCCAGGGTTGAAAAAGATTTCTTGATATTGTTTTTTAAACTATCCACAGTGGCCAGTACGCCAATGATGCAAAATATGCCCACGGTAATGCCGAACAGCGATAAAAAAGTGCGCAGTTTATTGGAGCGGAACTCGGCGAGTGCCATTTTAAAACTACTGACGATGATTTCGAGAAACCGGAACATGTACCAAATATAAGCTTTAAGTACCGGTGAATAACCGCAGCTTGTTTTTTTAATGGGATACAATTATCTGTAAAAGCGGAGGGGCCGGTAAGGGCAATTGCTTACATGAATTTGCCTGGCAGCAAAAGCTGTTTTGCACATAGCAATTCATTTGGTCAATCGATGGTTAAACCACTAAAACATTTTTGCACAAATTCGCTTTTCTTGGAAAATTGGTTTAAATTACAAATAGGTCTTACAGGTAATCCGCCCTCCCATACCGTAGCAGTAACATTCATTTTCTCACCTCAAAAATTTACTCCGATGGTTACAACAGACATCTCACAGCTCACCGCAGAATGCAACTCATGGCGCGAACAAATGCGCAATTACCGGGAAGAAATTACCAACCTTAAAAACCAGCTCCGCCAGATTGCATTGAAGGTGACCAGGTACGATCAGTTACAGGATGTTGAGCATTATGAAAACCAGTTTCATATCCAGCTCATCAACATTCATGATCTGAAACACTCCATTAAAGTACACGACTACAAAACCATGCTGGCAAAAGCCAATAACAACGGGCAGGTAAACCATACCACCATGGCCGAGCATGAACATTTATTTTCTGAGTACCGGCGTTTACAATCGCTGCTGGACGAACTGAAAGATCGTTTCCGGCAATTTATCAGCAAACTCAACTAGCGCTCTGATTCCACAATTTGTAAACAGGAATTAACGTGGCGGGGTCTCATGCTTCACACGGTAATTCCTGTTTTTTTTGTTGCCTGCAAAACTTTATCCCCAGCACAACTCCCTTTCAACGGTTGCACTATTCTTCACTCCTAAAATTGTTTGCCATGGCAGATTTTGATACCTCACACGTAAAAAATATTGTCTTGCTGGGCCACGCCGGCTCAGGTAAGACCAGTTTGGCGGAATGCATGCTGTATGAAGCCGGCCTTATTTCCCGCAAAGGATCGGTAACAGAACGCAATACGGTTAGCGACTACCACGAACTGGAAAAAGAACGGGGCAATTCTGTATTCTCAACATTGCTGCACAGCAAGTGGCGGGGCTATAAAATTAATATACTGGATACGCCCGGCTACGATGATTTTGCAGGCGAAGTCATTTCTTCTTTACGGGTAGCCGACACCGGTATCATGCTGGTGAATGGTGTTACCGGTGTGGAAGTGGGAACAGATATTCTATGGGATTACACAGAGCGGTTTAAAACGCCCATGATCTTTTGCATAAACAAACTGGACGACGACAATGCCGACTACGAAAAAACAGTTCGCGAAATAAAAAATCATTTTGGAAACAAAGTTGTAGTGGTGCAGTACCCCCGCCAAACTGGCGCCGGCTTTCACGAAATTATTGATGTACTGCGCATGACCATGTACAAGTTTAAAGACAGCGGCGGCAAACCGGAGAAGCTGTCCATTCCGGATGAGGAGAAAGATAAAGCCGATGCCCTGCACAAAGAACTGATAGAATCCATAGCGGGTAACGATGAAGGCCTGATGGAAAAATATTTTGACAAAGGAGAGCTGGACGAAGATGAGATGAAAGAAGGCATGAAAAAAGCAATGATACAGCACGATATGTTCCCCTTGTTTTGTTTATCGGCCGAACGCAATATGGGTAGCGGCCGGCTGATGGGCTTTATAGACAATGTTTGCCCCGCTGCCAATGAAATGCCCCCGCAGCGCACCAAAAAAGGAGAGGCCCTTGCCTGCGATGCCAAAGGCCCGGCCTGCATTTTTGTTTTTAAAACCATTGCTGAAAGCCATGTGGGTGAAATGAGTTTGTTTAAAGTATACTCCGGCACCGTAAAAAGCGGGATGGAGCTGGTAAATGAAACCACCGGCGTATCAGAAAAAATAAACCAGCTGTTTGTAGTAGAGGGCCATGGCAGAACCAATGTAAATGAACTGGTGGCCGGCGATATTGGGGCTACCATAAAATTAAAAAATACTCATGTCAACAATACCCTGCACGAGCGGGGCAAAAACATCGAACTGCAACCCATCGCCTTTCCGGCATTTAATATGACGGTGGCCATAGAAAGTGTAAAAAAAGGCGAAGAAGAAAAATTATCCGCGGCACTCCACATGTTGCGCGAAGAAGATGCCACCGTGCAGGTAGAAGTATCGCCAGAACTTAAACAGATATTATTGCATTGCCAGGGAGAACTGCACCTGGCCATCATTAAATGGAAGGTTGAACACATTCACAACCTGGAAGTGCAGTTCAGCAAACCAAGGATACCCTATCGCGAAACCATCCGCAGTATGGCGGAATCGAGTTACCGGCACAAGAAGCAAAGCGGCGGCAATGGCCAGTTTGGAGAAGTGTTTATGCGTATAGAACCCTGGCAGGATGGGATGCCCGATCCCCGGGGTCTAAATGTGCGCGGAAGGGAAGAATACAACCTCGACTGGGGCGGCAAACTGGTTTTTTACAATTGCATTGTGGGTGGAGCGATTGACACCCGCTTTCTGCCCTCGATATTAAAGGGCGTAATGGAAAAAATGCAGGAAGGTCCGCTTACCGGATCTTATGTGCGGGATGTGCGGGTTTGCGTGTACGATGGAAAAATGCACCCGGTAGACAGCAATGATATCTCCTTTAAAATTGCCGGGTTGCAGGCATTTCGCCAGGCTTTTCAACAGGCAGCACCGCTCTTGCTGGAACCCATTAACAAGCTGGAAGTGCTTTGTCCCGATGATTTAACGGGTAGTGTTATGGGCGATTTGCAGAGCCGCCGCGCCATCGTGGAAGGCATGGACCGCGAAGGCCATTTTACCCGCATCATCGCCAAAACACCACTGGCAGAAATGCACGATTACTCCTCCTCCCTGCGTTCACTTACCCAGGGGCGTGCAAAATTTGCTATGCAGTTTGCAGAATATGCACCGGTTCCATTCGAAATACAAAAGAAATTGCAACAGGATTATGGTAAAACTGTGAAAGAAGAGGTTTGAGTTTTTTTAGCTATGGTTTATCATACTGTTTACCAGTACCTTCTGCCAGCAGCCAACAAAATAAGTTGGCTGTTTTTTTATATTTTATGCAAAATGATTGTTGCCGAAAAATGGTTTGCACTCAATACCGTACAAAATGCGGACTGCCCAATGATGCGCTCCGTTTTTGGTTGATTCTGATCGTTCATTGCTTTTATAACAGAAATTATAGCTGTATCCGGCTAAATCCAAATTTTGGCCGGCATTTTGTAAGTAAATGCTAAAATTAATACCAGTTCCCAAAAACCGATTT
>Ga0075026_100000420_pt1 | contig 16763 bp, 16 predicted proteins | sample Str012_2_FD_71392 | JGI IMG/M metagenome (GOLD analysis project Ga0075026, IMG submission 71392) | Freshwater sediment microbial communities in response to fracking from Pennsylvania, USA - Straight Creek_MetaG_SC_2012 | ecosystem: Environmental > Aquatic > Freshwater > Creek > Sediment... | reverse complement strand
TGCGAGGGCAGCTGCGGGAACCAGCCCGGCAGCCGATAGCTGACCAGGCCGAGGAACTGCCGGTCGGAGCTGATCCCCATCGCCGCCTGGCAGACCGCCAACGCCACCAGCTCCGCATCACTGATCTTTGCCGCCGGCCCCGACCGCGCAGGGACCGGGAACTCGTCCGCGAACACATAGCCTGCAACGACAAGGGCTTCCAGATCGGGCGTCATCTCGAGCCTCCATCTCGAGGGGACACGTCTGGAAGCCCTTCGTCACCAAGACGCCGGTCCCTACCGAATACGCATCAAGCCTCTAGCCGAAGGCGAGGTTGGTGCTCGTACCGGCTTCACCTTTCCAGCAGCCGTCCCGTCTTGTTGTGGTTCACGTCGGCGAGATATCTCCTTCCAGGCCGGTTGTCAGAAGCAACGCGGGGGAGCTGCCGCAACCGGTGCCGGCCTCCCCCCTCCGGTTCGTCGTGTCTCCAGCGGTCGTCGCAACGAGATCTTGGCGCGGAAGGCCTTGCCAAGATGCCGTGATCTGTCAGGATCTCGGTTCCCCGAGACGTAACACGAAGCATCCGGACGGGTCGGAGGTGGGCGATGAAGCATCTGTTCGAGAATCACGACCTCGAGACCGAGGGCTGCGGCCAGTTCATCGACATCACGGAGGACGTGCTGTCCGCCGTCTCGCGCAGCGAGGTGCAGAACGGCACGGTCGTCGTCTACTCGCCGCACACGACGTGCGCCGTCGTGATCAACGAGCCGGAGAGCGGGTTCATGGAGGACTTCTGCGAGCTGCTCGACGAGATCGCTCCGAGCGACGGTCGCTACTACCGGCACGACGATCTCGCGGTGCGCACGGAGGGCATCGAGGACGACACGGCCGACTATCCGAACGGCCACTCCCACCTGCGTGCCGCGTTGCTCTCCTCGACCTCGCAGTCGATCCCGATCGTCAGCGGTCGGACGATGCTCGGTCGCTGGCAGAAGATCTTCTTCTGCGAGCTCGATCGCGCCCGCCCGCGAAAGGTCTTCGTCCAGGTCGCAGGGGAGTGACGTTGTGACCGTGTCCGCGCTTGCTCCTGCGGCCGGAACTCCCGAAGCGCTGGCCGGCGCCGACCAGGTGCTGGCGAAGGCGTCGCGGGAGAACTTCCCGGTGGCGCTCCGCATTCTGCCTGCCACGGTCCGGCGGAGTCTGGCTGCGGTCTACGGCTTCGCCCGGCTCGTCGACGACGCCGGCGACCTCTACGACGGCGACCGGCTGGCGCTTCTCGACTGGATCGAGGCGGATCTCGCCCGTGCCTACGAGGGCCGGGCCGAGCATCCGCTGTTGCAGCGGCTCGGGGAAGCACTCGCGGGGGTGCCTCTACCCCGGGAGCCGTTGCTCCGTCTGATCGAGGCCAACCGGCGCGACCAGCGCGTGGTCCGGTACGGGACCTGGGAGGAGCTTGCGGACTACTGCTCGCTCTCGGCGAACCCGGTCGGCGAGCTCGTGCTGCACATCCTCGGAGCCGCGACACCCGACCGCATCGCTCTCTCCGACTCCGTGTGCACCGGCCTGCAGCTCGCGGAGCACTGGCAGGACGTCGGCGAGGACCTCGGGCGCGGCCGGATCTACCTGCCGCAGGAGGATCTCGAGCGGTTCGCAGTGGCCGAGAGCGACCTCTCCGCGGACGAGCCGGGGGAAGGGTTTCGCCTGCTGATGTCGTTCGAGGTCGAGCGCGCGCGCGGCCTGCTCGCGGAGGGGATTCCGCTCGTCTCGTCGCTGCACGGCCGCGCTCGCCTGGCGATCGCCGCCTACGTCGGCGGCGGCCGTGCCGCTCTCGAGGCGGTCGAGCGGTCGGGCTTCGACGTGCTGCGGCGCAGTCCGGCCGCGAGCACCGCCGCCCGGCTTCGGGCCGCGCTGCACGCTGTGCGGGAGGCGGCATGAGTCAGCCGGACGTCGAGAGCGCCTACGCGCACTGCCGGGACGTCACACGGGCGAGCGCGACGAGCTTCTACTACGGCATGCGGCTCCTGCCGCGACCGCGCCGGGTCGCGCTCTACGCGGTCTATGCGTTCGCACGCCGGATCGACGACATCGCCGACGGGCCGGCCGGCGCGGCGGAGAAGCTCGCCGAACTGGAGCGGGCGCGCGGCCAGCTCGCGCTGCTCGGAAGCTCCGCAGGCGACCCTGTGCTCGCCGCTCTCGCCGACGTGTGCCGCAACTACCCGCTCCCGCGCGAGGCGCTCGAGGAGCTGATCGACGGCGCGGCGATGGACGTGTCCGGGCGCACGTATGCGTCGTTCGACGACCTCGTCGTCTACTGCCGCCGGGTCGGTGGAACGATCGGTCGCCTGTCGCTCGGGGTCTTCGGCGCTACCGACAAGGGTCAGGCGGCGATGGCGCTGGCGGATGACCTCGGTGTCGCGTTCCAGCTGACGAACATCCTCCGCGACGTCCGCGAGGACCGCGACCAGGGCCGGGTCTACCTGCCGCGGGAGGACCTCGACCGGTTCGGTTGCTCGCTCGACCCGGGCGGGCCGGTCGGGCCGTTCGCGGAGCTCGCCCGCTTCGAGGCGAGTCGCGCGCAGGAGTGGTACGAGCGCGGTCTCGAGCTGCTGCCGCTGCTCGACCGGCCGAGCGCCGCCTGCGTCTCGGCGATGGCGGGAATCTACCGGCGGCTGCTGCGCCGGATCGAACAGGAGCCGGAGGCCGTGCTCGACGGCAGGCTCTCGCTGCCGGGCTGGGAGAAGGGCTGGGTCGCCGCCCGGAGCCTGGTGGGGGCGGCGACGTGACGCGCGTCGTGGTGGTCGGCGGCGGCCTCGCCGGTATCTCCGCTGCGCTCGAGTGCGCCGACGGCGGCGCACAGGTCACGCTCCTCGAAGCGCGCTCGCGGCTCGGCGGCGCGACGTTCTCGATCGAGCGCGAGGGGCTGTGGCTCGACAACGGGCAGCACGTGTTCCTCCGCTGTTGCACCGCCTACACGGACTTCCTCGGCCGTCTCGGCGTCCGGGACGACGTGACGCTGCAGTCGCGGCTCGACATCGCGGTGCTGCGCCCGGGCGGCCGTGTCTCGCGGCTGCGGCGGTCCAGCCTGCCGGCGCCGCTCCACCTGGCAGGGTCGATCGCGCGGTTCGCGCCGCTCCCGCCCGCTGATCGGGTGCGTCTCGGGCCGGCGATCCTCGCCTTGCGGCGACTCCGGCTCGACGACCCGTCGCTCGACGAGACGACGTTCGGCGCCTGGCTCACCGCGCACGGACAGCGCCCCGCGGCGGTCGCTGCGCTCTGGGACCTGATCACGCTGCCGACGGTCAACCTGCCGGCCGAGCAGGCGTCGCTTGCGCTCGCCGCCAAGGTCTTCCAGACGGGCTTGCTGGAGAGGGCGGACGCGGCCGACGTCGGCTACGCGCGGGTGCCGCTGCAGCGCGTGCACGGCGACGCGGCTGCGCGCGCGCTCGCCGCGGCCGGCGTGGACGTCCAGCTGCGTGCCAGGGTCGGCTCGCTCGGCGCGGGGACGACGGTCACCTGGAGCGGCGGCTCGATCGACGCCGACACGGTGATCCTCGCCGTTCCGCACGACGACGTCGCGGAGCTGCTCCCGCGCGAGGCGCTGGCGCCCGGCTTCGAGCCGGCGCGCCTCGGCGCCTCGCCGATCGTCAACCTGCACGTCGTCTTCGATCGGCGGGTCACCGATCTGCCGTTTGCCGCGGCAGTGCAGTCGCCGGTGCAGTGGGTCTTCGACCGAACCGCCTCGTCCGGTCTCGAGCGCGGGCAGCTGCTCGCCGTGTCGCTGTCCGGCGCCGACGAGTACGCCGAGCGAACGATCGAGGAGCTGCGCGCCGAGTTCGTCCCGGCGCTCCGCGACCTCTTCCCGGCGGCCCGCGCCGCCGAGGTCGTCTCGTTCTTCGTCACCAGGGAGCCGCGAGCGACCTTCCGGGGCGTGCCCGGTACCGCTGCGCATCGGCCCGGTCCAGTGACGCGCACCCCCGGCCTCTACCTCGCGGGAGCCTGGACGGACACCGGCTGGCCGGCGACGATGGAAGGCGCCGTGCGGAGCGGCCTCGCCGCCGCGCGCCAGGCGCTCGGCGCTCGGACGCGGGCGACGGAGCTGGCGGCGTGACCGGGCTGGCCGAGACCCGCACCGGTCCTGCGGTGGAGGCCGCGCTGGAGCGCGCCGTGGACCGCCTGCTCGAGCTGCAGGACAGCGCGGGTTGGTGGAAGGGCGAGCTGGAGACGAACGTGACGATGGACGCAGAGGACCTGCTCCTGCGCCAGTTCCTCGGCGTGCGCACCGACGAGCTGACGCAGCAGTCGGCGCGCTGGATCCGGTCGAAGCAGCGCGACGACGGCACCTGGGGGAACTTCCTCGGCGCCGACGCCGACCTCTCCACGACGATCGAGGCCTACGCGGCACTCCGGCTCGCAGGCGATGCCGTGGACGCCGCGCACATGCGCCGCGCGGCCGAGTACGTGCGCGACGCCGGAGGCATCGAGAGCTCGCGCGTGTTCACGAAGATCTGGCTGTCGCTGTTCGGCCTCTGGTCGTGGGAGCACGTCCCCGCGATGCCGCCCGAGCTGATCTTCCTGCCGCCGTCGGTGCCGCTCAACATCTACGACTTCGCCTGCTGGGCGCGCCAGACCGTGGCGGCGCTGACCGTCGTCTGGGCCTACCGGCCGGTGCGGCCGATTCCGATCGGGCTCGACGAGCTGCGCATCGGCGGGACGCCGAGGTCGCGCTACCCGATCACCGACCCGATCTCGAAGGCCTTCGTCCGGCTCGACCGCGTGCTGCACGCCTACGAGCGGCACCCGGTGCGGCCGCTGCGGCGGGCCGCTCTCGCGAAGATGGAACGCTGGATCCTGGAGCGCCAGGAGGCGGACGGGGGCTGGGGCGGTATCCAGCCGCCGTGGGTCTACTCGCTGATGGCGCTCGACCTGCGCGGCTACGGGCTCGACCACCCGGCGATGAGGCGCGGGCTCGAGGGCCTCGACGGCTTCACCATCGTCGAGGGCGATACCCGGCGGCTCGAAGCCTGCCAGTCACCGGTCTGGGACACGGTGCTCGCCATGGTCGCGCTCGGCGATGCCGGCCTGCCCGCTGACCACCCGGCGCTCGAGCGAAGCGCCGCCTGGGTGCTCCGCGAGGAGATCCGCCATCGCGGCGACTGGGCGGTGCGGCGGCCGCGGCTCGAGCCGAGCGGCTGGGCGTTCGAGTTCGAGAACGACTGGTACCCGGACATCGACGACACCGCGGAAGTGCTGCTCGCTCTGCGCAGGGCGATGCCGGGCCCGGCGCTGAACGGGGCGGTGCACCGGGGCGTCGACTGGCTGCTCGGCATGCGGTCGAAGGGTGGCGCGTGGGGCGCGTTCGACGCCGACAACGTGCGCTCGCTCGTGCGAAAGCTGCCGTTCTGCGACTTCGGCGAGGTGATCGACCCACCCAGCGTCGACGTGACGGCGCACGTCGTGGAGGCGCTCGCGAAGGAGGGGCTCGCGTCGAGCGTTGCGGTGCGGGAGGGCGTGGCCTACCTGCTGAACGAGCAGGAAGCCGATGGCTCCTGGTTCGGCCGCTGGGGGTGCAACTACCTGTACGGGACGGGCGCCGCCGTGCCGGCGCTCGTCGCCGCCGGGATCGCCCCCGGTCATCCGGCGATCAGGCGCGCGGTCGACTGGCTGGGTCGTGCCCAGAACGAGGACGGCGGTTTCGGCGAGGACATGCGCTCCTATCTCGACCCGGCGTGGAAGGCCCGCGGCGAATCGACGGCGTCGCAGACCGCCTGGGCGCTGCTCGCGCTCCACGCTGCGGGCGAGTACGGTGAGGTCGCTCAGCGCGCTCTCGGCTGGCTCGCCGGGACGCAGCTGCCAGACGGCGGCTGGGACGAGCCGCTCTACACCGGCACGGGCTTCCCGACCGACTTCTCCATCAACTACCACCTGTACCGGCTCGTGTTTCCCGTCAGTGCCCTCGGTCGCTACGTCCATGGAGGTGACTCGTGACGCACACGCTCGTTCTGACGCCGCTCCGGCTCGAAGCGGCAGCCGTTCGCCGCGGGCTGCCCGACGCTCAGGTCATCCGCACGGGCATGGGCCGCGAACGCTCGGTCGACGCGGCGACGCGCCGCCGCGTGCTTGCGACCGGGGCCGTGGCGGTCGCGGGTGTCGCAGGCGCCGTCGACGACACGCTTCGTCCGGGCGACGTCGTCGTGGCCACCGAGGTGCGTACCGAGGAGGGTCACATCCGCGCGTGCCCGAGCGCGACACTGCTCGCGAACGCCGTTCGGGCGCGAGGGCTGCACGCCGTCTGCGGGCCGGTGCTGTCGGCGGACCGAGTGATTGGTGCGTCGGAGCGCGAGGGGCTGCGCGCGGCGGGCGTGGTCGCCGTCGACATGGAGTCGGCCTGGCTAGCCGCTACCGCCGGCGAGCGCCCGCTGGCGGTGCTCCGCGTCGTCGTCGACGCGCCCGGAAGGCGGCTGCTCGATCCGCGCACGCTCGTCGCGGGCACGAAAGCATTGGGCGCGCTCTACCGCGCGGCCCCGGCGCTCGCCGTCTGGGCACGTGCGACCGGCCCGCACACGGTGCTGCTCGCGGGCCCGCGCTCGTTCTGCGCCGGCGTGGAGCGGGCGATCGAGATCGTGGAGCGCGCGCTCGAGCAGCGCGGCGCGCCGATCTACGTGCGCAAGCAGATCGTCCACAACGTCCACGTCGTCGGCGAGCTCGAGCAGCGCGGAGCCGTCTTCGTGGAGGAGCTCGACGACGTGCCCGACGGCGCGACGGTGGTGTTCTCTGCCCACGGCGTCTCGCCGCAGGTGAAGCGGACGGCTGCCGAGCGCGGCCTGGACGTGATCGACGCCACGTGTCCTCTCGTGAACAAGGTGCACGCCGAGGCGCGCACGTACGCAAAGATGGGGAAGACGATCGTCCTCGTCGGCCACGACGGGCACGAGGAGGTCGAGGGGACGATGGGCGAGGCGCCCGAGTCGATCCGGCTCGTCGAGACGCTCGAGGATCTCGAACGGCTGCAGGTCGACGACCCCGAGCAGGTCGCCTACCTCACCCAGACGACGCTGTCGGTCGACGACACGCAACACGTGGTCGATGCACTGCGCGACCGCTTCCCGCGGTTGACGGGACCCCGCTCGGCGGACATCTGCTACGCGACCTCGAACCGGCAGGACGCGCTGAAGGCGGTCGCGCGCGAGTCGGACGTCGTGCTCGTCGTCGGCTCGGTCAACTCGTCCAACTCGGTGCGTCTCGTCGAGGTGTCGCAGAAGGAGGGCACGCCCGCGTACCTGATCGACGACGAGAACGATCTCGACCCCGCCTGGCTGCACGGCACGCGTACGATCGGGCTGACGGCCGGCGCGTCCGCGCCCGAGCGGCTCGTCCGGCGGGTGATCGACGAGCTCGCCGGCCTGGGGCCGGTCGAGGTCGAGGACCGCACCGTCGCCACCGAGTCGATCCAGTTCAACCTGCCACGAGAGGTCGTCTAGGCGCATGTCGATCCCGCTCCGCCAGTCGCTCAAGATCGCCGGCTACCTGGCCAAGCAGAAGATCACGCGCACTGAGCGCTTCCCGCTGCTCGTCGAGCTGGAGCCGCTCTACCAGTGCAACCTCGCCTGCTCCTTCTGCGGCAAGATCCAGCACCCCGACCACGTCCTGAAGCAGCGGATGGAGGTCGGCAAGGCGATCGCGGCGATCGAGGAGTCGGGCGCGCCCATGGTGTCGATCGCCGGCGGCGAGCCGCTCGTCCACCCCGAGATCCACGTCATCGCCAAGGAGCTGATCAGGCGCAAGAAGTTCGTCTTCCTCTGCACGAACGCGCTGCTGATGGAGAAGAAGATGGACAACTTCGCGCCGTCGCCCTACTTCGCCTGGGTCGTCCACCTGGACGGCATGCGGGAGCGGCACGACCAGTTCGTCGAACGGGAGGGCGTGTTCGACAAGGCGGTCGCGGCGATCAAGGAGGCCAAACGCCGCGGCTTCCGCGTCAACACCAACACCACCTTCCTCACGACGGACACGCCCGAGACGGTGCGCGAGGTGCTCGACTTCCTCAACGACGACCTGGAGATCGACGGCATCCAGATCTCACCCGCCTACGCGTACGAGAAGGCGCCAGACCAGGAGCACTTCCCCGGCGTCGCCCAGGCGCGCAAGCTGTTCTCGGAAGCCTTCGCCGGGGGTGGGAGAAAGCGGTGGCGCCTCAACCATACCCCGCTCTTCCTCGACTTCCTGGAGGGGAAGATCGACTTCCAGTGCACGCCGTGGGGGATCCCGAGCTACGGCGTGTTCGGCTGGCAGCGCCCCTGCTACCTGATGGCAGACGGCCACGTGGAGACGTACAAGGAGCTGCTGGAGACGACCGACTGGTCGAAGTACGGCCGGGGCCACGACGAGCGCTGCGCCAACTGCATGGCCCACTGCGGCTACGAGCCGACCGCCGTGCTGCACTCGATGAGCTCGCTACGGGAGTCGTTGCGGGCGGTCGTCGCCCGCTGACCCGGGTTTCGAGCGAGAGCTCACTCGTGCAGCCGAGTCTCGCGCTTACGGGAACGCCGTACCAGCTGAGGCGATCGCAACGCTGTGCCGATGTTGGTTTCTCAACGGCGTGCGACCGGGTGGGCATCCGTTGCGCGTCGTCACCCGTCGGAGCGATTGGCAGGACTCGGGCGGCCTGCGAGACTCTGTCACCGTGACTCGTCCTGTGCTCGTCGTGGCCGCGCTGGCGGTCTTGGTCACATCGGCCGCAACGTTCCAACCTGGTTCGGGCGGAGCGGCTTTGGCTGTCGGCTGGTCCGGCTCCGCTTCGTGCACGATCACGGTCGCGGGGCCTGGGTATCAGCACTCGGAGACTCAGAGATGGCGGGTCAGCGGGCCGCCGCGCGTGCGTGGGAGCTTCCTGTTCGTCCCTTCGCGCTGGACGGACACGGGGAACGGCTCGTCGACGGTGACGCAGGGCGACCAGACGAGAGACATCACTTGGACCGTGAACGCTGCCGCGGCTGGGCGGTTCCAATTCGTCGTCAGGGCATCGGACCGGAAGCTCGTGATCGGTCAGGCGAATTCTCAGCTCCGCGTGGCGAACGGCATCACTGGGACCCAACAAGTCACCATCGCGGGTGTCGCGCAGACGCCCGGGCAGGTCGGGCTCGAAGCGTTCGAGACCCAGCTACCGCGGATCGTCGTCGCGCGAACCAGCCACCGGGTCTCGGGCTCGACAGCGGCGACGGTCGTGCACGGATCGGTCGCGCCGTTCCAGTCGGCCGCCGCGACCACGACGAAGCAGTGCACCTGGAGATTCGCCAGAACCGGTTGACCCGCAGCTATCGCGCCGCGCCCAGACCCCCCGGGCGCCATTCCCGAAGACCTGCCCAGGGGACCGTGGTCGGGTTCGTCGTCGGTCGCAAGGCCGACGACTTGCGGTTGAGTCGCGGACTCTCCTGCCGATACTCCCTGGATGCGGCGGAGCTTCGGGCTCACCTCACGATCGCTGATCGCGCCAACGCCCTGGGCGCGCACAAGGTGCTCGGCCCGGCGCGTCCAATACGATCTCCTGCCGCCCTGCGATTCGGGAGGTCGAGATGTCGTCCGGTGAGGTTCTGCGGCACTCCGTCAGGATCGACGAGCAGGAGGTCTTCGCGCTGATCCACACGCCGACCGCGCTGCCCGAGCTGCAGCCGAGCCAATTCACAGGACGCGTTGCGTCCTGGGCCGAGTACGCGGAGCGCCGTTACGGCGACTCGATCAACCCGGTCGTGACCTACGTCGAGAGCGGCCCGCACCGCGTGTCGTGGATTCACCACGAGGGCGACGACTGGCAGTCGGGCGAGCACTTCTCGACGCACCACATCGTGTGCGACTGCATCGCCGGGTTGGAGGGAAACTCGCCGCAGGAGTCGGTCGCGCACGTCATCGGCTGCGGCGCCGTCCTCCACGCCCTGCAGCGGCGGGCGGCGTTCGTCGCGTTCACCTACCGCACCGGCGAGATCCTCGAGGCTTTGCGTGACCCCGAGACTGGCGATTTCGAGCAGTCGAACACGTTCCACAAGTTCGCGGTCAAGACGATCGGCGACCTGCTCGAGCTCGACGCGCGGCACCCCAAGGAGTGGCCGGGCAACGTGATCAACGGCGAGCACCGCGTGAGCGTGCTGGCGACGCTGTTCCAGCTGCATCCCGAGGTCGTGCGCTGGTACGGGCGTCTACTGGAGGAGAGCGGCGTGATCGCTGACTTCGACGGCGAGAGCCTGCGGCTCGCCCTGGACGCGCTGGCTGCGTAAGCGGCTGCCAATCACGTCACGCGGGCAACACCGCGACCTGGTAGTGGGAGATTGCCGGGTCGCGCGTCACGATCGTCAGGCCCTCGAGCTGAGCCTGCGCCACGAGCAGGCGGTCGAACGGATCGCGGTGGTGGAGAGGGAGAGCGCCGGCGGCCCAGCCGTGCTCCGCAGTCACCGGCAGCGGTACGAACCAGGACCGCTCGACCGCGTCCGGAAGGTCCGCGCCGACTCGCAACTTGCCGGTCGTGATCTTGATCGAGATCTCCCACACCGACACCGCACTCACGAACGCCTCGTTGTTCCGATCAGCGATCGCATTCGGTGCGTCTCCTCGGAGTGGCCTGGTGCCGTCGAGCCACCAGATCAACACATTCGTGTCGAGGAGGAGTCTCAGTCGTCGTCCTCCTCCTCGAGCGCCTCGTAGAACAGGTCCGCGATCTCTCGGTTGGTCTCCTCGCTATCCCAATCGTCCGCGAGCCAGATCTTCCCGCGCAGGAAACCGAGCTCGCGGCGGGGCTTGGCTGTCGGCTCCGCAGCGACCAGGCGCGCCACAGGCTTGCCGGCGCGTGCGATCACGACCTCTTCGCCCGCCTCGACCCGCTCGAGCAGCCGCGAGAGGTGCGTCTTGGCCTCGTGGACGTTCACCTGCATGACTTAGCTAAGTCTAGTCAGACTAGGCCAGTGAGTCAAACGCGTGCCAAGCCCTGGTCGCGCATCGCGCGCCGGTACGCGACCGCGACAGCGTCGAAGCGCAGGTGCAGCTCGTCGGCGAGGTCGAACGGCACGATCTCCGGCCGTTGCGACTCGACGACGACCTGGTCCTGGCCGAAGATGACGTCCTCGAAGTCCTGCAGCACGGTATCCGGCTGATCGAGGTTGTAGTTGCGGCCGATCAGGACGTAGCCGATCGAACGCTCCGGGCCGGCCGGCTGCGAGGCGAACAGGTAGACCATTCCCTCGCGGCCGCCCCAGCCGACGCGCAGCGCGATCGTGTAGGGGAGGTGCAGCTCGTAGCGGCTTCGCCGTAACGGCGCTTCGCGCTCCTCGTTGGCGAAGATCGGAAAGTCGTCGCTGTTCGGAGCCTCCGGCCGGACGATGTCGTAGTGGAGCACGTGTCCCTCGGGCCGCACCGTGTGATCGGGCACGACCGGGCGGGAGGGATCCCCGAGCAGACCCGGATGCACCCACGGGAAGTGGCCGAAGTCGGTGAAGTTCTCCACCTGTCGCGACGCATCCGCCTGCCAGGGGTACGGCCCGCAGGCAACCACCTTCCAGTCCGGCTGCTCGAGCTCGGGGAGGTCGGGCAGCTCCCAGCGTGGCTCGTCGAGCGCAACCCAGATCAGCCCGTAGCGCTCCTGGCAGGAAAAGCGTGCGATGCGTGCCTTCGCGGGCACCCTGGTCGGGTCGGCGAGCTGTGGAATGGCGACGCACGAGCCGCTCGTCGCGTAGCGCCAGGCGTGGTACGGGCAGACGAGCTCGTCGCCCTCGACGCGGCCGAGCGACAGTGCCGTGCCCCGGTGGATGCAGAGGTCGGTGTGCGCGTGAGCGACCCCGGCGCTGTCCCGCCAGACGACGAGCCGCTCGCCGAGCAGGTCGGCTGCGACGGGCGCGTCGGCAACCGTCGGCGAGAACGCCACGGGATGCCAGCAGGAGCGCAGAGCGGTCGGATCTGCGGCGGCGCTCGGCGAGCTCACGGTGAGCAGAGGGTAGCCGCGCGCGCTGAAAGGCGTTCGAGTTCAGTCGCAGTTATGTGCCGGTGACTGTCCCTCGACTGTCCCGTGACAGTCGAGGGCTCACGACCGTGGCCGCCCGCTGCTAGGCTGCGCCCGTCAGTTGGGAGGCGATGTGGCCTCAGGCGCTCGTCCGCGCCTGGGGCTTTTTCCGTTGTAAGAGCGGTCAAGGAGGAGAGCGATGGCGAGACCACGAGCAGCAGCAGCGCCGGCCGCGGCGAAAGCGCCCGCGGCGCGTAGGGCGAGCGCGGCACAGGTCAAGAGCAAGGACCGGGCGACTTCGAGCGTCGCGGCGCGCCGCGCCGTCCTGAAGCGGATCAAGGACGAGCAGATCGAGCACATTCTTTTCTGGTTCACCGATCTCGAGGGCCATCTCAAGTCGTTCGCGATCACGCCGAACGAGATGGCCGACGCGCTCGACGACGGGATGGGCTTCGACGGCTCGTCGATCACGGGCTTCAACGCGATCGAGGAGTCGGACATGGTCGCCATCCCCGACCCGAATACGTTCGAGGTGATGCCGCGCCCGCTCGACGAGCGCGGCGAGCCGATGGGCGCGAAGGTCGGCCGGATGATCTGCGACGTCGTCAAGCCCGACGGGACTCCGTACGAGGGTGATCCGCGCTACGTGCTCCGCGGCGCGCTGGAGCGCATGCGGAAGATGGGCTTCGACACCTTCAACGTCGGCCCCGAGCTCGAGTACTTCCTCTTCGCCGACGACCAGGGCACCGAGACGCTCGACGAGGGCGGCTACTTCGCGATGACCACGCAGGATGCGGCCACCGAGGTGCGCAACGACACGATCCACGCGCTCGAGTCGGTCGGCATCCAGATCGAGTACCACCACCACGAGGTCGCCCCGTCGCAGCACGAGATCGACATGCGCTTCGACGACGCGCTCGCCATGGCCGACAAGACGATGACGTACCGGATCGTCGTCAAGGAGGTCGCGACGTGGCACGGCTACTACGCGACCTTCATGCCGAAGCCGCTCTTCGGCGAGAACGGCTCGGGCATGCACACGCACATGTCGCTGTTCAAGGGCGGGCGTAACCAGTTCTTCGACGCGAAGGACTCGAACCACCTGTCGAAGACGGCAAAGGCGTTCATCGCCGGTCTGCTCGTCCATGCGCGCGAGATGTCGGCGGTGCTCGCGCAGTGGGTCAACTCCTACAAGCGGCTCGTGCCCGGGTACGAGGCCCCCGTCTACGTCGCCTGGTCGCAGCGCAATCGCTCGGCGCTGATTCGCATCCCGCTCTACAAGCCGGGTGCAGAGCAGGCGACCCGGGCCGAGATCCGCTGTCCCGACCCGGCCTGCAACCCCTACCTCGCGTTCGCCGCGCTGCTCCATGCCGGGCTCGACGGGATCGAGAAGGGCTACGAGCTGCCGGAGGAGATGACGACGAACCTCTACCGGCTCTCGCCCGAGGAGCGGGCGGAGCGCGGCATCGTCGCGCTACCGGGCTCGCTCGGCGAAGCGATCGAGGAGCTGGCGTCCTCGGAGCTGATGAAGAAGGCCCTCGGCGAGCACATCTTCCCGCGGTACGTGGAGATCAAGCGCAAGGAGTGGGACGAGTATCGCGTGCAGATCTCGCGCTGGGAGATGGAGCGCTACCTGGCCGCCCTCTGAGTCTGGAGACAGGCGGCGCCGGGAGTCGTCCGGCGCCGCCTGTCCCGACCCAGTCACCCTGTTCGGGGGACGTCCCGCGGACGGCGTCCGGCTAGAACGTGCACATGAGCCGTCTACCGCTGCGCCGCGGATCGACCGCCGGCGAGCGCCCGCCGTCGGTCGCCGCCGGAGTCGCCGGGCCGAGACAGGGGACTGCGCTCGCGCTCGGCTACGCCCTCGTTCCGTTCGCGCTCACCGTCTGGTGGTCGCATGCGCACGGATTCGCGGTTCGGGTCACGCCGGCGGAGCTGGCCGCGCTCGTGCTGCTCACGGCCTGCGCGGGGAAGATCTCGATACTCATCGGCCCGCGCTCGTGGTACTCGCCCGCGACGCCGCTGCTCGTCTTCTCCGCACTCGTCGGCGGTCCGCTCGCGGGCGCACTTGCGGGAGCGGCCGCCGAGGGTCTGACCACGGACCGGGTCTGGCGGCAGCGTCTGTTCGGCGCCGCGCGGTCGGCGACGGAGGGCTTCGCAGCCGGTCTGGTCGGGCTGCTGCCCGGCATCGGCGCCGGGCGTGACGCGGTCCGAGCGGCTGCGGGTCTCGCCGCCGTGGTGCTGCTGGCCCAGGTTGCTCGCGCCCTCGTCATCGCCGCGCGCAGGATCCGGCCGGCGGGCCGCGCGTTGCGCGTCGGAGCGACGACCGACATGCTCGAGGCGTTGGTCGCGCTCCCGCTGCTCGTCGTCTTCGCCGGCGCTCAGAGGTCGTCGCCGCTGGTCGCTCTGCTCGGACTCGGAACCCTGCTGCTCAGCCTCGGCTTCGCCGAGCGGGCGCACGCCATGCAAACCCGACTGCTCGAGCGCGAACGCGAGGTTGCCCGCACCGATGCTGTGACCGGCGCCAGAAACCGTCTCGCCTTCGAGGAGGCTCTCGTCCAGGAGCACGCCCGGATCGTTCGCGGGGGTAGGCCTGCCGGCTTGTTCCTCGTCGACCTGGATCGCTTCAAGCAAGTGAACGACCTCTACGGACACGACATCGGCGACCAATTGCTCGCCGGCGTGGTCGCCCGGCTGAGCGCTTCGTTGCGCGGTACGGAGATCGTTGCTCGCTGGGGCGGCGACGAGCTGATCGTGCTCGCGCCCGATCTCGATGGCGTCGCGGCACTCGAGCGGTTCGGAGAACGGCTGCGGGCGGTCGTCGCCGACCAGGCGTTCGTCCTCGACGCATCGTGCGCCATCGCGGCGACGGCGTCGGTCGGAGGCACGCTGATCGACGGTGGAACGACGCCCGAGCTGGCGCTGAAGAGGGCGGACGTGGCGGTGTACCGGGCCAAGGCCGAGCGAGATGCAAGCGTCGTCGAGATCCCCGTCATCGCTCCGTCGGCCCTTGCCGCGCGGCTGCCGGTATTCGTTCCGGCGCCGGTCGCGATTGGGGCTGGACAACGTCCTCCCAATGCCTCATGATCACCCCAGCAGGGTGCGCCGCTAGGCGAGCGGCTCCTCTGCTTCTGACGGCCGATCGCGGGCTCCTGGTAAGGGAGTCCGTGGTCGTTCTGGAGCCATGTCGTCCCGAGCCATACGGCGTGACCGGCCCTACGGTGTGACCGGCCCTACGGTTTCCAGACCATCAGCGCGACGATCGCCAGGGTCGTCACGAGCAGCGAGCCGTTGAGGGCGAGATTGACGGGATCGCGCAGCCGCGCGTGGAGCTCGGGCGAGTCGCCCCCGTCTCGAGCCAGCCGATCGGCCAGCTCGCGCGTCCGCCGGTCCTGCCTGCCGGCGAACGCGCCGACGAGCAGGAGCCAGGCGAGTAGCCCGTACGTCTCCGCGAGCCACGCCGAGCCGTACGAGTAGCCCAGCCTGTGCGCGAGCAGGGCGCCGAAGCCGATCGCCGTCACGAGCCCGACGGCGACGACGGGTACGACGGGCCGTACCGCCCGGAGCAGCACCGCGATCGCCGCCGGGGTGCTCTGCCGCACGGCCGCGACACGCAGCAACGTCGCAGTCAGGCCTCCGCCGACGAACAGGAACGCGCCGGCGAGGTGGAGGAACAGCAGCGCCTCCCCGCTCATGCGGGGGAGCCTAACCGTCTAGCCTGCGCTCGTGACCACCGTCCTGCGCATCGTGCACCTGCTCTCGGCGACGGTCTGGGTCGGCGGCACGGTGGCGCTCGTCTTCGTCGGAGTGCCCGCCATCCGAGCCACCGAAGGCGAAGCGCGCGCCGTGGCGATGCGAGCCCTCGGGCGTCGCTGGCGGCCGCTCGGCTGGAGCGCGATGGGGGTCGCCATTCTCTCCGGACTCTGGCTGTCCGACCGGCACGGGGCACTCCACCGCGGGTCTCTACACACCGGCTTCGACCGCTGGCTGATCGCGAAGTCCGTGCTCGTCGTCGCCCTGTGCGCCGGAGCCGTCTTCCATGACTACGTGCTCGGGCCGAGGCTGCAGCGCGAGCTGCGCGCTGGAGCGGCGGAGGCGCCGCGCACCCGGCGCCGGCTCGTCGTCGTCGGCTGGATCAACTTCACGCTCACCGTCGCCGTGCCGATCCTCGGCGTCGTCGCGCTCTCGTACCTCACCTGACGTGGAAGAATCCGCCCGCCACCTGCGCCTCCTGACCGAGACGATCGCCGCGGTCAACTCCTCCCTCGATCTGCAGGAGGTGCTCGAGCTCGTCGCGCACAACGTGGCCGAGGCGCTCGAGACGGACGCCTGCTTCGTCTACCTGTACGACGAGCGGGCCGGCGAGCTCGTGCTGCGCGCGACCCACGGCACGTCGGTCGCCGAGCTGACGCGGAGGCCGCGGATGCGCACCGGCGAGGGCATCACCGGGGCGGCGGCGGCGGAGCGCTCGCCGATCATGATCCCGTCGAAGGCGCACCTCGACCCCAGGTTCAAGGAGTTCCCGAACCTGCGCGAGTCCGAGTACGAGTCGATCCTCGCCGTCCCGATCCTCGCGCGCGAGAAGCTCGAAGGCGCGCTCAACGTCCGCACGGTGGCGCCCCGGGCCTTCAGCGAGTCCGAGATCGAGCTGCTCGTGGCGATCGCCTCGCAGGTGGCGCAGACGATCGAGCACGCGAAGCTCTATGCCGCCGCGCAGCGCCGCGTGCACGAGCTCGAGGCGCTGGCGAGGATCTCGGAGGCGGTGTCCGAGTCGCTCTACCTGGAGGAGTCGCTCGAGGCGATCGTG
>Ga0075026_100000419_pt1 | contig 16787 bp, 17 predicted proteins | sample Str012_2_FD_71392 | JGI IMG/M metagenome (GOLD analysis project Ga0075026, IMG submission 71392) | Freshwater sediment microbial communities in response to fracking from Pennsylvania, USA - Straight Creek_MetaG_SC_2012 | ecosystem: Environmental > Aquatic > Freshwater > Creek > Sediment... | reverse complement strand
GCGCTGGATCGTCGACCCCATCGACGGCACCAGCAACTTCGTACGCGGCATCCCGGTGTGGGCCACGCTCGTCGCGCTCACTCACGTCGAGATGGGGGCCGTCGTCGGCGTGGTGTCAGCGCCTGCCATGGGTCGCCGCTGGTGGGCCGCCAAGGGGCTCGGCGCATTCGCCGACGGTCGTCGTTGCCAGGTGTCGTCGGTGGCCTCGCTCGATGAAGCGCAGGTGTGCGTCACGTTCTCGAAGGGATGGGACGCACTGGGCCTCACACCGAAGCTCGTCGAACTGCAGCAGCGGTCGTACCGTGCTCGCGGCTTCGGCGACTTCTGGCAGCACATGCTGGTGGCAGAGGGCGCGGTCGATCTGGCCGTCGACGCCGTTGGGGTGCAGCCCTACGACCTGGCCGCCGTGATGGTGGTGGTGGAGGAGGCCGGCGGCACGTTCACCGATCGGCACGGCGAGCGCACGTTCCACCACGACACCGCGATCTCGTCGAACGGCCACTTGCACCAGTACGCGACAATGCTCTCGTGAGTCACGATCTCGTCATTCGCAACGCCTTCCTCGTCGATGGCAGCGGTGCGCCGGGCCGACACGCCGACGTTGCGATCGACGGCGACATCATCACTGCCGTCGAGGCGCCTCGCACCTGCGGCGTGGGTACCCGCACCGTCGACGCCGACGGACGCCTGCTCACACCCGGCTTCGTCGACATGCACACGCACTACGACGCACAGGCCACCTGGGATCCGTGGGTCACTCCGTCGAGCTGGCACGGTGTCACCACGGCCATCATGGGCAACTGCGGGGTGGGTTTCGCTCCCGCCAGGCCCGACCAGCACGACTGGCTCATCCAGCTGATGGAGGGGGTCGAGGACATCCCCGGCAGCGCGCTCACCGAGGGCATCACGTGGGGTTGGGAGTCGTTCACCGATTACCTCGACGTGCTCGGCGCGATGCCACGGGTGATCGACATCGGAGCGCAGATCAGCCACGGCCCGCTGCGCGCTTACGTGATGGGCGACCGCGCCTCCACCGACGAGCCCGCCACCGGCGACGAGATCCACACCATGGCCGGCCTGGTCGAGGAGGCGCTGCGCGCCGGAGCGTTCGGCTTCTCCACCAGCCGCACGCCGTTGCACCGGGCCAAGGACGGCCAACTCGTACCCGGCACCCACGCCGACGAACGCGAGTTGCTCGGCATCGGCTCGGCCATCCGCCGCGTCGGTCGTGGCGTGTTCCAGTTCGCTCCCGAACATGCTCGGCTCCCCGTCGACGAATGGGGGTGGATGCGCAAGCTGGCGGCCCTCACCGGTCAGCCGGTGAGCGTCAACGTCAACCAACCCGACAGTGCGCCCGACGTGTGGCGCACGGTGCTCGACCTGCTCGACGAGGCACACCGCGATGGCCTACCGCTCTACGCACAGGTGGCCGGCCGCACCATCGGCATCCTCTACTGCCTCCACGGCAGCGTGCACCCGCTGATGTTCCATCCCGCGTACCAGGAGATCGCCCACCTCCCGATGGCCGAGCGTCTCGCCGCGCTGGCCGAGCCCGAGCGACGGCGGCGCATCATCCACGACGTCCCCGACGACGGCGGGTTCATGCAGAAGGCCGTGCTCGACAAGGTCGACCACATGTGGATACCCGACGACGGCAACATCGACTACGAACCAGCCGCGCACAACAGCGTCGGCGCCATCGCGCGTGCGCAAGGTGTCCGCCCGATGCAGCTGATCCTCGACCAACTCATCGACCTCGACGGCAACGGCATGCTCTACGCACCGTTCTTCAACTACAGCTACGGCGATCTCAGCTTCACCTACGAGGCCACCCTGCACCCGCACACGCGGCTCGGCCTCAGCGATGCCGGCGCACACTGCGGCGCCATCTGCGACGGTGGCGTGCCCACGTTCATGCTCACCCACTGGGCGCGCGATCGCGTGCGCGGGCCACTGCTGCCGCTCGAGTTCGTCGTCCACCGACAGACCTCGCAGACCGCCGCCTTCTACGGCCTCACCGACCGCGGTGTGGTGGCGCCCGGCATGCGTGCCGATCTGAACCTCATCGACTTCGACTCACTGTCGTTCGGCCCCGCCCGCATGGCGTTCGATCTACCCGCCGGAGGGCGACGCCTGGTGCAGAAGGCCAACGGCTACGTGGGCACGTGGCTGGCCGGCGTGCAGACGGTGGCCGACGACGAGTTCACCGGCGAACTGCCCGGCACCCTGCTGCGCTCCGGGCGCTGAGCCGACCTCCACCATCAGGCGAGGGTGAGCACGCGCTCGACGTTGTCAGGAGCGAATGCGTCGGCCTGGCCGACCTCGGGGCCGGCAAAGGCACCCACCATCAGGCCGAGCGTCATCGGATCGGACGCGAGCGAGTGCCGGAAGGCCTCACGCCGACGACGGCCGGCATCGGTGAACGTGCAGCGCATCTCGGTGAGCACGTGCGCCATGGTCTTCAACCGCCACATCCGTTCGCCCCGCTCGGTGCCGTACGCCTCGAACGCATCGACCGACCAGTCGTCGGACTCGAGCAGCACCTCGGCCACCGTGCGAGCGTCGCGCATCGCCACGCTGAGGCCCTCTCCCATGATGGGGTCGTTCCAGCCGGCCGCATCGCCCACGAGCACCGCGCCCTCCACGTAGGGCTGCGCGGTCCAGGCGTCGGTGCCCACGAAGTACGAGCACGGTCCGACAGGCTCGGCGGTGGCCAGGATGTGGCTGTCGGGCACGCACTGCAGTTGGAACCCGTCGAGCATGCGCTGCCCTCGATCGGCGCCGGCGACGCGCGGACCCGGGTCGCAGGCCAGATAGAGCCGCACCAATCCGTCGGTGCGAGGGAACGCCAGCACATGGCGGTCGCCCTCGGTCGCCGACATCGACACACCGTCGTGTCCGACTTCGGCCCACCGGTGTGCCCGCACCAGCATGCCGCCCAGCACCGCTTTCGACTCGACCTGGGCGAGCTCGATGTCGAGCGCGCGACGAACGGTGGACTGGCGACCATCGGCACCCACGATGAGCCGGCACGGAACGTCGTACCAGATGCCGTCGAACTCGTAGCGCACCGAGGGTGAGGGCCCGGCGACGATCTCCACGTCGCCCACCCCGCGCACGACCGTGGCGCCACGTTCGGCGGCCAGCGAGTTGAGCGCCTCCGACGCCGCTGGATGGCCGACGCACAGGCCGCCAGGCACACCGGGCACCATCATCGCGAGCGGCGTCGGGTTGGCCAGGGCCTCGTCGGCGGAGTAGGTCTCGTCGTAACCGACGAACGCCGCCGTGACGCTGCCACCCACCGCCATCAACGCCGGGTCGAGACCCATTCGTTGCACCTCGGCGAGGCCCCACGGATGCATGTACTCGCCGCGCACCCGATCGCGGAACTGCACCTGTCGTTCGAGCACCAGGACCCGAACACCTGCTGGAGCAACGACTGCGCTGATGGCAGAACCGGCGATACCGCCACCGACCACGACAACGTCGAACTGGTCCATGACCACTCCCTTCGTCGCGGCCGTCACCGCGATCTCCCGGGCGGAACGCTAGTGCAGTCAGGCGGTGATGGCGGTCGGACCGTTGATGAAGCAGAACTCGTTGCCCTCAGGGTCGAGCATCACCTGGAACCCGCCGATCTCGTCGTACACGACATCGCCCTGCCGGGTGGCCCCGAGTGCGATCGCCGCGGCGATTGCTTCCTCGATGTCGCGCACGTCGACGTCGAGGTGCACGCGATTCTTCACTTCCTTCGGTTCGGGCACGCGCTGGAACGACACGGTGATGCCGGTGGGCGGCTCGAGCGCCACCCACTCGTGGCTCTGGCGCACCACGTAGCCACCCAGCACCGCCTGCCAGAACTCGCCCAGCCGTGCCGGGTCGTGGCAGTCGATGACCACTTCGCCCAGGCGCCCGATCATGTGCGCTCACCCAGCGGCCGTGGGGCGCGTCCGAAGATGAACCAGGTGTCGAGGTACGGCGTGGGGTCGGCCGACCACCTGTAGGCGGCGACCTCGTCGGCGGTTCGACGGCCGAAACGACCGCGGAACCATTCCGCATCGCTGGCGACCACGTCGACGGGTGGCAACCCGCGTGCGGCGACGGCCTCGGCGAATCCTCCACGCAACCGCTGGGTGGCCCAGGCGAGGAAGTCGGCGGGCACCTCGAACGATGCGCCCAGCGCCTGACGCAGGTCGGCCTCGTGCGTGTGCACGTCCATCACCCCTGCGGCGGGCAGCCCATCGGCGGCGCCGGCGAACACCTCGTCGAGGAACGGGCCGTCGAGTTGCCACTGCGCCACGAGGTCGGCGATCGAGAGGTCGGCGGCACGGGCCACCTGCGCAGCCGTCCACGCGTCGCCCGGCGCACCGGCCATGTTGCCGCTGACGGCGTCGCGCGCGACGCCGGCCACGTGCGCGACCACGTCGTGCACCGACCATTCGGGGGTGGCCGGCACGACCATCGACACATCGACCGACGAGGCACTGACCAGCTCGATGATGCGCTCGCGGGCACCGCGATACATGGCCCCCGGGTTCACGTCGCCGCTCATCCGACGGACTGTACGAGCATCACCGATTCCCCACAAGTGCCAGACGGCCACCGATTCCGCAGGGCCGCGGCCGGGCATGCTGAGTAGCCTGGCGATGATGTCCGACGAGTCGTCCTACCAGCCCGCCACTCAGGCGATCACCGGTGGCCGCGCCCACAGCGGCCGCTCCCTCGCACCCGCACTGTGGGCCAGCAGCGTCTGGCAGAGCGACGACATGGTCGACGCACGCCGTCGCGCCACCCGCACCCGTTCGGGCGAGTTCTACAGCCGGTACGCCAACCCCACGGTCGCCTCGTTCGAGGAAGCGGTCGCACAGCTCGAGGGCGCCGAGTCGTCACTCGCGTTCGCGAGCGGCATGGGCGCCATCAGCTCCGTGGTGCTGGCGCTGTGCAGCAAGGGCGACCACATCGTGGCGCAGCGCAACCTGTATTCGGCCACGCTCGCGTTCTTGCAGGGGCCGTGTGCGCGCTTCGGCATCGACACCACGTTCGTCGATGCCACTCGACCTGGCGCGTTCGCCGCAGCGGTGCAGCCGGGCCGCACGATGATGGTGCTCGCCGAAACCCCGTCGAACCCGCGCCTCGAACTCGCCGACCTCGACGAGCTCGGCTCGCTCGCCGGCCCCATCACCGTCGTCGACTCCACGTTCGCCACGCCGCTCGGTCAGCAGCCGCTCGCGCACGGCGTGCACCTCTCGCTGCACTCGGCCACCAAGGGCATCGCCGGCCACAACGACGCCACGCTCGGCGTCATCAGCGGCGAGCGCGACCTCGTCGATGCCATCTGGAGCTACAGCGTGCTGCACGGTGCCACGCCGTCGCCGTTCGACGCGCTCAACGCACTGCGCGGCATTCGCACCCTCGCGGTGCGCACACGCCAGCAGGCCGCCACCGCGCAGTTCCTCGGCGAGTCGCTCCTCACCCACCCCGCGGTCGAGGCGGTGCACTATCCCGGGCTGGCATCACACCCCCAGCACGACCTGGCCAAGCGTCAGATGCGCCAGTTCGGCACCGTGTTCGCGATCGAACTCGCCGGTGGGCTCGCTGCTGCCGAAGCACTGCTGTCGAGGGTTCGTCTCGTTCGAGTCGCCACGTCGTTGGGTGGCCCCGAGACGCTGGTGTGCCATCCAGCCACCACCACCCACGCCAGCCTCACCGACAACGAGGCCCGCGAGCAGGGCGTCACCCCCGGTCTGCTGCGCATCTCCGTAGGGCTGGAAGACGCGGGCGACCTGCTCGCCGATCTCCACGCGGCACTCGCCGGCTGACGAGGCATCACATGGCTCGAATCGGTCTGGTGCACGGGCTCGGGGGAAGCGCGGCCACGATGGCACCGCTCGCCACCGTCCTGGAACAGCACGGGCACGAGGTGCTCGCCGTCACGCTGCCCGGCCACGGCACCGATCCCGAAGATCTCGTGGGTGTCGGCTGGACCGACTGGTTGGCCGCTGTGCCGCATGCCGAGGTGCTGATCGGACAGTCGATGGGCGCCGCACTCGCACTCACCGTCGCGGCCGTGCACGACCACCTGCGGGGCGTGGTGGCCATCAACATGCCGGCCGCCGACCCCGACGGTCTCGAAGGGCTCGAGTGGCGACGCAGCCGCGGGCACGACTGGGTCGACGGTCCCGAGTTGGCACCCGGCGAGGTGGGCTACACCCGGTTCCCCATCACGGCGCTCGTCGAGATGGTGGAGGGTGTGCTGGCTCTCGACCTCGCCGCTGTCGACTGCCCGGTGCTGCTGGTCAACAGCGCACACGACGACGTCGTCGACCCGATGACCGCCCACGTGGTGGCCGATGCGTTGAGTGGCCCGGTGGAGCGACTGACGCTGCCGCACAGCGGCCACGTGGCCACCATGGGCCCCGACCTGGCACTGTTGACCGACGCAGTGCTCGCGGCGATCGGCCAGTGGTCGTAGGGGTTCAGTGGTAGTAGGGGTTCTCGCCGCTGGTGTGATCGGTGAGGTCGCGCACGCGCTCGACCTCGGGGATCTGCTCGACGATCATGGTCTGCACACCGTCGAGCATCGTCATCCGGCTCATCGAGCAGCCGTGGCAGCCGCCGCCCATGGTGAGAAACGCCGTGCCCTCGGTGTCGTGGCCCACGTAGGTGACGAAGCCGCCGTGCGCGGCCAGCGCCGGGTTCACCTCGCCCGAGATCAGTGACTCGATGTCGGCGCTGAGCGCATCGTCGCGCACGAGCCCCTCCACGGTGGGAGCGACCGGCTTGTTGGGATTGCGGATGACCAGGCCGGCCGACTCGGTGTGATCGAGCGTGGCGCCTTCGAGCAGATCGACGTCGGTGGCGGGCACGATGACCTTCAGCGACAACTCGTCGGCCCGATGCGTGCGCACCTCGTCGGTGAACGCGGCCTGGGCGACGATGTCGAAGCTGAGGTCGTAGCGGAAATCTTCGCCCGGCTTGCTGATGATCTCGAGCCGGAGGCCGAGACGATCGGCATCGGGTTCGGTGTCGCGCAGTGCGATCAGAGCAGCCAGCGCATCGGGGGTGATCGTGATGATCGAGCTGGTGGTGTCGGCGGCGAGGGGGCTCACGGCTGCCACGCTACCGGTCGACCGCCGGATCGGTCCGTAGCCCCAGGTCAGGGGGCGCCGCCACTTCCGAGGGTGCAGATGCCACAATTGACAGATGCGCCACCCCCAGAATTCCTTGTCGCGCCCCGTCGCCGGGCCCGCCCGTCGTTTCGTCCTCATCGGCGGTTCGCTCGTCGTGGCGGCCGTCATCGCCGCCTCGTGCAGTGGCAACAGCACCTCGTCGGGCTCCACCACGGCCAGCACGGTCGGCATGTCGTCGTTGCCCGCCACGTCGGCCACCGCGTCGAGCAGCTCGTCGTCGAGCAGCACGTCCACCACCATCAAGGTCGACCCGGTCATGCCGCTCACCGGTATGCCCATCACCGATCCGAAGCTGGCCAAGCGGCCGGCCGTCGTGGTGAAGGTGGGCAACTACGACGCCCACCCGCAACGCGGCACCAACCAGGCCGACCTCGTGTACGAGGAGATCATCAACGCCAACATCTCGCGCTTCGCGATGGTGTTCCAGACCCAGACCGCACCCGAGGTGGGTCCCATCCGTTCGGGTCGCCGCCAGGACGTCAACCTGTTCGGCTCGCTCAACCGTCCGATCTTCGCCTGGGCGGGCGGCAACCACACCGTCACCCAGGAGATCCAGTCGAGCGACCTCATCGACCTCAGCCAGTTCAAGTGCGCAGGCTCGTGCTTCCGTGGTGGCGGCGACTTCATGCCGTACAACCTGTTCTTCAACGTCGAGAGGGTCTACGGCCTCAACCTGCCCGACGCGGGCACGCCGCCCCAGCAGTTCCAGTACCTGCAGACCGGCGAGACCGCCGCGGGCCGCGACTCGGCCGGAGTCGATCTGAAGATGGATTCGTACCGGGTCACCTGGACCTGGAACCCCACCACCCAGCTCTACGAGCGCACGCAGAACGGCCGTCCCGACAAGAACTGGGACGGTTCGCTGGTCACCACCAACAACGTGGTGGTGCTCGAGATGGTCTACAACCCGGGCATCTCGGGCAGCCCCGACGCCGTCAGCATCGGCCACGGCAGCGTCTACGTGCTCACCGGCGGCAAGGCGGTGCACGGCAAGTGGACCCGCGCCGATCGCAAGCAGGTGTTCACCCTCACCACCGACAGCGGCGACCCCATCAAGCTCACGCCCGGTCGCAGCTTCGTGGAGCTGCCCCGCGCGGGCGGCAACGTCACCATCAAGTGACTCCCGCCCCGACCTGCGCGGTCAGCGGCCGCCGCCGTCGACCTCGATGCGCTGGCCGGTGACGTAGCCGGCAGCGTCGCTGCACACGAACAGCACCACCCGCGCGATGTCGACGGGTTGACACACGCGGCCGAACGGCGACGCGGCATCGAGCGAGCGCAGGTCCTGGAGATCGGCGCGGCCGGTCATCGCCCTGCTGAGGCGCACACCCATGTCGGTCTCCACCAGGCCGGGGGCGACGATGTTGACGTGGATGTGGTGGGGTCGCTCCTCCTTGGCGAGCGTGTAGCCCAACGCCTCCATCGCCGACTTGCCCATGTTGTAGGGCGCGCCGTTGGCCGAGTGGTACGACGTGGCCACCGACGAGATCATCACGATGTCGGCGCGGCCCTTCTCCGCTGCGCGAGCCCGCAGCGACGGCAAGGCGGCACGGCTGAGGTGGTGGGGTCCGAACGCGTGCGTGGCGACGACCCGCATCATCTCCTCCGGGTCGGTGTCGGCCACGGCACGGCCGCGCGATGCGATGCCGGCATTGCACACCAGGATGTCGATGCCACCGAACTCGGCGATGACGTCGTGGGCGAGCCGCTCGCATTCGCCGGCGTCGTCGACCGACGCGCCGAACGCCTTGGCATGGCCGCCGGTTGCCTCGATGGCGGCCACCGTGTCGGCCGCGGCCTCGGCGTCCTTGCGATAGTTCACCGCCACCGTGGCGCCGTGTGCCGCCAACAGTTCGCTGATACCTCGGCCGATGCCTCGGCCACCTCCGGTGACCAGGGCCACCCGTCCGTCGAGTTCACTCATGCCGACATTCTCCTCGGTGGCTCGATCCGTGCTCCCACCGGACGACCAGCACTAGCCTGACCGGGTGCAAGACGGCAGTCGCAAGGCCATCATCGCCGCGTTCTTCGCGAACCTCGGCATCGCCGTCGCCAAGTTCGTCGGGTTCCTGCTCACCGGCTCGGCCGGCCTGCTCGCCGAAGCCGGCCACAGCATCGCCGACACCGGCAACCAGGGCCTGCTGATGCTCGGCGGTCGCCGCGGCAAACGGCCTGCCGACGCCGCACACCCGTTCGGCTACGGGCCCGAACGCTACTTCTGGAGCTTCGTGGTGGCGCTCGTGCTGTTCAGCATGGGCGGCCTGTTCGCGTTGTACGAAGGCATCCAGAAGGTGCTGCATCCGCACGCGATCGAGAGCGCCGGCATCGCGTACGTCATTCTCGGCCTGTCGATCCTGCTCGAGTCGTTCTCCTTGCGCACCGCCGTGAAGGAGGCCAACCACGTGCGCGGTCACCGCACGTGGTGGGAGTTCATCCGCACCGCCAAAGCGCCCGAGTTGCCCGTGGTGCTGCTGGAGGACTTCGGGGCCGAGATCGGCCTCGCATGTGCGTTGATCGGCCTCACGCTGGCCGAAGTCACCGGCAACGCCCGCTGGGACGCGGTGGGCTCCATCGCCATCGGCATGCTGCTCATCTGCATCGCCATGGTGCTTGCTGTCGAAATGAAGGGGCTGCTCATCGGTGAGGCCGCCTCCGACGACGATCTCGAGGCGCTCATCGGCAGCATCAACGACACCGACGAGGTCAACACGCTCATCCACCTGCGCACGATGCACCTGTCGCCCGACCAGCTCCTCGTGGCCGCCAAGGTCGACTACCACCACGACCTCACCGTCGCCGAGCTGGCCGCAGCCATCGATCGCACCGAAGCCAACATCCGCACCGCGGTGCCCATCGCCACCACGATCTACCTCGAACCCGACATCCGTCGGGGTACACTCGAGGCAACCGATGGGGAGCTCGCCGGACCGACGGGCTGAGAGGGTGGCCGCCGTCACCGACCCGAGAACCTGATCTGGGTAATGCCAGCGGAGGGATGCACATGTCGCATGTCGTGGTGGTCATCGGAGGGGGAACCCTCTCGGCGCGGGCCGTCGAGGCCGAACTCGTCGACGGCGATCCGATCGTCGTCGCCGCCGACAGCGGGCTCGACCACGCCGTCGCCGCCGGGTTGCGGCCCAACGTGCTGGTCGGCGATCTCGACAGCATCAGCGCCGCCGGCCAGATGTGGGCCTACGCGAACGGCGTCGACATCGAACGCTTCCCCGCCGAGAAGGACGCCACCGACACCGAGCTGGCACTCGCCGCCGCGGCCGAACGGGCCGGCGACGGCGATGTGGTGCTGCTCGGCGGGGTCGACGGCGACGACGACCGTCTCGACCACCTGCTGGGCACGCTGCTGGCGATGGGACATCCATCGCTCGGGCAACTGCAGGGGTTGCGCGCCGTGCTGGGCGCCACCGAGTGCGTCGTCGTGCACGGCGGCCACACGGCACACCTCACGCTTGAGGCAGGGCGCACCTTCTCGCTGCTGGCACTGCACGGACCCGCCGACGGGGTCACGGTGACCGGCGCAAAATGGACGCTCAACGATGCCACCCTCACGGGTGCCGAAGCTCGCGGCGTCAGCAACGTCGCCATCGACGACGTCAGCGTCTCGTGCACGAGTGGCGTGGTCACGGCGGTGATCCCGTGATGCGCCGTCTGCTCGCCGCTGCGGTCGCGTTGTGCGCGTTCGCTCCCCTGGCCGCCTGCTCCAACGATGCGGGCCCCGTCACGTTGAAGCTCGTCGCCTACGACTCGTTCCCGAAGGAGAAGACCGGCGTCAACACCGCACTCGACGCCTTCACCAAGAGCACCGGCATCAAGGTGCAGATCATCACCGCCGGCGACACCGGCACGATGGTCACCAAGGCCAAGCTCACCGCGGGCAATCCCGAAGGCGACGTGATGTGGGGTGCCGACAACACGCTCATCTCGTCGGCGATCGACGGCAAGGTGTTCGCCGGAACGCCACTCGCGGTCGACAAGGGCGATGTGTGCGTCAACTACGACATCGCGTGGTTCACGAAGCACGGCGTGAAGCCGCCCGCCACGCTCGACGATCTGGTGAAACCCGAGTACAAGAACCTGCTGGTGGTGGAAGACCCTTCGGCGTCGTCGCCCGGCCTCGCGTTCTTGCTGGCCACCATCGCCGCCAAGGGTGACGGTTGGCAGCAGTACTGGAAGGCGCTGCGCACCAACGGTGTCGAGGTGTCGGCCTCGTGGGACGCGGCGTACTACCAACGGTTCAGTGGCGCAGCCGGCTCGAAGGGCGACAAGCCGCTGGTCGTCAGCTACGCCACCAGCCCTCCCGCCGAGGTGATCTTCGCCGATCCACCGCGCACCGATGCACCCACAGCTGTCTCCACCGGTACCTGCTTCCACCAGGTGGAGTACGCAGGTGTGCTGGCCGGCACGAAACACGCGGCCGAGGCGACCAAGCTGGTGAACTTCTTCACCGGTGGCGACTTCCAGGCGGCATTGCCCCTCGCACTCTTCGTCGACCCGATCGACCCCAACGTGGCGCTGCCCCCCGAGTTCACGAAGTTCGCCGCCGTGCCGAAGCACCCGTACACACTGGACCCCACGCTCATCACGACGAACCGTCAGCAGTGGCAGGACCAGTGGACGCAGATCGTGCTGCGCTGAACCGGCTCCCGCGCTGGCTGCTGCCGATGCTGGCCCTGGTGCCGGTGGCCGGCATCGCCCTGTTCTACGCGTTCCCGCTCGTCACGCTGCTGGCGCGCGTGGTGCGGCCCAGCTCGGTGCGCGATGCCTGGCACGTGCCGGGCATCGCCAATGTGGTGTGGTTCACGCTCTGGCAGGCCGTGGTCAGCACAGTGCTCACGATGGTCATCGGCTGTGCTCCGGCGTACGTGCTCGCCCGCTACCGCTTCGCCGGCCGGCGCGCGGCCCTGGCGGTGGTGACCGTTCCGTTCATGTTGCCCACGGTGGTGGTGGGTGCCGCGTTCTTGGCGCTGTTGCCGTCGACGTGGCACGGCACTGCGCGAGCGATCATCCTCGCCCACGTGTTCTTCAACGTCGCGGTCGTGGTGCGCCTGGTGGGGGGCATGTGGGCCGTGTTGCCCACCGACCTCACCGCCGCCGCACGCACCCTTGGCGCATCGCCGTCGCAGGTACTCCGGCACGTGGTGATGCCGCTCCTGCGGCCCGCGATGTGGGCCGCGGCCACCGTGGTGTTCCTGTTCACGTTCACCTCGTTCGGCGTCGTGCGCATCCTGGGCGGCGTGGCCAACCCCACGCTGGAGGTCGAGATCGCCCGACGCGCCACACAACTCGGCGACGTCGACACGGCTGCCGTGCTCTCCGTGCTGCAGTTGCTGGTGCTGGGCATCGTCGTGTGGTGGTCGGCGAGATGGCAGCGACGCGCGGCGACGACGTTCCGTGGCGCGGCCGCGCCGCGCCGGGTTCGAACGGCACGTGAGCGCCGGATGGTCGTCGGAGTGGTGAGTGCCACCGTCGCACTGATGCTCCTCCCCATCGTGCTGCTGGTGCTGCGCTCGGTCCGCCTCGGTGGCGGCTGGTCGCTCACCGCCTGGCGCACGTTGGGCAACGACCAGGTGCGTCCCGGCGTGGGCCTTGGCGTCGACCCACTCGGCTCGCTCGCCACCTCGCTGCGCTTCGCCGCCGTCGCCACGGTGATCAGCGTGGTCGCGGGTGCCGCCGCCGCACTCACCATCGCCGCCGCTCGTCGACACGGCAAGTTGCTCGACGTGGGCCTGATGCTGCCGCTGGGCACCTCCGCCGTCACCATCGGCCTCGGCCTGCTCATCACGTTCGACCACGCACCCATCGACTGGCGTGGCTCGTGGTGGTTGGTGCCGGTGGGCCACGCGCTGGTCGCCACACCGTTCGTGGTGCGAGCCGTGCTGCCGGTGCTGCGCTCGGTGCACCCACATCAACGCGCCGCGGCACTCACGCTGGGCGCGCCACCGTTGCGTGCATGGTGGGAGACCGAAGTGCGACGGATCACACGACCGTTGCTCACCGGTGCCGGGTTCGCAGCTGCCATCTCGTTGGGCGAGTTCGGCGCCACCACGTTCCTCAGTCGCAGCGGTCACGACACCGTGCCGCTCGCCATCGACACGCTGCTGGCCCGAACCGGTGAGGTGCCGCGTGCACAGGGCTTCGCGCTCGCCACCATCCTGCTGATCGCGTGTGCCGTGATCGTCGTCGTCGTCGACACGCCCCACGCCGGGGAACGGCAGGGAGTACGCAGCGATGCTCGACGTTCGTGAGGTGTCGTTGCGGTTCGGCAGCCGCACCGTGCTGTCGAAGCAGTCGTTGCGCGTCGACACCGGCGAGGTGGTGGCGGTGCTCGGGCCGTCGGGCGTCGGCAAGAGCACGTTGCTGCGAGTGATCGCCGGGCTGCTCTCACCCGACGACGGCGAGGTGTGGCTCGACGGTCGCGACATCACCGCCGTGCCCACGCATCGGCGCTCGGTGGGGATGATGTTCCAGGACGAGCAGCTGTTCCCGCACCTCGACGTCGCGACCAACATCGGCTTCGGCCTGCGCATGCTCCGACGACCGAAGTCGGAGATCGACGCACGGGTCGACGAGTTGCTCGCGCTGGTCGGACTCGACGGTTTCCGCGGCCGCGACGTCGGATCGCTGAGTGGGGGCGAAGCGACGCGCGTGGCGTTGGCACGATCGCTCGCACCCCGTCCGTCGGTGCTGCTGCTCGACGAACCACTCACCGGCCTCGATCGAGAGCTGCACGACCGACTGGTGCACGAGGTGGCCGCGATGCTGCGCACCACCGGCACCACGGCGGTACTGGTGACCCACGACCCCACCGAGGCCCAGGCCATGGCCGATCGCACCGTGCGACTCGCACAGGTCGTGTGACAAGCTCACGTCCGTGACCACCGCACCCGTTCGCGTCGGATTCCTCGGCGCGGGACTCATCGCCACCTACCACTCGAAGAGCCTGAAGCGCAGCGGCGCTCCCGTCGAACGCGTCGGCGTGTACGACCCAGACCACGCACGCGCCGAGGCCTTCGCCGCCGCCAGCGGACACCACGTGTGCGCGACGGAGGCCGAGGTGCTCGACGACTGCGACGCGGTGTACGTGTGCACCTGGACCAATGAACACCCGCGCCTCGTGGCCGCTGCACTCGAGCGAGGCCTCCACGTGTTCTGCGAGAAGCCGCTGGCGTTCGATGCCACGGCCGCGCAGCAGATGGCCGAGGCCGCCGACGCTGCCGGTGTGGTGCACCAGGTGGGTCTGGTGCTGCGCCGCAGCCCGTCGTACGTGTGGGCACATCACCTCGTCACCGATCCGGCAGCGGGCCGGGTGATGACCGTCGTGTTCCGCGACGACCAGTTCATCCCCATCCAAGGCCACTACTCCAGCACCTGGCGCGGCGATCGCACTCTGGTGGGCGCCGGCACGTTGCTCGAGCACAGCATCCACGACGTCGACATGCTGCGGTATCTGGTGGGCGACCTCGCCAGCGTCAGCGGACACACCGCCAACTTCCACGGCCTCGACGGCATCGAAGACGTCGCCACCGCATCGATCCTGTTCCGCAACGGCGCCACCGGCGTGCTCAACAGCGTGTGGCACGACAACCTCGCCCGCCCCAGCCTGCGCAGGGTGGAGATCTTCTGCGAACGCCGCCACATCGTCATCGACGGCGACGACTGGTTCGGTCCCGTGTCGTGGACCGATGCCGACGGCACCACGGGCAGCCTCGAGGGCGAGGCACTCGCCGATGCCGCCGCGCCGATGTACGACGGCACCGACAATCCCGACGGCGAGTTCATCCGTGCCGTCATCGAGGGTCGTCCGGCCACACCCGACCTGCACACCGCGGTCGCCGCGCACCGCATCGTCGATGCCATCTATGCGTCGGCTGCCCTCGGCGGCGCTCCCGTCACCCTCTGAACGCAACCCCGTGAACGAACCCGAGATCGTCGAACTCACCGCCGAGCAGACGCACCCGCTGCGGCGTGCCGTGCTGCGGCACGACACGCCGACCAAGCAGGTGGAGTTCGCCGAGGACTCGCTGCCCGACACATGGCACCTCGGTCTGCGCGTCGGCGGTGAGGTGGTGGCGACGTCGAGTTGGGTGGTGCGAAGCTACGACGACCGCCCGGCCGTGCAACTGCGCGGCATGGCCACCGACCTATCGCAGCAAGGCACCGGCCTCGGCGGTGTGCTGCTCGAGGCCGGCTGCAGCCGGGTGGCCGCGATGGGCATCGATCTCGTGTGGGCCCGAGCGCGCGACGCGGCCCTGCGCTTCTACGAACGACACGGGTTCGAGGTGGTGGGTGACGGGTTCATCGACGACGGCACGCAGCTCCCGCACCACGTGGTGATACGCCAGATGCGCTGACGAGATTGCCGATCCGGCTACGTCGCTGTGCGCAGTGAAGTCGGTATGGCGTCCACTCCCACCGCTGCACATCTGCGCTACGTCGCCGCGTCGCTGCGACGGCTCTCGTCGCTCATGGTCGACGTGCCCGTGAGCGGCGCTCGATCGCTGGCGATGGGCGACACGTGGCTCGGCCCAGCCGGCGGCGCCTGTCACGACGCACTCGTCCATCACGAGCGGATGATCACCTGGCACGTCGAACAGCTCACCGACTCTGCACGACGACTCGATCGTCAGGCCGACCAACTCGACTCCCTCGCGGCCGCGCCCGCGGGAGTGCGCTGATGGGCGGCGATCAGTTGTTGGCCTTCGACCCCGTTCGGGTGGGGCTGCTGTACCGATCGCTGTGCCACACGCTGGACCGGCTCCGCGCGATCCCGCTCGACCTCGCGGCCGCTGAACCGGCAGTGCAGGCCACGCTCACCGTGCGCCGAGCCATCGTCGACATCGACACGGTGTGGATCCCGATGGTGCAACGAGTGCTGCGATCCGATGTGGCCGCGCCGCGTCAGCTCGTCGACGACCCGATCGCGCTCGGTGCCATCACCGCACAACTGCACGACCTGGCAAGCGATCCGCTGCGCAGTCGCATCGCATTGAACACCTACTCGCACTGGCCCGAGCTTGCAGCGCAACTGACGGGCGAGCGACAGATGCTGACGCAATCGCCGCACATCGAGCGGGTCACCGTCGCCGAGGTCGACACCGCACTGAGCTCCCTCGGCGCCGTCGTCGGCGCGTCGCTCGCCGACGCCTGTTCGAGCGTCGACACCCTCGCTGCAGTCGCCGAGGTGACGCCCTCGACCGCGGTGTCGATGCTGCACGGCATGGGCCTCGACAGCGTCACGCTCGCCGACACCGTGGCGTCGCTCGTGCAACGATGGCTCGACGAACCACACCTGTTGCAGACGGTGGGCGCGCACGACGACGCCGATCCCATCGACAGCCTGTTGGCGCTACTGGTCGCCGACCCGCTGGCCTGCACCAGGTTCGTCGCCGACGTCGCCGAGCGGCCAGAGGTGTTGCTGGTGCCGGGTCATGATCCCGCACTCGCTCAGCGGGTGGTGCTCGCCGGCACCGACCCGGCCAACGTTGCCGCCAGCGCATCGGGCGCGTTGCTGCTACCGGTGATCGAGGTCGTGACGTCGTCGTCCGACATCGACCCCGCCGACTGGAGCGACTTCCTGGTGGA
>Ga0075026_100000418_pt1 | contig 16869 bp, 13 predicted proteins | sample Str012_2_FD_71392 | JGI IMG/M metagenome (GOLD analysis project Ga0075026, IMG submission 71392) | Freshwater sediment microbial communities in response to fracking from Pennsylvania, USA - Straight Creek_MetaG_SC_2012 | ecosystem: Environmental > Aquatic > Freshwater > Creek > Sediment... | reverse complement strand
GCGCTGGTAACGATATTCCCAACAAGACAGTGATCGGAATGCCCGGTCCAGCCACCCGGCGACCATGTGATTACAATATCAGGATGAATTTTTATCAACAACGCTGCAACGGCTTTATAAATACTGTCCATTGAATGTACAAGCGCCGGATAGCCCAGGGTGAGATCAAGCTGATCATGGAGCCCCATAAATATTGGAGGATGTATTCCCAATTGTTCTGCCGCACAACGTGACTCACCCACACGAATCGTTGCCAGCGTATCGCCTGGGGGTAAATGCGCGAAATCGTTAACGCCCAATCTGCCGTCGGTTACAATAGCCAGGTATACATCAGCACCTGCCGCTGCATATTTGGCCAGTACAGGCGCCATGGTGACTTCATCATCAGGATGAGCAAATATAGCGAGGATGGTTTTGTGTTGCTGCGCTGAGACACGACTGCAAAACAACAATGCGAGTAAGAGGAGTCTTTTCATATTTGCAGTTTTGTTTGAGCGAAATGGCATTGATGCCGCCCCTAAAATTAATGGAAAAGTATTCAGTATCGGGATGATTTCGGTTGATGGAAATAGCTAAGCGAAGCCTGTCCCTATTTATGCAGAAAACAAAAAATCCCGGCATTGTATTTTGCCGGGATAAATTGTAAATATTCATTTGCGGGGTATCACTTCCCTTGCGCTACTTTTTCTATCGAAACAGGGATCAGCCCATGAGCTTCCCGATGGGTGTTGATGACGGCACTGGAGTCGGGAGCCTGGGAGAGACATACGACAACGCCTTGTTTCTCATCCACCCAATAATTAATAAAATTAACCCCGTATTTGCCTTGTACAGCCAGGTCTTTTTTATGTGCTCCTGCTACCGCTGCTGCAGTGACATTCCCGGCACCCAGCTGGTGAATATCCAGGTAAAAATCCTTTCCACTTTCGGCCTTGGCAGCCTGCCCCGATGTCACCGGATAAATCTGATCGGGTAACAGGCCATGAGCTTCGCCATGGGTCTTTACGATGGCAGCGGTATCGGGTGCCGTGGAAAGACAGTACACATCTCCGTTAGATTCATCCACCCAGTATTTAATAAAATGGACTCCGTATTTTTTTTCCACGGCCAGGTCTTTGGCGTGGGCGGCGGCCACATCCTTTTCGGTCACTTTACCGGCCCCCAGGTGATGTACATCGATGTACATGTTTTTGGATGTTTTACTACTCTTTGAAGGCTGAGCCGAAGTGGTTTGAGCAAATACTCCGTTCGCCGAAAGTTGTAAAAAAAGCGCCAAGAGAAACAGGAATAAAATTTTCATATTAGATTTGTTTTAATGAGTGGTTGAAAACTCCTGCAAAGTAACTTTCTTCGGGAAACAGGTACTAGGTAATTTTACCTATTTTATGATGGGAAATGAGCCTTCACAATGCCGCATTGATTTAAATCAATCATTTACTTCTCTGTTGATATTTGTCCTGCAATAATAGAAAAAATCTGCGACAAGATACCACCTGGGAGAATCAGTGATACAATTTAAGATCAGCCTCCCCGGCTGCGATCTTCACAAGCCGGGAATGTTACTTATTGGGACAATGTGGTTAACCAGGATACCAGCCACGGCTCACAAGCTAAAACACCAACAACTTCGCCCAGTATTTTCTTGACTGGGTTTGGGCTCGCACCACATACATGCCTGCAGATAAAATTATTGGAAGGGTAATCGTTTGCCCGGGATAATCTTCAGCAATAGTTGTACTATTCACTAACTGGCCGAGCATATTATAGATTCGGATCTCATCCCCTTTTTGGAATCCTTTATTTAACGCCACAGTTACCCGGTGCGAATAAGTTGGATTTGGATAAACGATGAATTCCTTGTTGTCAGGAAGTGATCCCGGATCTGTGAACAATTGTGAAACGGGTATCACCTGACGTGGAAATAATGGTCCGCTCCATTCTAATTTACAAACCGCTTTACCTGTGTTTTCATAATATTCTATCCTGATGGCATTCTTTGTGCAGGCACCGAGGGTAACGGTCGCGGAATATTCCGCTGCACCCTGGTCGATCCATGCATCGATCAACAATTGATTATTTACCCAAACTCTGATGCCATCGTCTGCTGTTGCATAGATTGTGTAGGCTCCGGAATCCAGGCTTTGTACATACCCGGAAAATCTCGCTTTGAACAGATCATTGCTAATGCCTGCAGGGCTGCCTGTGCCCCAATCAAAATTGATTATCGGCTCCAGCGTTGATTCAGTGGCAACGCTTGGGAAAGAAGCGCCAGGAGGTGTATTCGAGAAATACTCTGCGCGCAATCCGGTTCCATCACTGCTGCATACAGTCGGTGCGATAAACAACTGCGAAGCGGGAATATTCTGCCGGCAGATTCCGGCTGCACTCCACTGCAGAATGCAGGTCGCCGGATTGGTGTTCGAATAATATTCAATGCGTACATCATAAGCCTTTGATTTTTTTAAAGCAATCGTGGCTAAAGTAGTTGTTACGGTTTTGTCGGTCCAGCTATCGATCAACAAACTATCGTTAACCCACATGCGCACTCCATCACTAGCGATCAGATAAATCGTGTACACATCATCTGTTAACGGCAATAACTGGCCGGACCATCTGATTGTAAAGAGGTCCGTACTAATCCCCTGTGCAGGGCTTGCCATGCCCCAGTTGAAATTAATACTTGGATCAAGTTGCACCAGCGATGGCGAACCAGAAAACCCGGAACCCGAAGTACTATTCGAAAAATATTCTCCTTTTAACCCATTTCCGTTTCCGTAAACCAATCCTGTAAGTGCACCTCCACAATTAAGCCCATATACTTTGATGTCATTCGAAAAAGTGGGAACAAATACTTTGCCATTGGCAATCGTGGGGGAATTAAACTTCGCAAAATTACCCAGTATCTCTCCGGCCGAACGATCGCTGGTCCATAGTGGATTTCCGGTGATATCATTGGCCCGGTATGCGGCGATAGTGCCCGGTCTTACCTGATTATTTGCGTTACCCGAACTCGGAAAGCAGGCCCAGATAATAGCCGATGCCGTATCGTCCTGGCTGGAAGAAATCGAGAGCATGGCGCCGGGCATTCCGTAATCGAGGTTGCGGTTACCCTGATCAAAACTATTTAAAAAAGTATTGATTGATCTGTCCAATGTAAATCTGCGCATTTTAAAACTTTCGGACCATGCGTAAACAAATTCACCGGTGCTGAGTTTTGCGTAGACAGGAGATCCATGTACATGAACATCTCCAGCTCTTGACGGATTGAATTCAAGTGTATCAATTACCTGGCCGTTCGTGACATTGTAACGCCCCATGGAATTATAATCGATTACATAGGAGATTCCTTCTTTGGAACCTGAAATCGTAAGACTGGAATTAGGAATGATCAAAGCTCCGTCGCTTCCATAGTCTAAATCATTCTGATCGAGATAAGTGTAATTTGAAGGCATATACCAGTCCAATAATTCAAGCTGCGGTGACAATTTGATAAGACTCTCCCCCCTGCCCGCGACCAGACTTGTGTTGTCTGGATTTGATTCTCCATTTCCAGTTACAGCATAAAGATTGCCATCTTCTCCAACCGAGATCCCCTGACCAGCCATCCAAATACCAACCTGCCATCCATTGCGTGATGCATTGTATGAGCATGTCAATGCCAGTGAAGAGGCATCGTAACCAAGTATCCAACCATGGTATGGTCCCCAATCGCAATAAGAGGCACTTGCAACATACACCGTACTATTATAAAGTAACAAAGCCGGGCGTTGATTTTGATATTTAGCCGTATAGCTTACCTTACCATTTACGCTTCCGGTACCCGTTCCGTCGACCTGTGCCTGCATCAATTGTGGACTGCCCGCTTTGGGTTGACCGGTACGGATGTCTAACGCGTTTATATATGCGCTAAATATGCCGTTGCTGTCAACTGTTTTTGTAGATACATAAAGTGTATAACCAGTCGTGTCAATGACCGGAGTCCCGACAATTCCAAAACGCCCGGAAAAATCGCGGTAGTATCCTGCGCATGGTTGACCTTCAACCGGATCTTTAAGATCAAAAATATTGGGAGAACGTTGTCCTGCAGGACTTAGATTGGTTTGCCATAACGGGGCACTCTGTGATGGATCATCTCCGTTGAAAGCGTATACTGTATTGTTGACTGTGGCCACATACAACACACTGCCAGTATAACTTCCGATGCTGACATTCCGGACCAGCAGTGGTTGTGCATAAACCTGATCATCAACACCAAAAGTTCCGATCAGGCCGAATCCGGTTGAAGATACATTCGTGTGATCCAGTATCGTTTCCTCATTGTTCCATCCCGTGCGCATCAGATTATTGTGCTGGGTGAGCACAGAAACAGCAGATTGACCCACAGCAAATTGCAGGGCGAGCAATAAAAATCCTGTCAAAATAATTTTCATAGTAGTAATACATGCTGATTGCTAGTCAGGCAAAAAATACCAGACCGGGTTTGTTACGGCGAGCTGGGGAGTTAAAAAAGTAAGGGCAATCGGGTCTAAAATATCAGTCTACAGCAGATCAACGAACCAGCATAACCCGAAAAATGACTGGTCATACCTTTCAGGTTCTTATGGCTATTAAGCGGTTTGCGACATCCGATTGATAGGTTATAAATGTAAACTCTTATGTAAAGTAGAAAAAAAAACAGACAATGTGAAGCTTTCCATTCATTATTTGAATGTTTTCTAACCTCCTTTGTTCAACAATTTACATTATCCCTTGCATTGCAATTAAAAGGTATTCCAACTCATAATCGTTGATTTAGAAGCATTTCCAAGTGTGAAAAAAAATGGCTTCAATGATTTTTCCAAAAAGACCTGCAAAGTCTTGCATGAATAATAACGAATCATTATTCATGAAACAAATCATGCGTTAATAGGTAGGAAGTTGAATTTAAGTATTTAGAGCAGGGATAATTTTTCGTTAAAATACCATCACATTGTATCAAAAAACATTGATACCACGCAGTAACAATAAGACCTCCAGTGGTTTTGCCGCGCTTCCAAACTGTGCAATGACTTTTAGTTCAAAGGAGGACAACTGAATTATTTTTTCAATACCATCTACATATAAATCGACGGCGAGGTAAGTTTTACTGCCGATACTGACTTCCGGTATTCCGAGTATGATCGCATCTTTGAACCGGCCTTCAAGAAAAGTCATGACCGCTTTCGAAACCGACGACCCGTTATAATATCTCATTTCGTAAAGCATCGCACCGTGTTTTCCGAAAATGATGCGATAATTAATTCGATTCCTATCTCTCGATGTAACCGTAAATCCATCATCGGTCTTAACCCAATTGGCAGTAGGAAGAAAGGAGTAACTTTTTGAAAAGTGTCGAAACGCTGCGGCATTGATTTCGTTGAGACCGACATTACTGGTAATAACCTGGTCACCTACCGTATATACGTGCCCGGAAGCTGCACTTTTATAGTTGTACCCAGATCCTAAAAATTGCGCATTTACTAAAAAGGAATGTAGTACCCCCATCGCTATCACTATGATCGTTGACACAGATTTCATGCGCAAATATTTTTCTTTACCTAATATTGACCAAACCGTTCTATGCATGGTGAGTTGGGTAATTCAACTGATCCAGTAGTTTTGTCACCTTGTAAACAATTCAAAGCATTTTCAACGACCATCATCAAAGTTGCCAGTTTAGCCGGAGCTTGAATAGTAAGTTAACGGATTTTCGAATGAATAGCTAAAATATTAGAAAGCAAAAAGTTCAACTTGGAAAAACAACCCGGGAACGTGTTTACCATTCGTTTCGCGATCAGAATAGATTGCCACGGGTGTCATGCTATAGCCGCCAGAACAGACTACCCAAATTCCTTCAGAATCACCCCTTACCTTTCTTATGATTTTTAATATAAAAACTAATCATGAAAAAACTCCCGATTGCCATGTTACTGCTCGCAGGCATTATGTGCTCCGCATCAGCACAGAAATTAGATGCATTGAAAGTGCCGGCTCCTGTAAAAGAAACCTTTGCTAAAAAATTTCCCGGAGTAACACCAGGGTGGGAAAATGAAAAGGGGAAATATGAAGCGGGTTTCAAAAACAAGGGACAATCTATGTCTGCACTTTTTGAAGCAGATGGATCACTGCTGGAAACTGAAGTTGGTATGAAGCCCTCTGGATTACCGTCTTCCGTCACAGCCTACGTAAAAGAACATTACAAAGGCGCAACGATCAAAGAAGCCGCAAAAATTACCAAAGCTGATGGAACGGTTAATTACGAAGCCGAAGTCAACAAAATGGATGTCATTTTCGACGCAGGAGGAAAATTTTTGAAGGAAGAGCAAGATTGATTCACCAGGATAGTATCAGGGTCTCAAAAGGCACTTGCATTAGCTGCCTTTTTTTATCAGATATTCAAAATGGCCTTATGAATTTCACCCTCTTCTTCCCAAATACAAATGGCCACTTTGCTATTCAGCGTTTTGATCAGCGGCAAAGTTCCTTTGCCCAGCATTATCATTTTTCCCTGAGGTAAAAAACAGACAATTTCTCCGTTTTCGCTCCAGGCATAAAGATTCTTGCCATTAATGGATGTTATTGAACTGCCTTTGCCCTGGCCTATTTCAATCTCAGGTTTTCCAGGCGTACAGGAAAATATTTTATTTTGCCGGCGCCAAACCGTTTGTGGAATATTCTTTGCATCAATTACTAAACCACCTCCATCCATCGGACAACCATTCAACGGCCAGGTGCCAGTTCCCAGTTTCTCCGCATTGCCAAAATGATCGCCATGATTGAAAGAGTGAATCAAATACAGATCCCGGCTACCTTTCATCCAATTGCGAAACATTACATACACATTATTGTCTTTAACTACTACCGATGGCTTGCAACATTCACAGACCGACGAATCCCGCGAGGCATAGATCAGCTTATTCTTCATCCAGGTTTTCCCTCCATCAATAGATTTTGCACCAACTATTTTATTATGATTATTTCCGCGAAGGTCGAGCCATACTGCAAATAGTGTTTCGCCATCACCGCCCAGGGCCATCAAACCTTCTTTCGCAACAGCCTCTACATCGTTCACCCGTACAGCCTTTTCCCAATGACCAGCGGCCGTTTTATGATAGGAATAAATATTTCCGGTTTTATCCGAAGCGAGAATCGTTATACCAAGATCCGTCACTGCAATCTGTGGACCGCGCATAGCAAAAGCAAATAATTCCGAGATGGTCGCCACCAAAGATGGCGTCGAGAAAGATAGTCCATGATCGATAGACGCTGAATACAAAATACTGTCACCAAGCCCGTATACAAGGTGCACATCGCCTGTATTATTTATTACCAGATTCGGCATGTGACCGCGTGAAATCGTTGACACATGATAATCTCCTGGTTGAATGCTAGCCGGGTTTTTATAAAAGATACACGGGATTAACAGTAAAATAGAAAGAAAAAGTCTCATTGAATTTATTTAACCCAGGAACTTATACAAATTTACGCGAATTGGTCAGGCTATCCTTTTCTAGTAAAATATGCCAATCGCAAGATTCAGATTAGCAGGATTCACAAAAATGCCAGGCTATGGCTATTTTTTTTGCAGCAACCATCTAATCGTTTGTCCCGGCATCCCTCATTTAGTACTATTTGTTTCTGATCACTTAAGAGGCTCAAAAACCAATTAGCAATCCCTTCAACGTGCAACTAATTTTAGCTCAGGACCAAATATGGTCCTGATAAAACCCCTATTTCACCTCGTGCTAAAATAATTGTTTATGAAAAAAAATCTCTTCGTTCGCATGTTGCCATTGATACTCATCGCAGTATCCTGTATGAAAGAAGCTCCACGAGATGGCCATTTTCCCGGACGGGACAAAACCGGGATCCCCGGAACCCAACTGAAAATCGCGATTGTTTCTGACATCCACTATATGGATCCTTCGCTCCTTAAAAACAACGCGGCTGCAGGAGCAGCTTTCCAGGCTTATCTGGACCAGGATCCTAAACTGATTGAATACAGTGATCCGATTTTTCGTCAGTGTATTTCACAGATCAAATCTGAGAAACCAGATATCCTGCTGATACCAGGCGACCTGACAAAAGATGGAGAGAAAGTCAGTCACCAGGCCATGACTTTCTTTCTCAAACAAATTTCAGACGCTCATATAAAAGTATTTGTAGTTCCCGGAAATCATGATGTCAACAATCCGGAAGCCGCTCAATACGATGGCGATAATGCCACACCGGCTCCTTCGATCAGCGCAGCCGACTTTAGTTCTTTGTATGCAAATTTTGGATATTCAAATGCTATTTCCCGCGATCCCAATTCACTAAGCTATGTAAACCAGATCTATCCTGGCCTTTGGCTCATGGGGCTTGATGCCTGTGAATACGAAAACAATCAAAAAATAGCAATTGTCGCCGGCAGGCTCAAACCTCAAACAAAACAATGGGCTTTACAGTGGATTGCAGAAGCAAAGAAGCGACACATTCAGATCTTTGGCATGATGCACCATGGTATACTGGAACATTATACCGGACAAAATCAATTGGATCCCGGATATGTTATAGACGATTATGAAACGACTGCGCATGACTTCACTATAGCCGGACTAACGATCATGCTCACCGGACATTATCATGCGAATGATATTGTGAGTAGGACCGATGGCGACAAAGTACTTTATGATATAGAGACCGGCTCCATGGTTACAGCTCCCAGTCCTTACCGGATTATCACCTTACAGGGAAATTCATTGGACATCACGACTCACTATATCCGTTCAATAGCTGCCGAACTGCCCGGTGGACTTGACTTTCCAACTTATTCAAATCTTTTCCTTTCAGGTCATCTTGATGGTTATATCGGATATGCCATATCTAATCCTCCATATTCTCTGCCTGATGAACTCGTGCAAATGGGCGCGCCATTGCTCAGGAATGGATTCATGGCGCATTTTGCCGGTGATGAAAAAATAACACCCGCCGAACAATTGCAGGTAGATGCATTTGGACAAATTGTTCCTCCCCTTGGAGATGCCATCAATTCACTTTGGACAGATCTTCCACCAGTTGATAATACACTACACATTAAATTGCAGGCTCCATAAAAAAATCTCTTCTGGAATTACTCCGCAGGTCAGCAGAAAATCTGTTGATCTGCGGTCGTTTTTGTATGACCGCCTCGAACCTGACCGTCAATTAATAATTAATCTCACGCTGCTGAAATACTAACTTTACCAAAACAACGCTGTTGCCTAATTTCAAAGTTTATCAACCTTCAATTCAGCTCAGCTCACTCATTAGGGAAATACAAGTGTATCATATAAATTGGCTGGAAGAAAAGGATCTGCCCGAACCCTTCATCACCTGCCTTGCCAATACCGAGCAGAATCTTTGTTTTTATACACGCGATCTCATGAAAGTTGTTCCTGTTGAAAATGTAGAAATCCCGGTACCACCGACAGTAGTTACCGGTCCTAAGTACAAACCCAGCGGTTTGTTGTTTGGGAAGGATCACCTGATGATTAAAGTAGCCTTTCATCCAACAGGAACTTACCGGCTATTAGGCATCGATATGCAACAAACCGTTAACACAGGAATAGACGCCACTTCTTTTTGGGGTGATGATATACTTGCTGTGCTTTCCCGATTGCGAGAGACATCAAACTACGACATGATGTTTTCGCTGGTCTGTTCATTTATCGAATCAAAATTTGATATGAAATGTAGGCCACAGGAAGCAATCGACGATGTTGCTGTTCAAATGCTTGATCCGTCAAATACTCATAGTTTGGAGGACTGGGCTGCGACCTCCTGCCTGAGTCTGCGTCAATTTGAACGCAATTTTATCTCACGGGTTGGCGTCTCTCCCAAGCTATTCATCCGCATTGTTCGATTTGAAAATGCCATGAAAATTAAAAATAGCCATCCCGGAAATAGCTGGCTGGAAATAGCGCTTGAAAGTGGCTATACAGATTCTTCACACCTGCTGAAAGAGTTCAAAGAATTCGCGGAATTTCCTCCCAGTAGTTTCTACCTTAAACCCACGAGTGGTTACAGTGAATTTCCGACCGGATAAGAATGTCGTTTTTCTACTAATCGAATTATCACTCATCTGTTATTTTTGATTTATCAGATAAGCAATTGGCTTGTCTGGGAGATTTCTATTTGATGTCGAATCGCATTCACTAATCAACTTCAGGTATGGAAAACGAAAATCTATCGGTAATAAGAAAATTTGTTGAAGAAGGTTTTGGCAACGCTGATTTATATATAATCGATCACTTGATGAGCGAAAATTGCATCGAACATCAGTTTGGAATGTCGGGCCAAAAAGAAGGGCTTAAAAAAGCTGTCCTCAGCTTAAAACTGGCTTTTACTGATCTTGATTACGAATTGATCCGTTATTGCACAGACGGAAACATTGTTTGGGTACACTACAAAGCCACCGGAACCCATACCGGACCATTCATGGGAAACGAAGCAACAGGCAGAAAATTCTCGATTGATGTAATGGATGTTGTTCGGATCGATGAAGGTCAGATTACCGAGCATTGGGGCGTGCCCGATCGCTTTGCATTGCTCACCCAACTTAGATTTATTCAATCAACTTTAAAAATCAATAAATGAAAAGAGCAGATAACCCCGGCGTCCATATTCCTCCGCCATTGATATATGCAGCCATTTTTGCAGGTGCATTTCTTATTCAAAAAGTAGCTCCTATCAATGATCAGTCTCTAAAATCACTGCCAGCCCAAATTGCAGGTATATTGTTCTTTGCGGCGGCGCTATTTTTCACTATCAGAAGTCTGACTCAGTTTTTCAGGACCAAAAATACCGTCGTCACCATTAAGCCTGCGGCATCCCTGCAAACAAACGGCATTTATCATATTACCCGCAACCCAATGTATATCGGACTCCTATTCATCTATCTTGGATTTACCTGTTTCATTGGAAATTGGTGGAATTTTATCTTTCTTCCCATTCTGCTGACCATAGTTCAGGAATACATCATTAAACGGGAAGAAAAGTATCTCGACCGAAGATTCGGGCAGGAGTATCTTGATTACAAAGCCAGTGTTGGGAGATGGATTTGATTATCTAATCTAACCGTTTTTCTTTAGCTCAAATCTAATTTTTGGCAATTTCATTTTTTTGAAAGGAGAAGATTAATTTCAATGAAAATTGCCAGGATGAAAAAATATACGCTCTTCCTTCCATGCGCAATAGCCTGCACATTGGTTGCCGCGCAGGAAAGTAAGGTTATGGATAATCTTTCGCTGAAGAGTAAAATTCTGAATATGGAAAGGAAGTATGCGGTCTATCTTCCGGCCGGTTATGAAACTTCCCAACGCGATTATCCCGTTTTATACCTGTTACATGGAGGGGGTGATGACCAAACCGGCTGGGTTCAGTTTGGAGAAGTGCAGCACATTGCCGACAGTGCCATCAAAGCCGGGGGAACAACCGCGATGATCATTATCATGCCGGATGCGAGTGCAACCCGCAGGGGATTCTACAATAACGCCACGAATACCTGGCGTTATGAAGATTTCTTTTTCCAGGAATTAATACCCTTTGTAGAAAAAACATATAGGATAAAAGCAGAGAAACGGTTTCGCGCAGTGGCCGGTTTGAGCATGGGCGGCGACGGAACCTTTACCTATGCTTTACATCACCCGGAAATGTTTTCTGCCGCCTGTCCCTTCAGTGCAGGAGGATCACCGCTGACTTTGGAAGATGCCAAAACCCAACTAACTAAGGAAACGCCGGATATTTCCCAGACAGCTATAACGGCCTTCTTCAACCGCCAGAATTTTGTGTACATGATTAATGCCATGCCGGATAGCACCAGGAAATCAGTGCGCTGGTTTATCGGATGCGGGGATGATGATCATCAATATGAAGCAAGCTCACTGGTACATATCGCCATGAGAAAAAGAGAAATACCACATGAGTTCCGCATCAGCGATGGCGGGCATAACTGGACATACTGGCGGGGCGTGCTCCCGCTGGCTCTCGATTTTGTAACACAGGGATTTCATCAACACTGAGACGTATGAATTTCTAAAGCAGTGTCGATAGTATTTCATCTGCCGCTCTCTCCCCTGAACGCACAGCACCTTCCATATAACCGTTCCATTGAGTTGCTGTTTCTGTACCTGCCCAATGAATATGCCCGGTAATAGTTCTCACTGCTTCACCCGATTGCGTCCAGGCGTTTACCGGCATCATACCAGCATAACAACCCAGGCTCCAGGGCTCATGTGTGAAACATTTATCTTTATATAATTCAGGCAGCCCTGCTTCGGGACCGAAATATTGTGAAAAGCAGTCAAGCACTATTTGTTTGCGTTGTTCATCGGTCAGCGCAAATAATTCCTTTGCTTTATCAGCCAGCACAAATCCCATCAGCATACCCTTATTTCCGTCTGCCGGAGAATTGTCAAAAGTTACTGAAACGGGTTGACCGGGCGCTGCGCACAATCCATTGCGCTTTTGATCACGCCAGAATGGACGCTTGTAAACAGCATAACATTTTATTACACTGCCCATGAAATTCTGTTTCAAAAATAATTGTTTAGCTGAAGGCAGAGGCTGGACAAATTTTATGTTCCCAGCCACTGCAGGAGGCACTGCGAGAATCAGTTTTTTAGCAGCATAACTGAAACCTTCGCCGCTGGCCGTGATGGTTTCTGCTGATTGATCGATCTGCAGCACAGCTTGATTTAATTGGATACTATCCGATAAGGTTAAAGCTATCTTGTTGAGAATAGATTGCGCACCGCCTTTGATACGATCCTGTTGTGCACCCTTCTTAATATTCATCAGGGTATCAAAATCCTTTCCGCTTTTTGTATAAAACAGCGCATGCAGCATGGAGACATTCGATACATTCGTTGCATAAATTGCTTCAGCTGCTACTGTAAATAAGGATCTTGCCTTTTCGTTTTTCATTTGTTGCTGCATCCATTCACCGAGACTAATCTTATCCCAGGTCGCAGCTTCAGGCGATAGCCAGGGCTGCTCAAGGTTGATTCGCTTGCTGAGTTTATTCATTTTCTTAATCGCAGCATCCAGGCTGAGCAGGGAAAAAATGGGAAGCGGCGGAATGATACCACGATAGAGTTTTATTTTTTCATTAAAATACAAAGTACTTTTTCCGGTGTCGTAGGTGGGAAATGTTCCAATGCCAAATTCCTCAGCAAGTTCATACATCCTGTTTTGAGTGGGTCCGATCCATTGACCGCCGAGGTCAACATAATTTCCATCATCTAAGATTTGGGTATGGATTCTTCCCCCAACTCTTTCCCTTGCTTCCAGCGCAAGAATTTTTTTCCCGGCCTTTTTTAGGCGGAGGGCTGCAGCCAATCCGGAATATCCTGCTCCAATGATAATTGCGTCGTAGATCATATGTGATGAATTCTTCGTCAATACTTTTTTGCGTACAGTTTATTTAGGCTAGTGCAAGGTTTCACGCAGAGGCGCAGAGGAGCGCAGAGACGCGGAGGATAGTACTTAAATAAAGCAAATTGCTTCCTTGGGTATCCTCCGCGTCTCTGCGCCTCTGCGTGAAACCTTTAGTAATAGCAAAACAGTTTATATACTAAAATAAATCATGAATTGTTGTGAAACCAAAGATTGGTAATTCGTCCTTTGTTGGTTGCCCGTGTGCTAACGTGCAAAGTATCATTTTGCAATGTGAGCACTCTGCCCTCCGGTTTCATATCCCACATCTTACCCGTAAAAAAAACATTCATTCCATTATGAATGCCTGCGGCCGGTGCCCGTTTGGCCATGGCATATTTTACCCAGGCGTCTCCTTCCGAAATATGATGATAATCTGCAGTGGTGTCCACATCAGCCGGTGGATCCGCGCCATTGTATCCATTCCAGGATGCGGTCCAATCCGAATCGGAACCTCCCAATGAGGGAATAGCAATCACGTCTGCATTATTTTTCAGGTTTTTGTAAGCTGCGGGAAACCAGGAGTCAGCACAAACCAGGACAGCCAATCTTCCCGCGGGTGTATGAAATATCGGTGTTTGTTGAGAATCGGCAGCACAGGTAAACCCCTTCTCATCGGAAATCGGGAATATTTTTTTGATCAGCGGTTGCATGACCTTTCCATTCGCGTCAAATACAGCTGAAGTATTATAGAGTTTCCCTTTGCCGGTAGTGATGATGCCCTGGTCCGAGACGATTGGATCAGCCAAAACAGTTGAGCCCGCCACAATCATCACTTTGAATTCAGCAGCCAGCTTGCTAAATACAGATTGATAAATGGCCGCTATAACGGGCTGCTTCATGCGAAAAACGGCTTCTTTGGTTTTATCGGCTGAACTGCTGTTGAGGTAAGCGGGTACATAACTAAAAAGATTGCTTACGACCTGCAGGGTTAGTGCATCCGTAATAGAAGATGCCTCATCATAGACCTTTTTCTTTTCATTGGCCGCAACCAGCCATGACCCAATATACTCCGGGAAAACAACGATGGTTTTTTCATGGAGAAGGCTATCCGTCCGGGCAAGCTGCATATAAGAATGAAGCACCTGATAAAAAGAGGCTTCATTCGCATAGTCGAGTGTGGTGAGATATGGCTGCATGCCTATGATATTTCCCGCAGCTTGCCAGGGATTGCCAAAATTCACGACCTCAATCGAAGACAAATCCGTTGGAGGATGCTGCACCTTATCACCTACTCTTCCTATTTTGGACCAGCCCCACCAAAGGAGAACGAGCGCTAATACTACCAATACTATGGTGCGGAACCACTTCATATTATTCTTTGAGAAAAGATAAATGTTTTGGATGATATGTAGATATTTTGTTGCGGTGGCAATTCTGCCAATTAGTAACAGCATGAAGTTTAACATGCACCTCCTAAAACTTCTCAGGTGATGCCTCCGCTGCACCGTGTCAAAATCAGTAAGTATACGCGGGACTCACCGCGGCGGAGAAGAAGGTTTTCAATGTAGCAAGCTGTGACCGCTGCTTTTCGTATAATCCAAAAAATAAATATATTTAAGTACCTAAATCTATCGATATGGGCACTACAAGGATTAAATCCCTCGATATTCTTCGTGGAGCCATTATGGTATTAATGGCGATCGACCATGTTCGTGTATATGCCGGTATTCCTGCAGGCGGCCCCACTGCTGATCTATTTTTTACCCGCTGGGTAACCCATTTTTGCGCTCCCGGTTTCGCATTCCTGGCTGGAACTGCCATTTTTTTTCATGCGAATAAATTGAATGATGTAAATAAATTATCGGGGTTCCTGCTATTGAGGGGATTACTACTGGTTGTGTTGGAAATAACCGTTCTCCGCTTTTTCTGGGCCTTCAAAATTGACTACAGCCAGTTCTTCCTCGCGGGTGTAATCTGGATGCTGGGCTGGTGTTTGATGATCATGGCACTGCTGGTCAGATTGAAACCAAAAACTGTTGGCATCGTTGGATTGATCATCATCCTGGGACAACAGGCATTTCATTATGTACCTCAGATCTTTCCGCAACCATTTCAAACATCCTTTGGAAAGATTTGGAATTTTATTTACCCCACCGGAATTGAATTGCCCGAAAACATCGCTATCCTTTATGTGATCGTTCCTTGGATCGGCGTTATGGCAGCAGGTTATGGCTTTGGATTAATCCTGCAAACAGAAGAAAAAAAACGTGACAGGATTTGCCGTATCATCGGGTTATCATTGATTGCATTGTTTGTTGTGATCGGAACCATCATCGTTTTGAAAAAGAATGACCCGGAAAATAGCCAACCTTTTATTTTTAAACTGTTGAGCCAAAATAAATATCCCGCATCCCAGCTTTTTCTAATGATGACATTAGGACCTCTCATTGCATTGATTCCCCGGACAGAAAAAGTAAAAGGTTGGCTTGCAAATACGCTCTTGACATTTGGAAAAGCTCCGATGTTCTATTACTTAATGCATATTATTCTAATTCATGTGTCGGCATTGGTGATAAACCTCATCCGTACCGGAAATGCCCACCAGGATTGGTATGGAATGGCGCCTTACTTTACTACCCAACCTGAAGGGGTTAGATGGAGCCTGTCACTTTTGTACCTGGTTTTTTTTATTGATGTATGCATCTTATATTTTGCCTGCAAATGGTATTCAAAATACAAGATGAATCATCCAGACAAAATCTGGCTAAAACTCATATGAGACAACATGAACTTTGGAGGTAGTGTGAGCAGTAAGATTATTTAGCATTCTGATCGCCCATGCGCTTCACAAATTCATCATAATTCTTTTTAAACACCTGATAGCGATAAGTGCCATCAACAGGTTTTTCTTTTCCGGTCGCGGCCTGGTCAATCATTTCAAAATAAGCCTGGGGATATTTGTCGGAATATAACTGAGGGAGAATTCCTGTATGGGTGAGTCCCCAATACAACGTGAATATCGAAAGCAAAGAGGCGAGCAACAGCGAAGCAGTGCTTCTTCGTGCAATGACAGTGGTTGCGGAAAGATCTTCTCCTTTTACCGAAAACTGCTTTTTAATCAACCCCAAAAGCAGAAAGGCAATAAAAAGTATTAAACCTACTGCGCCTGCCGTAATGCCAATCAGGGCATTGAAAGAAACAGTTATCAATCCTGCAATAAATAAAATCACACTCCCGTAAAAAATCAGGAGCCGGATCGCCAGCAATGATTGACTGGTCAAGAATAAACGGTACTGACTTATGAGCCTTCCTGTATAAATAACGATTAGCACAATTTCCGACAACTGAAACAATGAATCGAGAAAAGGAAACTCGATATAAAATAGCTTGCAGGCGAAAATGACAGCACAAAGAAAAAGGCAGGTCCATTCAATCATCCTATCCGCCTTATGT